>Ga0307414_10001229_pt1 | contig 13202 bp, 9 predicted proteins | sample DK1Ometagenome_FD_203804 | JGI IMG/M metagenome (GOLD analysis project Ga0307414, IMG submission 203804) | Maize rhizosphere microbial communities from greenhouse at UC Davis, California, United States - DK15-O-3 | ecosystem: Host-associated > Plants > Roots > Rhizosphere > Soil | place: USA... | reverse complement strand
AGGGTGATCATTTTACCGGGTAAGGAATTTATAACGGCCTGATCGTAGGCTTTTTGTAAAGCATCAGTCGCCAGCTGTTCAAAGCTGACCTGTTGATTTACATAAGTAATGCGTAACCAGTACAACTGAAACACCAAAACTGCCATTGCAGTTGGGATAGTGATGTACCAGATGCGCTTAATAATAAAGTCCATTGACAAATATAAGTCAATGGACTTTAAACTATTAGCAGAATTAACATTCGTTAACAAAACTGCAACAATCTTTAACTTAGGACCAAAAGCATGGTCTTTAAAAATCTATTTTGCTGGTGTAATCACAATTTTTCTGAATTCAATCGGCCCATGATCGCCCTGAATATAGATCGGTCCGGATTCACCCTCATTACTATCCAGTGCACCGCCGGTAATCCCCGGAATCTCCTGGTTGCTGATCACCGTTTTTCCGTTTGCAACAACCGTTACCAATCGGCCAACCAGGGTAATATCATAGCGCTGCCATTTGTCAGGTCCTAATGCCGCAATTTCATTTGGCGGTAAGAAACCATATAATCCGCTAAACAGTACGCTTGAAGGATGTGCGTCTTTTGGACTGTCTTCAATCTGTACTTCATAACGGCCTCTTAAATACACCCCACTATTGCTGCCTTTCTGATACCTGAATTCTACCTGCAATTTAAAATCTTTAAACTTTTGATCAGAAATCAGGTTAGCACCGGACTGTGGACTTGTCAATACGCCATTTTTAACCAACCACTGATTTTTACCCATTGCCTTCCAGCCCTTAAGGTCTTTTCCATTGAACAAGGAAACTGGCTTAGCCCAGGCGGTTACTTTTCTTTTTAATGCCGGTGCCTTTACTCCTTTCCAGTTGTATTTTTTCCCTTCGCTACTGATCAGGGTACCATGAATTTCAGTTCCCGACACTTCTCCTTCAATCACCACATCCTGAGTACCTTCCTCCCATTGTGGTGGAATGGTAAAACTGAACTTACCCTTATCAAAATTTACTTTTGAAACGGGACGTGCACTGCCTGATGGGCCTACAAAATAACCAACCAAAGTACGGTAACCAGAAAGTTTAACCTCCAGCCAGGAAGGTACGGACTTTCCGTTTTCGTCCATAGTAATGTCCCAGCGACCAATTAAGTCTTTTGCAGTTACTTCCTGCTTAACGTTAGCGGATGGGAAATGGTCTGCTGCAAATAGTGTATTTGCCGACCCAAATGTTAACAGGCTGCTTAGCCCCAATAAGAGAAACTTTTTATTCATATGTGGTTCAAATGATAATGATTAGGTATCGTAAGATAAGATTTATTCTGCAAATGAGTTCCGCTATTTCTTCATGAGCAACCTTAGGTCACTCAGGTCTTTCTTTAAGCCAATGATCAGTTCAGTTAATAATGCCACCGTATGATCATCATGATTCAACAACCGGAAGCTTTCTTCATTCGGAAGCACAAAACGCCTTTTCAACACCAATGGAATCTTATAGCTCTCTGCCGTTAAAGCGCAGGCATAGAAATACAGGCTCTCGATAAATTCAGATAAGGACCGTTCGTAATAAAGTTTTAACTTTTTATAGCTTTTGGATCTTTTAAAGACCAGGATATACGGCCTGAAACGTAAAGCCTGCAAGATCATTAAAGGATCTTCCAAATCTTCCACCTCATCAATTCCAAACCTCAAAGCCAATTCCTGTTTACAATGGATCAGTTTTACCTGAGCTTCAAGACAATTTTGTACAAAGGGATCTTCAATTTTTTCGAAGAAATCCAGGTGTTCGATGCTTTGTTCCCATGGATCATTGAAATCTTTGGCATAGGATTTCATAGATTTCTTAAAGGTCAGGAAGTAGGTATATTCATAAAGATCTGAATGCATCTGCGTAAGCAATACGCCTAAACCTCTGATAAACAGATTCGAATCATAAGGATCATTTCTTGAAATTTTCATACTACTTCTATTTTCTTAATCACCCAAAAATGGGGATTCCGCTCGGTTTTAAACTTAAAAATAAAAAAGCAGACTTAATAACTTAATGTGATTCCGCCACCATAGCCCATATCGCTATCATAGTGGGTAGACAAAGAGAAATATTTGGTAACGATATACCGGAAACCGGTCATGTATTCTTTGTCCGTGTTTGCGGAAAAACTGAACCTTAACCTATTCGTAACCGGAACATCTTCCCGTTTCAACTGGAAGCGCAGCTTGCCCTTGCTGTCTACCCTTGCTTCCGCAACAATCAGCATGGGCAAAGTATACTGAATACCGGCAGTAATTGCTTTTCTGTTCTTCTGATTGCTCAGCTGCCCAAACATATTCTTTTCACTTTCATTTCTGACCGGATTATAATGATAATCGAAACCTATAAACGGAAACAGCCATTGCGTCTTACCCAAATACCTGCCGAAATAAGTTTCGCTTTCCATCCCATGGTGTGCTTTGAAGCCTAATCTCCATTCGGTAGAAAGACGGTAACGGGTATTGGATAACATCAATTGTCCGTCGCTTCCATTGCTTTCCAGTCCGGCCATTCCCATGAGATGAAACTTCCTGTCGTCGCTATTTAGCATGCGTTGCGCATACTTAGGATCTGGAATTTCAGGGTTTGGAGTAGAGTTTTCGTAGCTAAAGACCCTTCCCATCCCACTCATCATGTGGTAAAGGATGTGGCAATGAAAAAACCAATCGCCACTTTCCGTAGCTGCAAATTCCAGAGTATCGGTTTCCATAGGCAGGATATCCAGCACATTCTTTAACGGCGCATATGCTCCCTGTCCGTTTAATACCCTAAAATCATGTCCATGTAAATGCATCGGATGGCGCATCATAGAGTTGTTATAGAGGATAATTTTCACATTCTCTCCTTTTTTGATCAGGATTCTATCTGATTCAGAAACGGTTTTATTATCCAGCGTCCAGACATAGCGGTCCATATTTCCGGTCAGCTCAAACTTCAACAGCCTTTCCGGTCCTTTTCTCAACGTCGTCTTCTCGGTAGCACGCAGCATTCCGTAGTTTAAGGTGACGATTTCAGCATCAGCTCCCCCCATCTCCATGCCTTCCATATTGCCCATGGCTTTCTTCTTGTCCATGGCTTTCATATCATGACCTTTCTTCTCCGCTTTCGTCTTCGTTTTTCCCGCTTCGGCTCCTGTAATCTCCGGATACATAACATTGTTCATGTCCATTTGCTGGTTGCTCATTTCCATCCCTTCCATTGGCGCCATGCTTCCATCCATTTTCATCATGTCGTTCATCATCTTCATCCCTTCAAAGTACTTCAGTTTACCCAGAGGTTTTGCCGGCATCTTCATCCCACTTCCCAACCAGATGGAAGTTGAACTGGTACGATCTTCTGCGGTCGACAAAAACTCGTACTGCATATTTTCAGGAATGGTAACAACCACATCGTAGGTTTCAGAAGGAGCAATGATCAGGCGGTCCACTTCCACAGGTACTACATCGTTGCCATCATTTCCAACCACAGTAATCTTTCCGCCAGAGTAACTGAGCCAGAAATAAGTAGAGGCTCCCCCATTGACCATTCTCAACCTGACCTTATCCCCCGCCTTAAACTGAGCATAGCTCAGCTCAGGTTTCCCATTACTGAGAAACTTTTCATAATAGACATCGCTCACATCCATCGCACTCATACGCTTCCATTCGTTGGTTAACTTGGTCTTAAAATGTCCCTTCTGTATCGCTTCAGCATAACTTTGGGTCGTTCCTTTTTTAATGGCAAACCAGTCGTTAGCCGTATGCAAAAAACGGTCTGCCTCCATTGGGTTCATATCTGTCCAATCGCTCAACACTACCGGTATTGTCGGAATCTCCGGTTCATTCACCTTGTTAAAAATCAGCGCTCCATACATTCCACTTTGCTCCTGCATCTCTGTATGGCTATGGTACCAATAGGTACCGTTCTGGATAACCGGAAATTTATACACAAAGGTCGAATGAGGTTTTATCGGCAGCTGTGTCAGATAAGGAACCCCATCATAGCGGTTAGGTAAAAAGACACCATGCCAGTGGATTGAGGTCTCCATATGCATGAGGTTGTGTACATATACCACCGCGGTATCTCCTTCCGTAAAGGTCAGCACAGGTCCGGGAATACTGCCGTTAATGGCAATCGCCTTTTTCTCCTTTCCCGAATAATTAACCGTCGTATCCTTGATGTATAAATCGTAACGTACTGATTTCGGTTGCGCTTTTACTTTTGAGCTGCTTTTCTCCAATACAACTGGCTTTTCCATTTTAGCTTTTTTCGGTTGCCTGACCGGTATCTGATGTCCTTCATGTTGTGCAAGAACGATTTGCGAAAAGCCAAACAACAGTACCATTATCAATATCTTTTTCATGTTCTATTTTTTTAATGAAATGCTATCCCTTGTTTTACTCAACCAACTCAAGACTAATGCCTTATCACTTAAAGACAACTTTGCATTTTTGTGAATGAGGGTATAAGAAGATAAAGGCATGCTGTTGTCTTCTAAACTACCCGTAATAGATTTTAGTTTACTTTTCTGCTTACGCAGGGAATAAGTTCCAAACTCATTAAAATTCAATTCTCTTTTTCCTTCGCGGATGTGATCTGCCAGCCACCAACCCAGGGGTTGAATATTTGCGTACCAGGGATAAGTCGTACTGTTGCTATGACAATCATAACAAGCCCTTTTGAAAATCCCATGAACCTGTTCCGGCATTCCATAAAGGCTGCTTATGTCAGCTTCAGGAGCCTGCCCGCGTTCATTGCGGACAGGCCTGATCAACTGAATAATTAGAAATAAAGCGAATAAGGTCAATAGCACCACCTTTGTCCTTTTCATGAATATCGTCTAATTAAGTTCTTCCTTTAGCGATCCACAATCAGACATTGACTTCCCTAAATATGGATTTTGGATCTCTTTTGTCTCGCTGATCCAATTCGCTCCTTTGTTGTCGTTATACATTGGACAATGGTCAAAATATAACTTCTGACCAGTTCCTACAGCCTTTGCCAGGTCATAGATATCCTGACTTAAACTTTCAAAATGTTCTCTTTGATGATGAATATTACCGACATTCTCTCCGATATGCTCTGCATGTTCTTTAACACCAGCTTCGACGTCATTATAGATTTTAGCCTGATCAGCGCTTAACGCGGTTTTATCAAACGAGGCCATGGCTTTCGTTATTACATTTCCAGCCGCTGCAGCCGCTTTATCATCATCTGCTACCAATGCATTTTTCAATTGCAGGTAGCCATTGATGATTGCATCTGCCGGAGCAGGTTTTGTTTTTTCTGATGAGCGTACGGATGCACTGGTATCGGTATTTTGTGTAGCCTCAGCTGGACTGGTCGTAGAATTGCTGTTGCTGCATGCAGCAAGAAATAAAGTAGAAAGCAATGTACTAAAGATGAATAGTTTCATTTTATTAGATTAAGATAAGTTAATTTTTTAAGATTATTTTAGGGTGTCCGTTACTTTGCCGCAAGTCAGCATGGCACTTCCGTAGTAAGGGTTTTTGATCGCCGATTCCTTACTAAGCCAGTTGGCCTTTTTCATCGGGCACCAGAGCTTGTAAATCGGATCAGTGCTGAGCTTTACAGACTTTGCAAGCGCAAACATATGCTCGGAGAAATCCGCAAGATAAACCCGCTGTTCTTTCAAATCTTTTGTAGAAGAAATTGCCGCAGCATCTTTAAGAAGCACTTTACGATCGGCCTCAGGAAGTCCTTTTGCCACCAAGGCTGATTTTGAAAACGCTTCGGCCCCACTGGCTGCCAGCGTAGGATTGCCTTTTACCAGGGCATCTTTGACTTGGTAATATAAATCGAGTAACTGACCCGGTTTAGCATCATTGGTATGGTCCTGTGCAAAACCATTTTGCACAGAGAAGGTTGCAACAAAGGCAACGATAAGAAATATCTGTTTCATTTTAATTGAGTTTTTAATTGTCAGATAGCGCCTTTGATGATTAAAAAAATTATTGTCCTGTGGACTTAATGATTTTTTTGATCATGTCAGGTTCATTTTGATGGAGTTTTATGTTAAAAGCAAATGGGATTAGCGCAATGCTAACCTGAAAACGCTGTTAAAACATCATCTCAAATCTGAAAACTCTGCAGGGCAATCCTGATATCAGGAATGGGGGGATGGTCATCCCGAATAAAATATTTGGGACGAAGGGCGTACAATGAAGACACCGAGGCCTCCAAAAGAACGTAATTGGGATAGATAAGTGTGAAAAATGGCTGATAAGTACTGAACTCCAAAACCGGAGGGCTCAGCTTATCGGTCTTTTCGATTTTTTGAACCTGATCGGTACAGCAGTCCTCGGTTGTTTCTTTCTCCTTTGAGGAATGATGGTGATCTGCTTTTAGCGCATGATGATCGTGTTCGCCTTTATGGTGATGATGATCCACCTTCGATTCCTTAACATCTTGATGATGCGCTTTAACAGCTCCCATTCCCAGCCCTACCGAACAGGCAAAACCAACCACCGTATTCAAAAGGAATACAATCAGTAGGAAAACTGCTTTTCGCGATATGCCAGAGTTGCTGTTCATCAGACACAAAGTTAAATCTGTTCTCCTACAAGATTTTACATAATTCCGCGAAAATTTTATAAGATACAGTCAGGACAAAAGGGCTGACAAACAAGCGCTTATTAAAAACTATAAAATTCCTTTTTCAGGACCTGGGATTTACAGCCTTCTGAGCGGTATCTTTGCTGGAGTTAACACTATTGATTATGCTAAAAAGAATCTCCTGTATTTTATCGTTCGTACTCTTTTGTGGACTAAGCTCCTTTGCACAGCAAACAAATACTTCCTTTAAAATTGTCCCTCTTGGTGTTAAGGGCGGCGATGATGAAAGTAATCTTTCTTCCTACCTCCTTGCTCCTCTTCAGAGCGATAATTATATCGCCCTTGATGCCGGAACCATTCATGCAGGCATTCAAAAAGCAATTCAACGTGGCATCTTTAAAGGTTCCACTCAGGAGGTCCTGAAAAAACAGGTAAAAGGCTACCTGATCTCCCATGCCCATCTGGATCATCTGGCCGGTCTGATCATCAATTCTCCTGCAGATAGCTCCAAAAACATCTATTCAATGCCAAAAGTTTTAAACATCATCAGGGATAAATACTTTACCTGGGATGCCTGGGCAAACTTTGCCAATGAAGGAGAAAAACCTCAATTGAAAAAATACACGTATACCCCACTTGAAGAAGACAAGTCTCAGGATTTGGAAGGAACAGAAATGACGGTTCAGGCTTATACTTTAAGTCATGGGAACCCCTATCAAAGCACCGCCTTTCTGGTTAAAGCCAATGACAGTTATGTTTTATACCTGGGAGATACCGGAGCTGATGAGATTGAAAAGTCCGGCCGTTTAAAGAAGTTATGGCAAAAAGTAGCGCCATTGGTCAATTCAGGCCAACTAAAGGCGATATTTTTAGAAGTCTCCTTTCCGAATGAGCAACCCGAAAACCAACTATTTGGGCACCTGACTCCTAAACTCTTTTTTAAAGAAACTCAGCAATTACAACAACTAACTGAAGCGGCCGCTTTCAGAAAACTCTCCTTTATCATCACCCATAGGAAGCCGCCAATGTATAAAGAAGAAAGAATCAAAAACCAACTAAAGGCAGCAAACGACTTAAATTTAAAGTTAATTTTCCCGCAACAAGGGCGGATGTTAATAATAAATTAGCACAAAATCCCCCATCGGATGGTAATAAACTCCTCCATGTCATTTAAATCTGTGTAATTACTATTTATTTCAAGAATTACGATACTTAGCCTCTGAAGGAATAACAACAAGATTGTTAGTTTCACCAATCGGGCTTCCAGTTTTCAAGCCATTCTTTAGGTACTTTCTTTTTTTTATAGATGCGGCCAAAGTTTCGCTCTAAAACCAGTGAATCTCTGGTTACAAAACCTTTTTCTTTACTGACAAACAAATTGCAATCTCCGATCGTTAAAATCCAGACTTTCAATCCCCCTTCTTTATCGGCTTGATAATAGCCCATTTTAGCCCTTTCTGGATTAAAATATTCCCCGTTTAGACTAACGGTATCTTTTTTAGCAATGATAAAAAGACCTACTTTTCCTCCACTGTAAAATTTAAGGTAACTCACATAGGGATAATAATGATGATCATCTTTTTCATAATTAGTATGCCTTCTTAAAGATGTATTGTAAAAAAAACTAGCGCTTCCTTTATACAATACCGAAGTATCTAGTAATGCGTAAGAATTAGCGGATCCATCCAGTATTACATTTTTTTTTCTTGGGAGACCAAAACTTGTCCTGGAACCAGTATAGCAACAGGCATTTAGAAGCAGCACTATAAATAGCCACCCAATTAATACTCTTACCATGAACTGAAAATATTTCTTGTTTTATATTGTGCATAACCCTGCCAATCCCAGGATTGATTTGCAAAGCCCATTTGTCTTTTATCGATTAGTGATTTTCCATTAAACCATGGAATCTTCAAGTTATGAAATGCCTGATCCTGTATGGCATGCCTTATATGTTCACTATTCACTCCAAACCTATTGTTTTTATAGCCAACGGTTAAAAGACCTAAACGATAAGGGGTGTTAATCTCCTTTACGATGCCATTTGGCATCCTTCTCCCATAATCATCGACACAAGATGGATCTCGGTGCGTTGTTACGGAACCGTTTTCACCTGCATAATCTCTCTGACCTGTGAACAAATTAAAACCAACAGTATAATCACCAATCGAAAGATTTAATGCTGCAGTGCGGAAACCGTCTCCATCGTCCCCAATCGCACCAATAGAGCCATCATTCTCATACATAGCCCTAAACTCTCCAAAGTGTAAACCAATCATTCCTGTTTGTTGCTTAAATTCTTTCATTTCACCGGTACCTCTCCAAAAATTTGTACCTATACTAAAGCCATTTTTGCCATTATCATATGCTCCCATAGCTGAAGCACGTATTTCAGCCCCACTTTTACCAAAACCCTGATAATTTCCGTAATACATAAATCCAAAACCTCCACTAATGCTCCATTTACTACCGTACGAAACGCTTAGGTTTGCTCCGATGCCAAAAGATTTACCAAAAGCTACAGATGGAGACAAACTGAACCCAAAATCTCCTACTGTTATATTCGCCGCAGGCATTAAACCACTAACAAAAGCAGTTGCAAATGTTTTCCCAATGGATTGACCAATGACGGCGCCTGGATTTATTCCACCGGTTACCCCTCCGATTACAGCTCCTGTAAGCATAGACATACCTAACCCACTCCAACTCCAATCTCCTGTTCTTATGGCAGAAGCAGCATAAGAAATGCCTCCTGTCAATGCACCAATCATTGCACCAATAGCAACAAAAGCCCAGAGAAACTCTCCACTCGGATCAGTATACATTAAGGGATTATTCATCGCATAGCCGAATCTGTTAAAACTCTGTGTAGTGTAAGGGTCCTGAACAAAATTATCCGGTGACAAAAACCGATGTAATTTCGGATCGTATAACCTGCCATTCATATGAATTAAGCCCACACCCAATAAGTGTTCATGACCAGTATAGCCCCGATCCAGGATTCCGAAGGCAGCTAGGTTATTGCCTAAACCATCGGTAAGCTTCACTACATTCCCCCAGGCATCAAACAGACGTTTTTCTACTATCCCGCCTTGGTCATTTGTAATCATAACAATACTTCCCAGATCATCGCGATGCAGGAAATAAAGATTTTTAGTGACTTGTCCAGTTTTATGTACTTCCTTCCATATGGCTGGAGCTGTGTACCCATCGCCACCCAAATAAAAAATAAAGCTTGTTGTACCCGTCAGTATATCATTTGTAATTTCCATTCCCCCATCTTCAGCATAATGCTTACGATAACGGCGCAACATTTTGTCAGTCTTCTCATCGCCGTAGTACATATGAGAGCGGCCAAGAGCAGCATTATATTGGAAACTGACCCGCTCCCTACCTAGTTCGATTATTTCTATTGGGCTTTTAAATGCATTAAAGCTGACCTGCTGCAGTGCATGTGCCTTATAATATATATCACCTGCGACATTAAGATCTAGCCCGCTTTGCTTGTAAGTATTGCTTTCGTAATTATAATTACCCAACTGACTGTTGGTTGTTATTCGTCCACGACTGTCATAACCCTGGCTATTATTGGCGTTGTTATCATTGAAATTAGTCAATCGGTCCAGGTTATCGTAACTGAAATTTTCATTCCAACTAAAAGCACTATTACTCCGACTATTTAATATTCCTCTTTGCCCATTAAAGTTGTAGCCAAGACTCATTAGGGTAACGCTAGTGCCCGTTATCTTTTCTAACGTATTTTTTAGAGGAAGTCCATATTGATCATACTGAAAATCATTTTTGACAGCAGTTCCCTGTAATGCGGTTTTAAGGCGACCTTTCCCATCTAAGCTACTTACTTTCCAGATAATTTCTCCGGTTCCCTGAAGGCTAGTCTGCACCAATTTGCCATTCTGGTATTTCATTTCAACAATTTTCTCTGCTACGAGCTGATTTAGCTTGTTTGTTGCCTTATATCGCTCTGTGCTGACATGTCCGTAGCCGTCATAAGTATAGCTTTTCTCAAATCGTGCATGAAGATTATCTTCCATCGAACTACTTAAGCGCTTGTTTGAATCATATGTATAGCTATAAACTGCATTGTTACCGTCTGAATTCGTCAGATTCATACTTTTCACCAATTTCGTAACTGGATCGTAAGCATAGACGTATGATAAGCTTGTACCATCACCGGTTATCTTTTTTTGCTCTAATTTACCAAAGGCATCAAAAGTATATTGAGTTGTGCCTTTAGGTGTTATTTCTTTCGTTAGCTGACCAAAACCGTCATACTCATACTGATATACACCTGCTGAAGGATCTGTAAGTTTGGTTTTCCGACCCCAGCCATCCTGTTCCATAGTTTGCGTAATCCCATCATAATTACTGGTCTTCATTTCCCCATTTGCAAAATAACTATAAGTGATCATCCCTCCTGGATCCTGAATCTGAATGGTTTGTCCCAATGCATTTTTAGTGGTAGTAGCACTTTTTGTCCCATCACTAATTGTTGTATTCAACCCGGCATAAGTAAAATTCGTTGTTTTACCAGTAAAGCTAACAGTTTGTCTTATCCTTCCATATTCATCATAAGCAGTTGAATTCCATTGATTATAACTTCCGGGAGCTTCTGTCTCACTTTCTGCAACTGACCTACCATAAGCATCATACTTCCAGGCATTACCAATGAACATCCCCATCATATTTTTTTGACGAATTTCAGTAGTTTGCCCTGCTCTATTGATGATGCTTATTTTTTGCCGCCCCTCGGCATCCGTTTCAGTAATATGAATATCATAGCCGGCTCTTTGGTAAGAACGACTGGTAAGTACATTGAAATAATCTGTTCTTTTAATCTGCCTGCCCCAGGTATCATACTCATAGCTTTCAATTTGGCCATAAGGATTCGTTTTACTTTTTAAATTCCCCGTAATCGGGTCAGAAACATATTTTACAATCATCCCTTCTGCATCTGTATCTTGAATCATAAACCTCCCGCTAGGATCATACGCCATAGATACCGTACGCTGCTGACCTGTAGGAGAGATAAGCGTTTTTTTCGTTACATTCCCAAAAGTATCATATACTAAATTCTCAATTGAAAAGGCTGTGGCATTGCTTTTCTTCTTTATCTGAGTAGGTAAAAAGCCAGTGTAAACAAACTCTTCCTGGGTACTAAAAATACTAGATCCGTTATTAAGTGTTGTTTTCGTTGTCAATGGCCGACCAATATAGTATAAGCTACCTGGACTATTGCCATAGGTAATTTCAACAACTTTAGTTCCAGCTCCACCGAAATTATTAGTAGTTTTCGTATTGTTATAATAGGTATCATACTCAAGAACTTGAGTACCGAAAGAATTAGTTAGCATATCTTTGGTTGCAGAAGCAACAAGAGTATTCACATATACCTTGTTAGGAAGCATAAGGGTAAAATACTTCTGATCCGTCCGACTGATATAATCCGTAAGAGAAGCACCATCTACAATACCCGAAGTTGGTGGAGGATTAGTAAGTGCTATACTTTTTATTGTAGAATTGACATTCGTGGACTTTGAAGTGAAGCTCTTAATCATTGCTCCTCTCAATTGTGGATCATGGATACCAATATTGTATATACGATTGTTATCATTATCTCCCACATGCCAATTGCTTCTTATTAATTCGCCGAAGCCTAAAAACCCCAATCCTTCGACATGGCTAACGGCATTTGCATAATAAAACTGCTGTTTAAGTTCAGGTAAGCCTGAATCAGCCCCAAAATATTTGGTCAACTTACTGACTATTCTTAGTCCCGGCGCACTCTGCAAATCTACATAAGGATAGGTTTGATTTTGTCCTCCCCGGTACAATGGGGTTCCGATATTGGAATCCACTGTTGTCATATTTTTATATTCGATTTTATGGTTCACACCACTTTGCAAAATATTTGTGATTTGGGTTTCTATTCTAAAATCTTTTACAAATTCAAAAAGGGAAATGCTATTATTGCTTATAAATCCAAATTCCAGTTTATGATTTGGTCTGTCTGGACTAAGAAATATAGGGATAGGTCCATGTTTTAATGAGGTATTCCAAGATCTTGAGACTCCAGACCCAAAGCTAGGTCCGGAAGATGTAGAAGTCGCTCCAGAATTATAGTATACGATAATTTCAGCTATGCCATTGGAACTATTATCCTGTGTTGTTGTATGTCCAAGAATCATATCTGTCTTCCCATCTCCATCAATATCATTGGGAATCAGGAAATAGGAATTTCTCGTTTGGCTGCCTGGTTGTCCGTCTATGCTCCCCTCTCGATTGCTGAAAGGATGATATTGACCGATCTTAACAAATGATTTTCCTGTCGACATAAAAGTTATAAAACTTGAACTTTGATTCGTTGCAAACATGATATCCATCTTTCCATCTCCGTTGTAATCGCCTAAAAAGGCAGGTAGATCACTACTTATTCTATTATCGTCAGCCTGCCATAATAACTCAATTGAATTAACAGCATTCACAGTATATACATACATTGAGGTACCGCTTATTTGGAGAATATCTGTTTTTCCATCACCATTCATATCACCAGTATACATTCGATCTGTTAAGGCAAAACCTTTAGTGAGTGTTCCAAG
>Ga0307414_10001226_pt1 | contig 13220 bp, 11 predicted proteins | sample DK1Ometagenome_FD_203804 | JGI IMG/M metagenome (GOLD analysis project Ga0307414, IMG submission 203804) | Maize rhizosphere microbial communities from greenhouse at UC Davis, California, United States - DK15-O-3 | ecosystem: Host-associated > Plants > Roots > Rhizosphere > Soil | place: USA... | reverse complement strand
GATGAGAGCATGGAAGATCTGCTGGTCTCGGGCGTGAGCTACGACAAGAACGAAGTGAAAATCACGATACTCCGTGTACCCGACCGGCCGGGTCTTGCCGCTCAGGTGTTCGGCCCCATCGCCGACGCCCACATTGTCGTCGACATGATCATTCAAAATGCCAGTGCCGACGGTACTACAGATTTGACTTTTACGGTTTCTCAAGCGGATTATAAAAAGGCTTTATCCATCGTCGAGAAGACCGCGCCTGCTATAGCGGCCAAAGGGGTTGATGTCGATACCGATATCTGCAAGGTCTCCGTCGTCGGTGTGGGGATGCGCACGCACGCCGGAGTGGCGGCAAAGATGTTTCGGGTTTTGGCCGAGGAGGGAGTTAACATCGAAATGATTTCCACTTCGGAAATTAAGATCTCGGTCGTCATCGCAGCCAAGTATACAGAGTTGGCGGTGCGGGTGCTGCACGAGGCGTTCATCGGCAAGCAGGGGAATGTATGAAGGATGTTTTGATCTACGACACGACACTGCGGGATGGGTGTCAAGCGGAAGATATTTCATTCACTTTGGAGGACAAGCTCCGTATCGCGGAGAAGCTCGAAGAATTGGGAGTAGATTATATCGAGGGCGGTTATCCCGGATCGAATACTCGAGATGCGGACTTTTTCAAACAAGTGATGAAGCTCAATCTCAAGAACGCCAAAATCGCCTCCTTCGGCACCACCCGCAAACCCAGCGCGAAAGCAGCGCAGGATGTGAGCCTCAAAATTCTCCTGAGCGCCGATGCACCCGTAGTCACCCTGGTGGGCAAAACTTGGGATCTCCATGTGCGCGATGATTTAAGGATCAGTAAGAAGGCGAACTTGGAAGTTATCGCCGACTCGATCGCCTATGTGAAACGGCGCGTCGATCAGGTGATTTTCGATGCCGAACATTTTTTTGACGGATTTCGTTCGAATCCTGAATATGCGGTGGAGTGCTTGCAGGCGGCTCAACAAGGCGGCGCCGATTGGATCGTCCTATGTGATACCAACGGCGGCCGTTTGCCCGGGGAGATTCGTGAAGCCATCGCCAAAGTGAATGAGTCCGTGACAACGGCGCTCGGAATCCATTGCCATAATGACGGCGAGCTGGCCGTCGCCAACACTATGGCGGCGGTTGAAATGGGGGTGCGCCAGGTTCAAGGAACGATCAACGGTTTTGGCGAACGCTGCGGCAATCTCAATTTGATTTCGCTGATTCCTAATCTGCAATTAAAAATGGGCAAGAACTGCATCAAGCCGAACCAGCTGAAGAAGCTGCGCGAGGTATCGCATTTCTTTTATGAACTGGCGAACATTCAACCGAACAAGCGACAGCCCTACGTTGGCGACAGTGCCTTTGCGCATAAGGGCGGGCTCCATGTATCGGGGGTGTTGAAGAACCGCGAGACCTACGAGCATATCGATCCGGATTTCGTCGGTAATCGGCAAAGGGTGCTGGTTTCGGATCTCTCTGGGCGCAGCAACGTTGTTTATAAGGGCAAAGAGTACGGCATCGATCTCGAGGACCAAGGTAACGCCGTGCAGGAAATTTTGCGACGGACCAAGGAACTGGAGAGCCAGGGATATGAGTTCGAGGCGGCGGAAGCCTCATTCGAGCTGCTGATCCAGCAAGCGCTCGGCAGAAAAAAGAAAAACTTCAAACTGATCGGCTTTCGCGTCATCGACGAAAAAAGACAGGAAGGCGAAGCGCCGCGCTCCGAAGCGACCATTATGGTCGAAGTCGACGGCGTGATGGAGCACGCGGCGGCGATGGGCAATGGCCCGGTTAACGCTCTCGACCAGGCGCTGCGCCGGGCATTGACAAAGTTTTACCCTGGTCTCAAGGATGTCGAGTTGTTGGATTATAAAGTCCGGGTGCTATCCTCCGGAGAGGGAACCGCAGCTTCGGTGCGAGTTCTGATCGAATCGGGCGACGGCAAGGCGCGCTGGGGTACTGTCGGCGTCTCGCATAATGTAATTGAGGCGAGTTGGCAGGCTCTGGTGGACAGCATCGACTACAAACTTTATAAGGACGCCCGGCGTCGAACGGATTAAGCGGGTGGCGTGGACGGCGATCCTGCTCACTTGGTCGACGCCAACTAACCTTATGTTTGATGTGGTCAAAGAAGACATCCGGGTCGTTTTCGATCGCGATCCGGCCGCCCGTAATGTCTGGGAGATCATTTTTACCTATCCCGGATTTCATGCGCTATTCTTCTATCGGGTCGCCCATTCGACTTGGATCAGCGGCTTCAAAGGCCTAGCTCGATTCGCCAGCAATCTCGGCCGCTTCTTTACTGGCATTGAAATTCATCCGGGAGCCCGGATTGGTCGGCGCTTCTTCATCGATCACGGTATGGGGGTGGTGATCGGTGAGACCACCGAGATCAAAGATGATGTGACTCTTTACCAAGGAGTCACTCTCGGCGGCACCAGTTTGAGAAAAGAAAAGCGCCACCCGACGGTGGAAGATTGGGTTGTCATAGGCGCCGGCGCGACGGTGCTCGGGCCGGTGACAATCGGTCATAACAGTAGAATCGGTTCAGGATCGGTTGTGGTTTCCAGTGTGCCGCCGCATTCGACTGTTGTCGGAATTCCGGGACGGGTCGTTGAAGGCGAAGCTGCTCGCCGGGACGCTCATGCTCATATTATCGATCTCGATCACGCCCGGCTGCCTGATCCCATCGCCAAAGCCATCGGTGGGCTGGCAGATTACATTCAGAAGCTGGAGCAACGGGTTGACGAACTGACCGACCGGCAAGGCGGGCTCGAGGAGCAGCGAGCCGAGCAGAGTGAAGTCCTCGACAAGGTTAAGGAGCTGCTCAAAAATTCGACTTGAATTGGCGAGAACGCAAGCCGTTACACGAAACAGGTATTTCGCGGAGAGATGAATCGCGTGATTGCGCCCCCGCTACGGTTCTATTCATAGGCAAGGGATAAATTATTCAGAGTTCCATGACTACGAGAAAGCCAAAGGTTGTCGTTGCCATGAGCGGCGGCGTCGACAGTTCGGTCACAGCGGGTTTGCTCGTCGAGCAAGGCTACGATGTAGTGGGCGTATCGCTGCGTATGTGGGAAGGAAATCGCGGCCCGCGCGTTTGTTCCGACCATCGCGGTGCCGAAGATGTCGCCGAGTTTCTAGGCATTCCTCACGAGCTTTTGGATTTGCGTTCGCAATTCGTCGAAACCGTCGTTAAACCCTTCGCTCAGGACTATATTCGCGGGCGCACGCCCAATCCATGCGTCGCCTGCAATCGCGATTTCAAGCTCGGCACCTTACTGCAATGGGCCAAGCAGCAGCAGGCGGACTACGTGGCCACCGGCCACTACGCACGGATCGAACGGGACAGCACTTCCGGGCAAGCCTCACTGCTGCGCGGCATCGATGAAGCAAAAGATCAGTCGTATTTCTTGTTTGCTCTTTCGCAGGATCAACTGGCGCATACGATTTTTCCCCTTGGCGATCTGCGGAAGAACCAGGTCCGGGAAAAAGCACGCGGCTTCGGTTTATCGGTGGCGGATCGCCCCGAGAGCCAGGACATCTGCTTCGGTGACTACAAGTCCCTGGTCCAGGCCCATGCGGATGTCAAAGATCTTGGCGCCGGCGATATCGTCAACAGATCCGGTAAAGTACTGGGCACGCACAACGGCATTCACGGTCTCACTATCGGTCAACGCCGGGGCCTTGGGATTGCGGCGCCGCAAGCATCTTATGTTCTCGATATTGATCCAGCATCGAAGCGGGTCGTCATCGGGACTAAGAGTGAACTTGCCTGTAGCGGACTCACGGCGGAGCGGATGAATTGGCTCGAGCCGCCGGTTGCCGCAGAGTTCGCGGCGCAGGTGCAAATCCGTTACCGTTCGCCGGCAATTCCATGTGTCATACGTTTGGTCGAAAACAATGCTTGCCAGGTGCGCTTCAAAGAAACATACCCGGGGGTAACGCCGGGTCAGGCGGCGGTCATTTATTGCGGCGAGAAGCTCCTCGGCGGAGGCTGGATTGAACAGGCGATCCCATAGAATCTATCAGCTATCAAGATCCGGTCATGCGCAGAAGATCCCAGGCGGATCCATTCTACCTGTTTTCATCTCTCGATTGGCTAACCTATGCGCATAGCAGTTGCGACACTCGGTTGTAAAATCAATCAATACGATTCGGCCGTAATTCAGTCGCGCTTGGAAGAGAAGCACTCGTTTGTGCCCTTCGAAGAGCCAGCCGATTGCTACATCATCAATACCTGCACCGTAACCGATCGCGCCGACTGGGAAGCGCGACAATTGGTGCGCCGGGCTAAACGGCGGAGCCCGAATAGCAAGGTGCTGCTGACCGGCTGTTACGCGCAGGTAAGTCCGGCAGAGGTGGCGCGAGTTCAAGGTGTCGACTTTGTCGTCGGGCTTAATCGGCTAGATGATCTGCTGCGCCTGGTCGAAACGACAGATCTCAATTATCCACGGATTCACGTCAGCGATGTCAAACGGCAGCGCGGCGTGCCGGTCCTCGGCACCCGGGCTTTGCCCGGACATACTCGCGCATTCCTCAAGATTCAAGAAGGCTGTAATTATACCTGCAGCTACTGCATTATCCCGACCGCCCGCGGCCTGAGTCGCAGTGTCGCGCCGCGCGAAGTTTTGCATCAAGTTAAATTGCTGGCCGATGCGGGTTATGCGGAGATCGTTCTGACCGGAATTCATCTCGGCGGATACGGCCAGGATCTAACCCCGAGGACCGATCTCACCGCTCTCTTGGAAATGCTCGTCGACAGCAGCCTGGTTCGACGAATTCGCCTGAGCTCTCTCGATCCGCGCGAAGTGCCGGACCGATTGCTCGATCTCATCGCCGGCTCGGAAGTTATCTGCCCGCACCTGCATATCTGCGCACAGGCGGGTGAGGACACCATTCTCAAACAGATGAAGCGCAATTACGATACCGCCTATTATCGCGAGCTACTAAGTAAAACCCGCGAACGATTGCCGGAAGCGGCCCTAGGCAGTGATATCATCGTCGCCTTTCCGGATGAGAGCGACGAGCAGTTCGAAAGCTCATTGGCTTACTTCGCATCGCTGCCGCTGACTTATTTTCACGTTTTTCCGTATTCGCAGCGTCGCGGCACTGCCGCCTCGATCTTCCCGCACCCGGTGCCTATTGTAGCCAAGAAATTGCGCGCGCAAAGAATGCGACAACTGGGCGCCGAGAAAAAAGAGCAATTCTGCCAAACCTTCCGTGGCCGGCGCATGGCGGTTTTGATCGAAGAGAAGATCGACCGCGGCAGCGGTGGTCGCCGCGGCTTTACCAGAAATTACTTGCCCATCATCGTCACCGGTGCAAACCATCGCGTTAATGAAGAGGTGGATGTCCAGATCCAAGGGTTCGCTGGCGGTTGCTTGACCGGGGCTGCCATTTATCCTGGCGCGTGCGAAAACCCAAGCGAGACCCGCGCATAGCAGGGACTTTGAAAAATCCAGCACAGTTAGAGGCCCTTCAAAAAGAGCTCGGTTATAGCTTCAAAGACCGATCTCTCTTGGTTAAGGCTCTGACGCACGTCTCTTACGATCGAAAAAAAACCGGAAGCAATAACGAAGTCCTTGAGTTTCTCGGTGACGCAGTGCTGGATCTGGCGATCAGTGATTTGTTGATCCGGCGTTTTCCCGAGAGGAGCGAGGGCGATTTATCGCGCATGCGCGCAGGGCTGGTCAACTCTGCTGTGTTGGCCGAGAAGGGGAGCGCGCTGGCGCTCGGCGCTGTGTTGCTTTTGGGCAAAGGCGAAGAGCGCAGTGCCGGAAGAAAAAAGCAGTCGATTCTGGCGGGCGCGTTCGAAGCCTTACTCGGCGGAGTTTATCAGGATGGCGGGTACGATCCGGCTCGGCGCATCATTGAACGTTATTTCGCCCCTGATGTGATCGAAAGAACACTCGGCCAGCAGGATTATAAAACGCGACTCCAGGAAATCAGCCAGCTACTTTTTCGAGCGCCGCCGGTTTATCGCTTGGTTTCCGAAAGTGGTCCCGATCACGCCAAGTGTTTCGTCACCGAGATCTCGGTCGGTGGCAACGTGCTGGGGACCGGCGAAGGCAAATCAAAAAAGCAATCCGAACAAAAAGCTGCTAGACAAGCATTGAACGAGCTCCAGAAAAGCGACAAGACTGGGTCTTGATTATCCCGGCTGCGGCCGAATTGTCAGTCAGTTCAACATGCGAGAAATCTCCACGGATGTGTTGGTTGTAGGCGCAGGCGGCGCAGGAATGTACGCGGCGATTTCAGCCGCGCGCCAAGGGGTATCGGTGCTGCTCCTGGATAAGAGTTTGGTCGGCCGCGGCGGAGCGACGATCATGGCGCAGATGACGGTGGCCGCAGCGCTTGGGCAGGAAGAGCCGGATGACTGCGCAACTCATCTCAGGGATACGCTCGAAGCCGGCCGCGAGCTGTGTAATGAAGAACTTGCCGAGCTGCTATGCTATGACGGCCCCGCGCGTATCCTCGAGATGGAAGGGTGGGGCACGCGCTGGGCGCGTGCGGGTGACCGCATCAGGCAGGAAATAGCGCCGGGCCATAGCCGAAAGCGCTGCTGCTACGTCGACTTTCTCAATACTGGTCCGGCCGTCGCCGCTACCCTGCGCCGCAAGGTGAGCGAAGTCGCCGCGATCCGGCGCCTCAGTAATATCGCGGTGGTTGATCTTATCATCGAAGACGGCCGCGCCGTCGGCGCTATCGGGTTAAGTCTCGCCGAAGGTGAACTGGTCACCTGCCATGCCAAAGCGATCATTCTTGCCGCGGGCGGCCTGACTAAGCTTTACGAGCGCAACAGCGCATCATCGAATATGGGAGGGGAAGCTTACGCTCTGGCTTTGTGGGCCGGCGCTGAGCTGATCGACATGGAATTCGTGCAGTTTTTTCCCATCGGTCATCTTGCGCCGAGATTGGTCGGTATGGATCCCATCATGTGGGATCCGTTTCGTTATAAGCTGGGCGGAAAACTTCTCAACGGCAGCTTTGCTGAATTTGTCGATCGCTATGGCGCCGTGGATTTTGGGAAATACACCGTTACTCGTGATATCGCCGCCTACGCCATTCTCAAAGAAGTCGAAGCCGGTCGTGGAACGCCGCATGGCGGAGCCTATCTCGATTTCCGCCATGTTCCCGAAGCGCAATTGCGCGCAGCGTTCGGACCGGTGATCGATCGCTTGCTTAGCAATGGCATCAATCTCACCAAGACGCCGGTCGAAGTCGGTCCAACCGCCCACTACCAAATGGGCGGTATCCGAGTGAACACTCGTATGGAGACGTGCATTAAGGGATTGTACGCGGCCGGCGAAGCGGTCGGCGGCGCTAACGGCGCCAATCGCTTGTCCGGTAATGCGATCACGGAGGCGTTTGTCTTCGGCGCCCGCGCCGGTGCATGCGCCGGCGCAGAAGCCAAGACCCTGTCGCGGAACCGCGATGATAAGCTTGCCGCGGTTGCTCTTGATCGGATCCAGTCGATGCCGCCGCGCGGTTCTAAACGGGAAACCGCGCCGGTTATCCTTCAGGCCGAACTGCAAAAGCTGATGTGGGAGAAGGCCGGACCGTTTCGGACCGGTGAAAAGCTTTCCGAGGCCTTGCGGCGGATCCGCGACATGCGCGAACAAGAATTGACCGATCTTAAGATCGCCAGTGATCGCGCCTTCAATTTGGACCTTCAGGATTGGTTCGAGCTCCGTGCCATGCTGACAACGGCCGAGGCGGTGGTAACATCAGCGCTGGCGCGGACCGAGAGCCGCGGGGCGCATCAGAGAGAAGACTATCCCAACCTCGACCCTCTGCATCTCAAGAATCAAGTCCTGAAGCTCGAGGAGGGCGCGTTGAAGTCCACCTGGATCGATCCGGTGCGGCGCGCGGCGGGGCTAGCCGAGAATGGTTGAAGGCTCGATCAACAAAGCCGTTTTGCGCGTCCGCCGCGGCGGCCCCGCCGATACCCCGCGATTCGAGGATTTCGAAGTTCCGTTCGAAGACGGCATGTCGGTGCTCGATGCGCTACGCTGGATCCGAATTCATCGCGATAGCTCCCTGGCAATTCGTTACAGCTGCATCAATGCCAATGCCTGTAAAACCTGCATGGCGCTAGTCGATGGTCAAGTAGAATATACCTGCATCGCCAAACTGTTGCCCGGCATCGTTACGGTCGAGCCACTGCCAAAGCGCCGGCTGATTCGCGATCTGGTTACCGATGTTGTGCCGGATGAGGAAAAAGCGTTGCTTGCACGGCAACAACCAGACTGATGAAGCTGTCTGCCGAAACAAGCTCGCAAGTCAGGCGCGTGATCGCGATCAATGTGTCCTGAGACTTCGGTCGGTGTCAGTTGCTCGGGCCGGCGTGCTTGTAATCGAATCTCTATTCTAAGCCCATCAACTTTGCCGGGTTCATACAGGCGACCTGCTTCACTTCATCTTTGCTGAGACCGCCTTCGTGCAGCATGCCCAGAAACATTCGAAAGAGCTCGGCCGGATTGGGACTGTACGGGCGGAAATAATCGGTGCTCGCGATAATTTGCTGCAAGCCAATCTGGCGGAACTGTTGCACGAGCTCCGGTGAATCCATCCGCCCGGGCGCAAGCGCATTCCAGCAGGTCTCGAGAAAAGCTCCCATCCCGGCAGCGCGCTGCATGGCATCCAGCGGCATGGCAATGATATGGCTTTGCACGTGATTGACGATGATCCGATGGCTATAACCCATATCCCGCGCCGCGTCGATAAAAGCGAGGGATTCCTGCCAGGAAACATGGCCCATGCCAAGAGTTAGGTCGTGCGCCTTACAGCACTCGATAATTTCGTAGCCCAGCGAAATCAGCTTTCCTTTATCATCCAGGAAGTAATAGTTGGGATTATTGAGCTGCGCGTGACTCTTGTAATAGGATTTGAGGCGGTTGCTAAAGCCTTTGCGTTCGACGTCGTTGCGCGCGCTCCAGGTCGGAAGAAAAACCATTTTGCCGCCAAGCTCGGCGCAGGATTCGATGATGCATGGGTTGGGACCTCCGGCTGTGCTGTTGAGCGCGACGCTGGACCACAGGCGAACCCTGGTCTCCACCGAGGAAAGAATATAGGGGACGACATTGATTGTCGGCCACCAATGCGACTTGAGAACCACGCCGCGCATGCCCATGGCCTCCGCTTTGGGCAACCAGAGAAATTCCGGTTCGCGCTTTCGTTCTTTGGCGGAAAATTCGAAGTCAATATGGCAATGAACATCGATCCCGCCATCGATCATCTCATCATATAAGCTCATGCGCAGACTCCTCCGAAGTTAGTTGCTAGCGAGCTAAATCGTTTTCTGCCGTTGAGTGTTATGAGATGCGGGGCTGGTCCTAAGTGTACGCGTTTTACAGCCTTATCGAGGCATGCGATTTTATTTTGCCGGCGCCACAGCATCGCTTGTATTTTTTGCCGCTGCCGCAGGGGCAGCGATCGTTGCGGCCGGCTTGAGGGACGATGTTTTTGGCGTCGGCGGCGCGGACGTTTTGCATCAGTTTTTCGCCCGGTTCGCCGGCATCGACGAGTTCCGCGAATTTTTTCAAATAGGGTTTGCTGTGAATGAAGAAGCTTTTCAGTCCGGCACAAAGATAATTCAACCCCTCTTCGCCATCCGGTGTTTTAATGAAACGGTCCTTGGGGCAGCCGCCGTTGCACATGCTGCGAACCTCGCACTCCATGCAATATCTGGGCAGGCTCGTCCATTTTTTCCTGCCGAATTCGTGCTGCGACGGATGATCGATCATCGATGCGAGAGTCTGTTCATAGATGTTGCCGATTTTGTATTCTGGCTCGACGTAGTGGTCGCAAGAGTAGAAATCGCCGTTGTGCTCGATCACCGGGACGTCGCCGCAAGTCTCACGGTAGATGCACAGCGCATGCTCCATGCCGAGAAAGGGGCGCACCGATTCATCGAATAGTTGAATGAAAACTTTGCCGATATCGTGACGTACCCATTCGTCGAAAATCGCCGAGAGAAATTCGCCGTAAGCGGCCGCCGGCACCGAACGTGAGCCGGCAGGATCGCCGGGTTTCTCCGGCTTTTCTACCAGCGGCAGGAATTGTAGGTACTGCCCGCCGATTTCCTTCAGATAGCGGTACACGGCAATGGGATGTTTCACGTTGATGTCGTGAACGACGCACAGCAAATCGACATGAACTTTGTGCCGGCGCAAAAGTTGGAAAGCGTGGACAACTTGCTTATGGGTGGGCTTCTGTCCCTTGGTCACACGGTAATGATCGTGCAGATCCTGCGGCCCGTCCAGGCTTAGCCCGACGTAGAATGTTTCTTTGGCAAAAAATTCACACCATTCCTCATCCAGAGTCGTGCCATTGGTCTGAATGCCATTGATGATTTTTTTGTCAGCCGGCAAGTGCTTTTTTTGCAGCTCCACGGCCTTGCGGAAAAAATCGACGCCCAGCAGGGTTGGTTCGCCGCCATGCCACGAGAAGCTGACGATCTCTTTGGGTGTTGCCTCAATATGCTGGATGATGTAGCGCTCGAGAGTTTCATCACTGAGGCGGAAGTTGGATCCCTTGGGATAAAGCTCCTCTTTCTTAAGGTAGTAGCAATAATGGCAGTCCAGATTGCAGATGGCGCCAACCGTTTTGACCATGATCTGAAATTCACGAGACGCTGTATTCAACCGATACCTCCGGAGGATCAAAAAACTGGCCGGTGCGGCCGGACGCAATCCATTGCGAGGACTCTACTCAAAAACAGTTCGGATGTCGAATTCGAAGCCCCGGTGCCGGTTCCAGAATAGACGGTGGAAAGTTGCGAGTGGGTGAGCAAGCCAAGGGGAAGCAGCCGGAGAACTCAAAGCGAGTTGTCACGGCGCTTCTTGCATGTCTATCAATGCGTTAATTTGATCGGCCGAAGGTTGTCGCGATTTTGCTCGCGAGCAGAGGCTGGATCTATCGCGATTCGCTGCCCGAATCGAGCGCTTTCCCGAGAGCTTTAAGATGATTGGTGAGATGTTGCACCATCATGCTTTCGGCCAGCTGGGGATTTTTCTTGAGGAAGGCATCCATGATCTGATCATGCTCGCGCATCGAATAATCGAGTCGTTGCGGCATATGCAACGACAGCAAGCGGGTTTTCTGGATTTCACGCCGCAGTTCCTCGACGAGTTGGTAAAGCCGCTCATTGTGCGACAGTTCGGCTATGTAACGATGGAAATTGCTGTTGGCATCGAAGTACTGCAGCACGTCACCCTTATGGCATGCTTCTCTGAGAAGCTGGTGCAGCTCGCGCAGACGAGCGATCTCGTCCGGCTGAGCCCTCTCGACGGCAAGACGCGCCGCCAAGCCCTCGAGTACGCCAGCGATCGTGTAGTAGTCGTGCATGTCCTCGCGCGATGGATTGCTGGCGACAACATGGTTGCTGGGCAAAAACGTCACGTAGCCCTGCGCTTCCAACGCTCGTAGGGCTTCTCGAAGCACTACCCGGCTGGCGCGGAGAGAAGCCGCCAGCTTTTCTTCCGAGAGCTGCTCCCCGGGCGATATCTTACCTTGGAGGATCGCCTTTCGAATATCGTCGGCGGCGTCTTCAACCGATGCTCTAAATTTTTTTTCTGTTCGATTGGGGCCCAGCATGATTATACTTTACCGCTGGCCGGCATCGGCTTTTTTACGAGACCTCTGGCGCGTTGCCAGAGATTTCGTTTGAGCGAATCCTGGACCATCCTGAAACGTCCCTTGAGGGTAAAGAGATAGTAGTCCTCGGTTCGCTTCAGGTAAACTTCACGGCCAATCCTCAGATGCTTGCTTTCTTCTCCCTGCGCCATAATTAGCTGCCCGTTTTGTCCGCGGATCAAGGCCAGGGCCAGCGGCGGCAAGAATCCATCCGGGGTGACGTAGAGGATCGTAAAGGTTTCGATGACGCCCTCGTTGCTCATGGACGTCGTCGCCGGCCGGCTCTTCGCGATTTGGCGAGCGGGCTGCGGGAATCCTGGAGTGCGCGGCAGCGATGCGTCAGTGCGCTCGAGAATGGTGACGAAGTTATTGCTGGCAAGCCCGCCGGTGCTCTGTGTCAGCCCCCGGTTAAATTGCCGTTTTGAACCGCTTTCGCCGCGCAACCTTTTCACCACTTCAACGATCTGCGCCAATCCGCTTGCGCCGACCGGATGCCCCCGCGCCTTCAAACCGCCTGACGGGTTTACCGGCAACCGTCCTTCGGCTGCGGTCACTCCTTCCAGGACCGCATCGCCGCCTTTTCCTGACACGAAAAAACCCAAATCTTCGGTGGTGATAATCTCGAAGGGCGTGAAGGCGTCGTGCACCTCGGCGAAGTCGATTCCCTGCGGCGAAGTCTCAGCCATCTGATACGCACGCGCCGCCGCCATCCGGGTGGCTGGAAAGGAGGTAAAAATCTCTCTGCCGCGCAAGCTGAGTGGTCCGGTTCCTTGACCCACGCCCGCCAGTCGGACGTCGGTTTTATCGCTGGTAAGCACGACTGCCGCGGCGCCATCGGTGATCGGCGAGCAGTCATACAGGCGCAGCGGAGTTGCGACGTATTTGCTCGCCAGGTAGGTCTCCCGGGTGATCGGTTTTTGAAACTGCGCCATTGGGTTGCGTGCGCCATTGCCATGATTCTTTAGCGCCACGGCGCACAACATGGTCTCCAGCCGGGATTGGGATAAGTTGAATCTCTCGCGATATTTCTCCGTGATCATCGCGGCCAGTGCCGGCATGGTCGCGCCGCACTGTCGTTCCTCTTTGTCGATGACGCCGGCCAAAACTCTTGTGGTCGCGCTGGTGCTCAGGTGAGTCATCTTCTCGCCGCCGAGAACCAGAACTCGGTGATAATAACCGGATGCCACCGCTTGGAAACCGGCCTGAATTGCCGCCGCTCCCGCGGAAGACGCGGTTTCAATGCGCACCGCCGGAATCCCGGTCAATCCCAGGGCATCGGCGATGTGCGAAGCAATATTGCTGTCGCCGGTAAATTCCTCTGGATTCATGACACCGATATAAATCGCTTCCACTTCCTGTATTTCGGAAGAGGTTAGCGCCATTTGAGCCGCGTCATGGCAAATTTCTGCCAAGGCTCTCGGATCCTTGCCGAACTTCGTCATGCCTATTCCGGCAACATAAACCGATTGCATACAAGCAATTATACTGACCAAGGCGCTAATTCCAAGTAGAGGAGTGATGGTCGAAGTTGGAGAATTATTAAATACAATCGAAGCAGCCTGCCT
>Ga0307414_10001224_pt1 | contig 13222 bp, 10 predicted proteins | sample DK1Ometagenome_FD_203804 | JGI IMG/M metagenome (GOLD analysis project Ga0307414, IMG submission 203804) | Maize rhizosphere microbial communities from greenhouse at UC Davis, California, United States - DK15-O-3 | ecosystem: Host-associated > Plants > Roots > Rhizosphere > Soil | place: USA... | reverse complement strand
TATTTATGCTGCCCGGCATATAACGGACAAGCAATGCCAAGAGAAGCCGCGGCCTGCCAGTTATCTGTAGAAGCCTCACAGCCTGATAACTTAATCCTAATATGGGATTGAATTATGGAAAAAGAAAAAAACAATGAATCAGATATTGTAGATAGGTTAGGGGATACGCTGCTTGTTCTTCATCACAGCAGTAGTAGCATTGGGCTTGTACAGAGTATTGACAAGGAAGGCAATCTTAAGGAGGTTCAGCCTGAAGAAAAGAATGCCGGGAATTTTGTCAGGATAGATCCAGATAAAGACTCCTTTACCCGTTTCTTTGCTGACTTTTACCGGCAGTTAAAAAATCCTTCTGAATTTTCATTTTTTAAGGTCACCGAATATGAAGCCGTTCAGACGGCTCAAGAACTACAGCATTATGTTAAGAATGCTTCGGAACAGGAAAAGAAAAAGCTCACGGAATATGAAGTGTCCATAGATAGGGTAGAAGCCTATCAGAATCAGTCTTTAAGGAATATGGTAACTGGTACAGAAAAAGGAGATCCATACCGCTACCAAGCTGAGCAGATTGATTGGAATGTTATGAAAAAGATCGGGCTTACCAAGGAAATGCTTAAGGAGATGAATGCTTTAGATCCCTTACTCAGAGGCTTTAAGACCCCTACACTTATTCCGGTACGGATGGATCTGGGAACCGGAATTACGACCATTCATGTGAGGCTTTCGCTTAAAGAAACCTATACGGGAGGCGTTGGGGTCTACCTGCACGGCGTCCGTAAAGAGCCGAACCTGGATTCAGAGTTCCTGGGCCATCAGTTTACCCCGGAAGATAAAAGAAACCTTCTTGAAACCGGTAATATGGGAAGGGTAGTGGATCTGGTCTATCCCATTACCGGAGAAAAGATTCCCTCACTCATCAGCAGGGACCGGCTGACCAACGAGCTGATTCCTTACCGGGCAGAATATATCAGAATTCCTGACGAGATAAAGGGAATAAAGTTAAGTGATCAGCAAAAGCAAATTCTTAGGGAAGGGAAAGCGTTATACCTTGAAAATATGCTTTCTACTAAAGGAACACTATTTAATGCTTCGGTCCAGTTTAATGCGGATAAGAGGTATGTAGAGTTTTTGTTTAAGAAGAATGTCAGGAGTTTGAAGATGGATGATCTGAAAAACCGGATTAATACAGAGGCTCCCGCAATGTTCAGAGGAAAAAAGCTTAAGGTCTGGCAACTGGAAAAACTAAAAGCAGGTGATACCGCGTATATTGATGGACTGGTAGACAGGAACGGGAAGAAGTATCAGGGGTATGTAAGGTTTGACAAGGAAGTGGGAAAGTTTGAGTTTTCGTTTAAGAATATATGGAAGAAGGAAGAACAGCTCAAGAAGGTTTCCGGCAAATCGAAAGGGAGGAAGTTGTGAGGGGAAACTTTTCAATTTATATTTTATTTTACGACACATTCTGTCGTATTACCGTTATAGCTTTGAAAAAATATATTATGAAACTTAAAGCTACTATAAGGGAAGAAATTCATCCAGATGATAAAAGTGTCATCGTAGAATTTCGGGGTGATGAAAATAAACGGCATTTCGAGTTGAACTGTACATTCAATCCGTATCAACAAGGACTTCGCAAATGGGATACATGGGAGTTTAAAATACGCCTTGAATCAGAAATATTTACAGATCATAAGACAGATAATAAATCATATTTTACCCACTTATTCTGTGATCAGGCCACTGAAGTAAATTCACCATATATTAAGAGCCTATCAAATAATTCTACATTAGACCCCTCAGGTTTATCCAGATAAAAGGGTTTTCTAAAGTTATAAGCATGTTATTAAAGAATTAAAGAAATGGCTTATAAATACGGGAATAAAGGACATTCTGCAACTGAATTACAGGAAAAAGCAACCCAACCTCCAGAATTTTTTACAGAAACTGACCTCTTATCAGTTATGAAAAATGCCGGGGCACACATCGAAAACCTGTTTAGTAGAAATTATATCATCAGAAAAAGTAAAACTCTGTATCCCATCGATAAAGGGCTAAAACTTTACGACCTTGTAAAAGACAAAAAATAGCCAATGTCCAAATGACCGCAGAATGGGAAATAGCACTGGATAAAATTGAAAAAGGTGAACTCAATACAAATCAATTCATCAGTGGCATCCAAAACTACACAGCAGAAATCACCAATGAACTTTTATCACTCCACCTTCCCCAAGAAAACCCTCCACAATTAAAATGCCCCAAGTGCCAACAACATCATCTTATTATCAAGGATAAAATTGTCAAATGCCCTGATGAACAATGCAATTGGATTCTCTTCAGAACTGTATGTGGAATACAACCCAGTATTAAAGATCTTACTTTATTATTAACTCAAAACAAAACATCATTAATCAAAAACATGAAAAGTAAAAACGGTAAAAAGTTTGATGCTTTTATAACTCTAAAAAATGATTTCAATACATCGTTTGAATTTAGAAGTAGAAATTAATTTCAAGGAAAAAATAATGTAAAGAAGCAGCCGGTGAGCTGCTTCTAAATTTTACATTTTATCCAAGTCTAATCCCCTTTTTCATGTTCGTGAGGTTTTAGCTTTGGATGCTTTGGTTGATTGGGAGGGTTTACCCTTCTTCTTCTGTCGGGTTCTCCATCTGGTTTTTTAGGCTTGGGTCCTGGCTTGATTGCTTCGATTGTATTCATAGTACAATAAAGATTAATTAATAATTATTTTGATATCAAAACAGATTAATACCAGATCAAAAGTAAATTTTTGGTCATCATTTTCATTACGGAAAGCCGTAATTGTTGCTTTCTGAAAGGATTGATAGGTAGACAGCTTTAATCAAGTATAAAACTAAACAAAAGCATGGAGGGATTGTTTTTTTCTACATCCTAATCAGGAAGCTTTTAATAATTTCATTTTATCCATTAAATATTTCTTGTATTAATTTTACTAATCAATTTACCTATTTCTTTGTATAGAAATGATTCAAAATTGTAAGTCAATAATATCTAATGACTATGACAGAGAATAAATGATTAAAGTTTTATTTATTATCAAGTATTGACGTTTCCTATTTCGGCTGCTAGTTGTATATTTGAAAGTTAAAAAGTTCACTCAGATTAAATAAACATGACCAAAGAACAACATATTGAAGATGATTTAATTAAACAATTAATTGAGCAGAAATATAGCTATCGTCTAGATATTAGAAACCGCGAAAGTCTAGAAAAAAACTTCAAAGAAAAGTTTGAAACACTTAATCGCGTCAAATTAAGCGAAAGTGAATTCAGTCGTTTAAAAGAAGAAATTATACAGCCTGATGAATTTAAGGCTGCTAAATTGTTACGTAATCGTAATACCTTTTATAGAGAAGATAGTACACCATTGCAATATACTTTAGTCAATATTAAGGATTGGTGTAAAAATGATTTTGAAGTGATCAATCAATTACGGATGAATACCGAAGATAGTAACCATCGTTATGATGTTATTTTACTATTAAATGGTTTGCCGTTGGTACAGATAGAACTTAAAACTTTTGAGATTAGTCCGCGAAGAGCTATGCAACAAATCGTGGATTATAAAAATGATGCTGGTAATGGATATAAAAACTCGTTGCTGTGTTTTATGCAACTATTTATCGTAAGTAATCGCAGTAATACGTATTACTTTGCTAATAATCGCAATCAGCATTTTATCTTTAATGCTGATGAGCAATTCTTACCTATTTATCAATATGCCGATGATAAGAATAAAAAAATAACAGCTTTAGATAAATTCACATCTAAATTCTTAGTGAAGTGTACGCTTGGTGAGATGATTAGTCGCTATATGGTATTGGTTGAAACAGAACAAAAGATATTGGTGATGCGTCCTTATCAGATTTATGCTGTAGAAGCGATTGTAAATTGTATTGATGAAAACCGCGGCAATGGATATATATGGCATACCACAGGCTCTGGTAAAACATTAACTTCATTTAAAACATCTACACTATTAAAGAGTAATCCAAATATAGAAAAATGTTTATTTGTGGTAGATCGTAAAGATTTAGACAGACAAACAAGATTGGAGTTTAACAAATTCCAAGAAGGAAGTGTTGAGGAAAATACCAATACAGAAAGTTTAGTCCGTCGTTTGTTATCTACCGATTATACCGATAAAGTTATTGTAACCACTATTCAAAAATTAGGTATAGCGCTCGATCCTAAAAATAAAAATAATTACGCTGAACGTTTAGCTCCTCTTAAAGAAAAACGTGTTGTATTTATTTTTGATGAATGTCACCGTTCGCAGTTTGGAGATAACCATAAAGCTATAAAAGAGTTTTTCCCAAATGCTCAATTATTTGGGTTCACCGGTACACCAATTTTTGAAGAAAATGCAATTTATAAAAAGATTGATGGTGGGGAAGGTCGTTATCAAATTACCGAAGATATTTTTGAGAAGCAATTACACGCATATACCATTACCCATGCTATTGATGATAAAAATGTTTTACGTTTTCATATTGATTATTTTAAAGCAGATGGTGTTCCAAAAGAATTGATTACCGAGGCGGGTGCTCGTAAAGCAGTTGCAGAAGCTATTCTTGAAAAACATGATGGGGCGACCAATCAACGTAAATTTAATGCAGTATTGGCAACGGCTTCTATTAATAATGCAATTGCTTACTATCAATTGTTTAAAGAACTACAAGCAGAACGTAAAGCATCAGACGAAGATTACCGTCCTTTAAATATTACTTGTGTTTTTTCGCCTCCTGCACAAGCTATTGCTCAGAGTGGTGAAGCTAATTCACAGAAAAATGCAGCCGATATTAAACAGTTGCAAGAAGACTTAATACAAGAAGCGGCAGACAACAAAGTCAATCCTGATGAAAAAAAAGAGGCTTTAAAATCGATTATAGCAGATTACAATCATCAATACGGAACTAATCATACTATTAACGAGTTCGATTTGTATTACCAAGATGTACAAGCGCGAATTAAAAACCAAAAATACAGTAACCAAGATGTACCACATAAAGATAAGATTGATATTGTTATCGTGGTAGATATGTTATTGACAGGCTTTGACTCACAGTATTTAAATACATTATATGTAGATAAAAATTTAAAATACCATGGCTTAATACAAGCATTTTCTAGAACCAACCGGGTACTAAATGATACCAAACCATATGGTAATATAATGGATTTTCGAAATCAAAAGGATTCGGTTGATACTGCAATTGTAAGGTTCTCAGACGGTGATTTAAAACAAGCACGTGAAATATGGTTGGTAGATGAAGCTCCCGTCGTTATTGAAAAATACCAAAATGCAGTAACTATACTAAACGACTTTATGGCAGTGCATGGTTTAGCTTGTACACCTGATGAAGTAAGTAACCTGCGAGGTGAAGCTGCACGTGTAGAGTTTTTGCAGAAGTTTAAAGAAGTACAGCGTCTAAAAACACAGTTGGAACAGTATACCGATTTAGATGAAGCTCAAGTGCAACATATAGAAACGGTATTGCCCGAAGATACCTTGCGAGGTTTTAAAGGAATGTACCTGGAAACAGCGCAGCAATTACGTCAAGGCGAAAAAGGTAAAGACAAGCCAGAGGATTTTCCAGCAGAGCAATTGGATTTTGAATTGGTATTATTTTCCTCTTCTTTGATTGATTATGATTATATCATGGGATTGATTGCCGAATACACGCAACGCGATCCTAAGAAGCAAAAAATGTCTAAGGAGAAACTGATAAGTTTACTAAGTTCTAGTTCCAACTTATTGGATGAGCGTGATTTGATGATTGCTTATATTAATCAATTACCTTTGGATGAAGCCCTTGATGAGAAAGAGATTCGAGAAGGGTACCAAGCGTTTAAGCAACAACAGCAAGATGCTCAATTAATTGCTGTGGCAACAAAACATGAAATCCCTTTAGACCTTTTAAAACCTTTTGTAGAATTAATTATGCTAAGAAAGGTATTTGATGGTGAAAAATTAAACAACCTTACCGAACACTTAGATTTAGGATGGAAAGCCCGTGCACAAAAAGAATTGGCATTAATGGAAGATTTAGTGCCCTATTTAAAACAACTGGCCGAAGGGCAAGAAATAGCAGGATTGAAAGCATATGAATAGCGAGAATAATTTAATACCTCATTATAGGTTTCCAGAGTTTGAAAAGTTCTTATGGAAAGAAAAAAAAATGGATCAATTGTTCCATTTTGTAAGAGGACCTTTTGGTGGGGCTCTAAAAAAAGAAATATTTACGAATAAAGGTTATGCTGTTTATGAGCAATCGCATGCCATTTATAATAATTTTACGGATTATCGTTATTATATAACAAAAGATAAATACAATGAATTACAAAGATTTAGTGTAAAGCCACAAGATTTATTAATGAGTTGTTCGGGTACTATGGGAAAATTTTCTATTGTTCCCGAAAATTATAAAGAAGGGGTAATAAACCAAGCTCTGTTAAAATTAACTGTCAAGGAAAATAATAATGTACATTTTCTAAAATATCTTCTAGAAACAGACTTGTATCAGCATAAACTCTTATCCCAATCTGCTGGAGGAGCTATAAAAAATGTTGTAGGTGTCAGTGAAATAAAACATATAGCTACTATTATACCCCAATTGAATGAACAACAAAAAATAGCGGCTTGTTTAAGTAGTTTAGACGATGTGATTGTAGGACATGAGGAAAAGTTAACAATATTAGAAGAACATAAAAAAGGCTTAATGCAAAACCTTTTTCCACAAGAAGGTGAAACAAAATCGAAATACCGCTTCCCTGCGTTTGAGTATGACGGGGATTGGGTGGAAATTAATATTCTAGAAGTGGCATCAATGAAAGCTAGAATAGGTTGGCAAAACCTAAGAACAGAGGAACATTTAAACCAAGGAGAATATTACTTAGTAACAGGAACAGATTTTAAAAATAATCGTGTTGATTGGGATAATGCAAAATATGTAAGTTATGATAGATATATTCAAGATGAAAACATTATTCTAAAGGAAGGGGATATTTTAATCACTAAAGACGGCAGTATTGGTAAAGTTGCTTATGTCAATAATATTAAAGATAAAAAATCAACTTTAAATAATGGAATTTTTAGAATTCGTATAAATGAGAATTATAAATCTGAATTTATTTTTCATTCATTTTTGAACAATAGATTTAAATTGTTTTTAGATAAGCTGTCGGGTGGCTCTTCAATTGTACATTTGTATCAAAAAGATTTTGAAAAATATGCTATACAGTTGCCTAAAAACTCAAATGAACAACAGAAAATTGCCGAAGTATTATCATCGGTTGATGATTTGATTGTCGCACAACGTGAAAAGATTGAGACCTTAAAAGAACATAAAAAAGGATTAATGCAAGGCTTGTTTCCTAAAATAGAGAGTTAAATGAGTGCAACGAAATATTACCATTATAAAACCTTTAGAGAAATGGTTGTCCGTCTGAGGGATGACTTAAACAATCATGATTTTGTTTTGCTGTACGCTTACAATGGTACAGGAAAAACACGTCTTTCTATGGAGTTTAAAGATTACGCAAAAACAAGGAAGAAAAACCCCGGTGCAGATACGCTATATTTTAATGCCTATACGGAAGATTTATTTTCATGGGACAATGATTTGGATAACAACACAGAGCGAGTACTTAAAATAAATGCTGAATCTAAATTTTTCTCTGGATTAAAAGATTTAGCCTTAGAGGAAAGAATTTTTGCTTATCTAGAACGTTATGCAAGTTTTGACTTCAAATTAGATTATGACAAGTGGAATGTCATTTTTAGTAAAGAAGTTAAAAATCCTAATTACAAAAATCCTCATTCTGGCGAACCTGAATTAATAAAAATAGATCACATCAAAGTTTCTCGTGGAGAGGAAAATATTTTTATTTGGTGTCTTTTTTTGGCAATTTGTGAATTGGTAATTGAAGGGCATGAATCTTATAATTGGGTGAAAAATATTTATATTGATGATCCTATTTCTTCATTAGACGACAACAATGCTATTGCTGTTGCTAGTGACTTGGCTCATTTAATAAAAAAAGCAAAAGATATGGTAAATGTTGTTATTTCATCGCATCACGCATTGTTTTTTAATGTGATGAGCAATGAATTAAGACAGTATAAAACAGCTAAACATTTTTTACATAAAAATGGTGAAGAAGGTCATACTTTGAGAGCTACAGATGATACACCTTTCTTTCATCATGTTGCCATATTATCAGAATTAAAGCAAGTGGTAGATTCAGGCAAAATTAATACCTATCATTTCAATATGCTAAGAAGTGTTTTAGAAAAAACGGCTACATTTTTTGGATATGATGATTTTTCAAAATGTATCTATGGTGTTGATGATGATGTTTTGTTTGCTCGTGCTTTAAATTTATTGAGCCATGGTAAATATTCTATTTACGAACCCAGGGAAATGGGCGATGATAATAAGGATTTATTCAAAAGAATATTTAACGCATTTTACGACAAATATCAATTTGAACTTCCAGAATTATTAATTGAGCAGTCTGTTGCAGAAGTAGCAACTGGAAAATAAAAAAGAGATGACACAAAAAGAACAACAAGAACTGGGTAAAACCCTTTGGAATATAGCAGACGATTTACGCGGTGCGATGAATGCAGATGACTTTAGAGATTACATGCTTTCGTTTTTATTTTTACGCTATTTATCGGCTAATTACGAGCAAGCTGCTGCTAAAGAATTACGCGGAGATTATCCACAATTAGCAAAAGGCGATAATCGTACCCCTTTAGCCGTATGGTACGATGAAAATGCAGAAGATGTCGCTTTCTTTGAGAAAACTATGCGTAAAAAAATGCATTATGTCATTCAGCCTAATTATTTATGGAATAGTATTTATGAGTTGGCACGTACACAAAGTAATGATTTACTAAATGAACTTGAAGACGGTTTTAAACATATCGAGAACGAAAGTTTTAGCGGTGAATTTCAAGGTTTATTCTCAGAAATTAATCTTAATTCAGACAAATTAGGAAAAACTTACGAAGCTCGTAACGAACAACTATGTAAAATCATTACTAAAATTGCTGAAGGTATTGCCGGCTTTAGCACTGATAGTGACGCTTTAGGCGATGCCTATGAGTATTTGATTGGGCAGTTTGCTGCAGGCTCTGGTAAAAAAGCGGGAGAATTCTATACGCCACAACGTTTGTCAGATATCTTATCAGAGATTGTTACTTTAGACAGTCAAGAGCCAAGGCTCGGGCGTAAAAAGAATTTGGATAGAGTGATTGATTTTGCATGTGGCTCTGGTTCTTTGTTGTTGAACGTGCGTAAAAATATTGTAAATGAAGGCGGTACGATTGGACAAATTTACGGACAAGAGAAAAATATCACTACCTATAACTTAGCTCGAATGAATATGCTTCTGCATGGTGTTAAGACAAATGAGTTTGAGATTTTTCACGGTGATACGTTAAAGAATGATTGGAATATTTTAAGTGAACCCAATCCAGCAAAAAAAATAGAGTTTGATGCCGTTATGGCTAACCCTCCTTTTAGTTTAAAATGGGATGCTTCAGAAGCTATGGCTGAAGATTTTCGTTTTAGGGGTTATGGTTTAGCTCCAAAATCAGCCGCAGATTTTGCTTTCTTGTTACATGGTTTTCATTATTTAAGCAGACAAGGCACAATGGCTATCATCTTACCTCATGGTGTTTTATTCCGTGGTGGTGCTGAGGAACGCATTCGTAAGAAGCTTGTGAAAGATAATAACATTGATGCGATTATTGGTTTGCCAAGTAATCTGTTTTATTCTACAGGAATACCAGTTTGTATTATTGTGTTGAAGAAATGTAAAAAGCAAGATGATGTCTTAATAATAAATGCTAGTGAACATTATGGAAAAGGTAAACGTCAAAATTTCTTAAGAGATATAAAGAATCATGGAGTTGATGATGTTCAAAAGATTGTTGACACTTTTAGAGATCGATTGGAAGAAGACCGCTATTCAAGACGAGTATCTTTGGAAGAAATCGCTAAAAATGATTACAATCTAAATATTACGCGATATGTGAGTACATCGGAAGCAGAAAAGCAAATTGATTTGAAAGAGGTTAATAAAAAGCTAAACGGACCAAATGGAATCAATTCAAGAATAAGAGCAGCAACTAATTTGCATAATTCTTTTCTCAGAGAGCTGGGTCTAGATGAAATATGATGAAAATAGTTCCAACCATGTCTTTCTTTTGTAAACAATAAATCTTTATTTCGATTGTTTTGAATGTAATACAAAGCTATATAGTTAAAGATAAATAAAAAAATCCTAACCTTTGAGTTAGGATTTTTCGATTATTTTAAAATTAAATAATTCTTGTGGTATTACGTCTAATCCTTTAGATAGCTCTAAAATTGTAGACATTTGAATATTTCTTAAACCTTTTTCAATTTTACCAATATCGCTATAGTCAATTTCACAATTTTGAGCCAATTGTCTAAGACTAAGTTGTTTTTCTTCTCGTAATTCCTGAACCCTTTTTCCAAAACCTTTTAGAAATGCAATTTTTTCAGTGTTTGTTGCCATATCAATATCAAATTGACAGCAATTTCCATAGAAAGATAAAATAATTAGTGGGTATAATTTCCCACATTATATTTTTTTATTATATTTGGAGTAAATTGCTTAATAAAGTAATTTTGCGATACTTCAATTTAATGATAGAAGCTATTGCTTAGAATCTCGTACTAGGAAAATCGCCAATTTTCAAACAAACGCAACGAGACCATAAGTAAAGTAGCTCACGACCTAGGCGTGGGCTTACTTACGGAGTTTGTTGCAAGGTGTTTGGCGATGCCTCTAGTACAAGCGATGATGTAGTAAGTTCCACGCTTTATTTTTCCTATGTTGCCTATATTCGCTAAAATCTAAGCCCGCTTCCTAAAAATAGTATCAGATTACACGATACAATAGGAATGTACAACCTATTGCGGCTTTAAAAAGCTTACACGGGAACACAGATTTCATTCATATTAAATTCTTTCCGGTGCCCTAAAGGTCACTGCTTACAGAACCTCACCAGTCCTTTTTCATACTAACGGGCATCAGGAAAGTCTTTAGTTCAACACATGAATACAAGAAACATTTAATTAAAAATCGAAGAAAAAAAAAGCCCTTTCCCATAAGTCGACTAAAACATCAGGAAAGAGCAGAAATCAGTCATTAATTAAAAATTAAAAACCTTTACAAATCTATGAAAAATTCCTATTACAATATAGGAGGCATTTTCTTTGGGCTCATGTTTACTGCTGTAATCATCACCACAAAAGCTCAAGTACGCACCATTTCCGGTACAGTAACCTCATCTGGCAAACCCCTTTCAGGAGTCATAATCTCCCAAGTGGGTAATGATCAGGTAACTATGACCGGCAGCAACGGAACCTATACTTTGCAGGTTTCAGCAGAAAATACCATCCTATTGTTCAGACACCCTGATTATACAGAAGAAAAATTCACGCTCAATAATCAGAAAGTCGTGAATATCAGCTTAGAACAAAAAGTAAAGGGAATCGAAGAAGTTATTCTCAACGCTGGCTACTACAAGGTAAAAGACAAAGAAAGAACCGGTAGTATCGCCAAAGTCTCAGCAAAAGATATCGAAAATCAACCTGTGACCAATGTCTTATCAACCGTACAGGGAAGAATGGCAGGAGTTAATATCACCCAGAATTCAGGAGTTCCAGGGGGCGGCTACAGCATCCAGATTAGGGGCCGTAACAGCCTGAGAACTTATGCCAACAGTGAAATCGATGGAAGCCAGCCCCTCTATATAGTAGATGGTGTACCCGTGGGAAGCGGAATGAATGCTACTTACGGTGCCAATATTCTGTCAGATGCCAACCTAAATCCTTTAAGCAATATCAGTCCCAATGATATCGAAAGCATTGAAGTTTTAAAAGATGCAGATGCCACCGCGATTTATGGTTCAAGAGGAGCCAACGGAGTGGTACTAGTGACGACCAAACGGGCCAGGAAAGGCTCTTTGGGGCTTTCCTTCAATACATCCTATGCTTTAAGCAGTAGCCTTTCCAATCTTACCATGATGAATACGGAGCAATATCTGGGAATGCGCAGACAAGCATATGCGAATGACGGAATTTCAGTATATCCGGCCACTGCTTATGATATCAACGGAACATGGGATCAGAACCGTTATACGGATTGGTTCAAAACACTTCTGGGCAATACATCGGTAACTTCCAATATCCAGCTGTCTTTATCGGGAGGCGGGGAGAGGACCTCTTTTCTGGTAAGTTACGGACACAATGAGCAGACGACGGTCTTTGCCAAAGATTTCCGGTATAAAACCAATACTTTACTGGGTAATCTGTCACACCGCTCGGCGGACAACCGGCTGAACTTTACCATGTCAACACTCTTTTCAAAGCTTGAACATAATGTAATCAGTTTGGACAATACCGGCAGTGCTTTATTTCTGGCTCCTAATGCTCCGGCTCTGTACGATTCACAGGGGAATATCAACTGGCAGAACAATACCTTTGATAATCCTTTGGCCGCTTACAACAGTACCTATTCCAACAATAATATCCAGTTCATGAATAATTTCACGGCGGGTTACGAATTAGTGAAAAACCTACAGGTCAGACTCAATGGAGGAATCAGTTACCAGACCTTTGATGAACTGTCATTACAGCCCAGCACAATCTATAATCCGTCATTAGGGATAGGTCCTGCCAATTCCAGGGCGCTCCAGAGCAATAAAAGCAGGCTTTCCTACACTTTGGAACCGCAATTGAACTGGAGTTTCAAAAAAGGACAACATCAGGTAGATGTTCTGGCAGGAGGTACGTATCAGAGCGATCTGAATACTCAGGGTGCCATACAGGGATATGGTTTTACCAGCAATGCATTTATTGAAAATATTGCCGCGGCTACTACCAAACTGGTTTCAGACCAGGTCAAAACGGAATATAAATATACAGCCATCTTCGGAAGGCTTAATTATCAGTTTGACCGCCGCTATATCATTAATATTACAGGAAGAAGAGACGGAAGCAGCCGTTTTGGAACCAACCGTAAATTTGCGAATTTCGGGGCGGTAGGGGCGGCCTGGCTGTTCTCCAATGAAAGCTTTATGAAAGGATTATCCTGGCTCTCCTTTGGAAAGCTGAGAGGGAGCTATGGCTCATCAGGAACT
>Ga0307414_10001223_pt1 | contig 13225 bp, 12 predicted proteins | sample DK1Ometagenome_FD_203804 | JGI IMG/M metagenome (GOLD analysis project Ga0307414, IMG submission 203804) | Maize rhizosphere microbial communities from greenhouse at UC Davis, California, United States - DK15-O-3 | ecosystem: Host-associated > Plants > Roots > Rhizosphere > Soil | place: USA... | reverse complement strand
CATTCAAAGAAGAGTGTGGTCTTTTCTTATTGTAAAACTCCTGCCATTCAAAAGCTAAAGCATTTAAATCAAGATCTGAATCAGATAAATCCACTAGCGACCAGAATTCGGATTTGTCAGTCAGTTGGGTTCTTTCTACTTTACCATTTAAATGAGGGGATCTGGGCTTGATGGGTCTGTATTTGATAAAATGTTCATGTAGCTCATATTGAAAGGAATAATTAAAAAACTCCGTTCCCCAATCAGTTTGAATATGCTGTATAGGATCAATAGCTGTAAATTGATAGGCTTTATTTCTGATTTTAGTAACATCCAGCTGAACTCTATCCCCTGGAACTTCTTTGCTGTATCTTTTGTAATCAGATTTTTTACGCCTTTTGACTACAGGATTAACTTTGTGTTTAAAGAGTACCCGCCAAACAGTCATTGCAGAAAGGATGATTCCTTTTCAGAGCAGATGGGTTAAGATTCTTGCAGCTTCCCATCTCTTTTTCTCTCTTAAATCCAAGATAATAGATTCAGTTTCTTTTATAACCTTAGTATTGGTAAGGGTTTTAGGGCGTCTTGACTTGTCTGACAGTCCTTGTTCTCCTTCTTCTTTATATCTTTTTATCCAACGATAAAGTGTTGATCTTGCAATTCCACAGCGTAAAGCTGTTTTTGTTACAGACCCCAATTCTAAATAGATTTTAAGCCAATCTTTGCGAGCCTTGACTTGCTGTTGCTGTTTATTCATGGATAAAGATTTTAAACTTTATACCATAAATTTAAGTCATTTTTGTAGCAGATCTATTGATACTTTACTCTTATCGATCATTCCAAGCACCTCCAAACTCCTCCCTCGTAATAAATTCAGCGTCCTGTAAATCAAGTTCTTCAAGAGACTGATCGTATAGCATAGATTCTCCTTGCTGTGGAATTTCTGATGTTAAAAACACTTTTCCTTTAGAGTTGATCAATTTGCCTGATTGCTTCTCCATCTTGAAAATGTATATAAAACCATATACTTTCTTCTATCCAAAACTTTTCACAAATAACTTTTGGATTTTATTTTATACATTTAATAAAAATTTTTCAAGCGAATTTCCGAACTCTGATTCATTTCCTTTGGCTAAAGTAATTCCTCCTGTCGCAATTAGTTCAAAATCAGTTTTATTATCTATAACTTTAAACATAATATCTGAATTCTCATCATTTATATATTGGCTTACTGACAACCTAGGATTTGTTAAATTAAAAAAGCCTCTGATATATTCACAGCCTACCATAACCAAGTAAATTACCTCATCACTTTTACTTGAATAAATTCTTATTGCTAATTTTATATGAGTAATGTCAAATAACCAAATTCTGGCTTTTTCATTATTGTGTTCATTTAAAATTTCATTCATTCTATCTATATCAGTTATTATTTCCATTATATAATAACATTAGTGGCTGCAAAAGTTTTCATTCGTAATTTTTAAGAATTTTGTCGGCTATATTAGGTTGAGATAAATCCCAATACCACCATTTGTCTGGATTATTTTTCTCTTCCATAAACCTTCTTGTATATCCAATTTTAAATAAATTCATCAACAAAATCAGTGTCTTTTCCAGTTCAGACTCTGGTAAATTAGCTAGCTTTATTAAATTATGGTTTGCAATACCTTTTCCTAATAGAATACAGGGTGTAAAAGTAGGTTTTAAACCACTTTCTTTTATAGCAGCATCAATATCATCATTCATTGGTTTTGATTGTACTATAAGTGATATTATTCCTTCTAAGAAATCTCTCTTATTTCTCGTATTAAAATTAGAAAAAAGCACTTTAAAAGGATCAATGCCTATAATCCCTTGCCCGTATTTATTAATAAAAATTTGATCAATAATTCCTAACATATTTATAAATTTAACGTGGATAAATGGTAAGATAAGGTCGTGATAAATCAAGTTTCTTAAAAATGTCAATATTTCTTGGAGTATTATCTATCGTAGATCTAGCACCAGGAATGGAGTTTTTTATTTTAGACCATTCCTTGCTATTTAGATTTTCAATAACATAATCCCAGTCAGAGTATGCTTTAGCTTTTCCACTCGCTCTGCTCCCCACTACTGTAATTGGTTTATTAATTCTTGTTGATGCATTTTCAATTCTTAAGAAATCACCCGATGATATTATTTCTTTTTCAGCGGCTAATTCCGCTCTTGCAATTGAAGCTTCAGCCTTAATAATCCCCGGAGCAGCCCTCCCTTTTGTCAGTATTATAGCTAAAGCTGCGACACCTAATGCCTGGGTTTGAGTCTCAGGTTCAATATTGTTAGCGATGATGATACCCAATACATCAAACATACTGTCAAGCATCATCGCCTGACCAGGTTTTCTTGCTGCAATAGCATCCGCCTCCATCTTATCATCGAGACTCTGGACATTGGTTACTTTTGTCCTGGTAAAAACAATCTCCTGAATATCGGTAGGGCCGTTCCCTTTAGCACCATCACCAATTGTGGTTGCGTAGATAGTTCCACCAGCTGAATTGGAAGTAGAGCCACCCCAAGCTTCCCAGGAACCAAAATAGGATCAGAAATCGACATTGCTTTCAGTATTTCCCCAAGAACTCAAAGCTCCTGCCAACCAGTTCACACTACCACCAGCTTTCAGATAGCTCAACAGCCCCTGCATTTCCTTTCCGGTAAATTCCCCATCCTCCGGCAAGTGGATTACATCTCTATCGTACTGTCTATAGATGTGATATAATAATTATAGCAATGACCAACAGGTAAGAAACATGTCAATCAGTAATAGACATTCTTATTAGATATTTTGAATTTCAAAACCACTCCTAATAAATTCTTCATAAAAATCACTAAAAAGAATATTACCTGAAAAAGATTTTTCAAAATTCTTAAACCCCTTTATTTTTAAAACAGGCATTTTTTCTCTTTTTCTCATTGATTCATCAATACTTATTAAACAATCTCTAAAAGAATGAAATTCAGTTCCAAAATAGCCATATGAATTAAAAAAAGCTTTTCCGATTTCATAATAGACGTCCAAATCTTTTCTGGCTTTTGATAAGTCAATTACTATAACATGATTCATATTATCTATGGTTTCTCTAACTCCATTTAGCAGAGCACATCCTCTTAAATAATAATATTTTTGTTTATCATTTAATTCATACCATTTTATTTTTTCCTTCTTTTCGGTAAGAAGTTTAAAATTATCTATATATCCCTGATTATATATCCACAATGGATCATCAAGAATTCCTGTTAAAACAATTTCTCTAGTTTTAAGTAAGATATCTGAAACATAAAAAAAATAATCATTCTTAAAATCTTTACGCCCCCTAAAAATGACTCTAATTATTAAATTCTGTTTAGAGATTTCTGCAAATTGCAGATTGGCAGATTTAAAATCATCTTTTTTGATAATGATTTTGTCAAAATCTTTTTTACGAATGAGCTTTATATATTTCGTCAATAATAATGTCTTTTCTTGTAATAAAAAATTTATTTCCATTTTACTGCTGAGCTTGTTGGTATTTGAATAATATTTTTATAATCGTGGCCAGTAACTAATCCCCATTTTTTCCATTTCAAAAGTAGTATTGTAAAGAAAGCATCTAAAAGACCGATTGCTACTAGCAATATATTCTTATAACTAGTTTCATATAAAAGATCTTGAGTACTTCCGATTAAGGTGTATATACCTACCATGAGGGTAATTATCAAATAAGCAGTCAATAAAATATGCATTTTACTTCTATGAGTATGGTTGTAACTTTTCACTATTATATTTGTAAATTTTACTTCAATAAAAAGAATTATACTTTAGTTAACATTCTAAATTATCTCTAATTAATCATTTTTGAACTTTAGAAAATGTATTGCAAACAATTGTTTGGAGAATTCAAAATTAAAACTCATAATATTACCTCAAGATAGCTGCATAGTAAATCTGAAATATTTTCATCTTTCAATTCATAATACTTGTCATCCAATTCATTTAATTTGTCAAATAATATTTCGTCAAAATCTACAATTTTTGAAAATTCTCTGTTAAAGATTAGATGTCTAAAATCATTTTCTACCAAATATTCTTCATTCACAAGATGGGTTGCTACATCTAATAGATTAGCTCTTTGAGATGCCTTTATTAATTTTAAATTTTCAATCGTTAAATAAGCAAATTGTCCATAAGAATTTAAGAAATATTGGTGAAAACCACCATTTTCAACTTGCCAATGAAGTAAAATAACAGTATAAACAATTTGCTGAGCTTTTGGTAAATTTAATACATGATTATACCATGTATCACAATCTTTTAATTTTTCTTCATCTAAATCTTTTACTGCTTCAGAATAAGTATTATCAATTATATTTTCCATATTAATTATTTTATAAATGCTCCAGGGTACATCTTTTTACTCATTTGAATCAATTCTTGTAATGCACTATTGGGAATATCCTTCCCCCCCCCAAAAAAAAAAATCGAAGTTTGATTCAATCAAATCCATTGTTTAAATAATTGAATAAAAAAAACAGGGCATTAAAATTCAAAGCCCTATTTTTTTCCAAGATATTTAGAGACTAATTAAATATTTATGCATCTTTTTCTAAATAATTTAATACCTGATTTGTTAGCTCAAATGTATATTAATATATTTCCAATTCTCCATTTTCAAACTTGTATAAAAATTCAGAAAATGAATTTGCTAATAATACAGCTTCACTTTCGTCCATCCCAACAAATGGGATAGAATAAAGCTGTTTATTTTTTTTATTAATAAATATTCCAACACCACCACCATTTGTTCCGATAGCATAATAGTTTGGAACATATTGTCTGGTTTCATATTCATTATTAATTTGTTCTAATTCATTTATAGGAAATAATTCAAGATATCCATTTTCAGTATATATTTCAAAGTCTTGCAAATTATTCATATAAGATATATAATCTTCAGGCATTTCAATTTTATTATTCATTATTATGGTAATTTTTTTATTGATCTCATATTATCATTCCACCATGGGGTAACAACTTTTCGATGATATTCTCTCGGTATTGCAATTTTATTTAGTGGATCGGTAGGACTACCTCCATATTTCACTGGATGTATTTCATGTATTTCCAATCCTTTAAATGCTTCAGGATTTGCTCGTCGCATCGCTTGATTAGCATTATTTGCAGCCCTTCTAGCAGCATCATATTCGGCACCTTCCAGTATCCTAAATGGTCCCGATGGCCTCGCTATTGCCGAAGGATAATTTGTCCAATCTGCCACAGAAAAAGCTCCTTTTTCGGCTGCTAATTCAGTTCTTGCAATTGAAGTTTCCGCCTTTATAATCCCGGGAGCAGCTCTGCCTTTTGTTAGAATAATAGCTAAAGCTGCAACACCTAATGCTTGAGTCTGAGTCTCAGGTTCAATATTATTAGCGATGATGATACCTAATACATCAAACATACTGTCAAGCATCATCGCCTGACCAGGCTGTCTCCACGCCTTCTCCAATTCCTTCATCTGGAAATCGAGACTCTGAACATTGGTTACTTTTGTCCTAGTAAAAACAATCTCCTGAATATCGGTAGGACCGGCCCCTTTAGCACCATCACCTATGGTGGTTGCGTAGATAGTTCCACCAGCCGAATTGGAAGTAGATCCACCCCAAGCATCCCAGGAACCGAAATATGACCAGAAATCGCCGTTATTTTCTTTATTTCCCCAGGCAGTTAAAGCTCCTGCTAACCTATGCACATTACCACCAGATTTCAGATAGCTTAAGAGCCCCTGCATTTCCTTTCCGGTAAATTCCCATCCTCCGGCAACCGGATTTACATCTCTACCATCCGGGTCTATAAACGATACAGGATTATTTATTACATAAGCATAGGGACTGGCTGGGTGATAAGATTCTGCCAACTGATCCATTCCGTTCCATCTTCCCAGATCCGGCATATACTGTCTCCAACCGTAATCAAGGTTTCCGGTACTTTGAAGCTCTTTTCCGTTGTAAAGATATTTAAATTTATTGTTGGTTGTATCACCTGTATTGTACCCTGCATGTTTTGACCCAAACGGATAGTAGTTATTTTCTTCCAGTATAGCTGCTGCTCCGTTTTGTCCTTTCGTATACGAAATCCTTACGTTTCCTAAATGATCTTTATACTGATATACATATCTGCTGTTGGCAAAATCATAATATCCTTCCTCATTGGCAAGAATAATCGAAGTATCTGTTCCGGTAAGGCTGTTAGATGTGTACTGGAAATTTCCAAGATAGTTGGTCACTTCCGTTCCCTGCAGCATCTGTAGCTTTGTTCCATCAGAACCATAAATATAGCTAAGTGATTTTTCCGCAATTGATGATGTAATTTGAGATGGGAGGTTCAAAAAGTTATAGGTGATTTGGGTGAGGGCTTTATCACGATGTTCTAACATATTTCCGTTAGTATCATATTTAATGATTTGCCCTACACCTTTTACCAGAGGGTATCCACTGGTTCCGTTTCCTCTTCCTGTTTCTTCAAGATATTGAAGCTGATTGCCACCGTTAAGGTAATTATACTTAAGGTCATCCATCACTTCCGCTATCCCGTTTATACCCCCACCTGTTCTGTTCAATGTAGTAATATTACCGTTCAGATCATAATTGATGACTTCACTGTACTCTTTGGAGTACGGATTACTGCCATTCTGGAAAAAACCGGCTCGCAGTCTTTGTGCTCCATCATAAACATACCCATATCTCCGTATCGGTTCATTGGAGCCGTAAGCCGTCTTCCAGTCAACTTCAGCAATACTGCCGTTGTACTTAGGTTTTACTTTCAAACTGCTGTGTGAATTATTAGGTACTTCAGGACCTTCTACTGTATTATATTTGATTTTGTACGCAAAAAGCCGGTTAGCTGTACTGCTTAAATCAGCAGTATTAATTCCGGTTAACCATCCTCTTATATTATACGAATAATCAATGCTCTGAAGGCCACCACCTATTTTTTTATTAATGACCTGCCCCAAATCATTATAGGTGTAGTCCGTCAGCAATTCTTCAGGTTTAGCATTAATCTGCTGGTAGTGTTTCAATAAAAAACTCTGTGGACTATAAACAAACCTGTCTTTAACTGTGATTTCTGCTAATGTTGTTTTTTTAGAATGATAGGTAAAAGTTTCTAATGGTCTTCCTGAAAAATCTAATAGAAATTCTGTTCTTGTAAAACCTCCTAGCGGATTTTTACTCTCACTTCCAATTGGTCGGGCTAATTGATCATACCAAACATAATCCGATGACCATTTATCATTTTCAATATTCCGTACATAACTTGCCGTAGGCATTGTTTTTAAACTCCTCATGGAAGAATGCCCGTTGGAAACAATTGTTACGGGAGAAGCTGCCAGAACAGGGTTATTAAGGATCTGAGAAGGAAGAGTTGGAGATCCTTCAGGATAGTCATCATAATAGTTGACACTTAATACAGTTATATTTACGGTAGGGAATGCTTCTTTGGTGTAGTAAACATTCAGGCTATTCTGCGCAAACGGGGAAGTGCTTCTTTTCTCGTTGTTGAGGATATTGGCAGAGTGATTATTCAGAGCAGTCTGCATAGCTGCTCTTGATTCTGCATTGGCAAAGAAACCTGAATATAATATTCTTCCCAACGCATCATATTTTGTAAACATCCAACCTCTCTGTCCGAAACCATTTAAAGTCGTTCTTAAATTCCCATCCTGTCCTAAAACCTGTCTGTTCTGTTTATCGTACACAAAGTATTCCCAGTCTTTTCCCGGTAGTTTTTTCTCAACAAGCCTGTTATACTGATCATATTTGTATTGGTAACAAAGCGTGTTAAGAGCTGCCTGAACCTGAGTTGCAGTTCCTAAAACAGCAGCTTTTGGAGGGATAATAAAGGAAAGGTTTTCAAAATCATCATATACGTAGTATGTATCCAGGTTTTCGACTGTTCCATTCTCTTTTTTATTAACCTGACGGACCATAATTTTCTGTCCCAGAGAGTTGGTAAAAGAAAGAACCTCATTATCATCTTCATCTTTAGCAGCAATTTTATACAAAGTGTTGGCATTGTAATATCCTCCAACAGTATAAGCATCATCCGCGGCAAGATCGAGTATAGCATTGTTGATCTGCAATGATGCATTCCAAGTTGTTGTCGACTTAAAGCGCTTAACCTCATTTGCATTATTAAAGAGGTATTGCATTTTTTCAGTATGGATTCCGCTCATTTGCCACTCTGTTCCCGGTGCTGCTTTTTTCTCAATCCTGCCCAATGGTGAGCTTTCAAAAGCAACTTCTGAATAGGCATTAGGCACTCCATGATATGTATTTACCGAACTTTCTCCGATATTAGGCATATAGGCTCCGTTTTGAGAATCAACAGGAACAGGCAAATAACTTTTTGTCTGTCTCCCTAAAGCATCATAGGCCACAGGAACAACAAGGTCTTTTCCGGTAGGAGAGCCCTTTACTGCCGTATTCTGAATATTTCTTCCCAGTCCGTCAAAGTACTGTACACTCTGCACTTGTTTAGCATTGGATTGCGTAGAAGTAACAGGTTCCAGGTACTCCCGGGTATAAATATAGTTCTGCGTATCTGTAAGACTCTGAGCATGGAGTATCACAGCCGCAAATAGGTATACGAATAATGATATTTTTTTCATGATATTATGGCTGTTTGATGTTATATTTATATTCTTTCAGAATATGTCCGTTTACATTCACCACACTCTGGAGCTTATTTTTTGAATCATATTTATAAATCTCCCGCATGCCATTTGGTGGGGTTAGCGTTGTAACACCAATCAGTGGATCATAAGTATAGGTTGAAATCACGAAATTTTTTAGGGAAGGTTGTGTCCTGAATGCATCCAACGCATTGATGAGATTTACCTCCGAAGCCTGATCCAGGTCTATATTGGATTTCGCAATGATATCATTGGCGAGAGTTCCTATATCAGTAAGGGACGCCCCTTCAATTTTAGCAATTGGCATGGTATTGTTATATCCCCAAATGATCGTCGAAGTGAACCCTTTTCCGGTACTTTCATCTGAAACAGTTGTGTATTGAATTAAATTATCATATGCGTCATACTGATCATATCTTACAGAAGTCTTTAGACTGTTATCATGTGGATTTATAGAAATCACAGAGGTTGGCAGCAACTTGTTATTGTCAAACTTCGTTTTAGTATTTGAAACTATTTTTCCGTTACTCTTTTCAATGGTCTGAACTGGCCAGGAAACCATGAAAGCATTTTGAATGTGACTATACTCCGGTAAACCCTCAGGATAAATAAACTGCTTTTCCATCACATTTCCACTTGCCTCAGTCTCTTTTGTATATAGGGGAGACAGGTTAGATTTATTGATGGCTATTTCTCTCTTATTCTCCATTAGAACTCCATTTTGGGAAAAGTTCTTTAGGTTCGTACTTACTTTTTTTACATAGGCCGGTCTTGAACTGTATGGGTTGCTGATATAAAACTGATATACCTCATTACTGTAATCATCAAGTTCGTAGGTATAGTTTTCCGATGAAAGGAGCTGGTTTTGCTCGTTGTATACTTTTTTTTCAGATAAAAGAGTTCCTTTAGTAATATTGTAATAGGGATAATAATAGGTAGGTTCCAGTGTTGTTCCTCCATTCTGGTACTTAGGATAATTATCGGGCGAGAGGAAAGAATAGCGGGTATATCCGCTTCCTTCTTCTGAGACCTTTACATTTTTGTATAGAACAAAACGGTCAAAAGGGTTATGAGGGCCATCAGAATCATTATTAAAAATATAACCACTGGAACCTGTTCCGTCTTCGCTGTCATAATTATAATTGACTTTTCTGACCGGCTGTGAATCATTAGTATTTTTGTAGTAGGTTATATTTTTAATTCTCGGTGATATTGAAGGAGTTCTTTTTGAATTTTTATATGGCTGAGGTTTGAATTTTGTTTCCGATACGATATAATATCCGTATCCGTGACCGGTTCCTGAAATTTCCATAGTATAAGTACCGGGATAACCATAAAAGGTTTTTTTCCAGTCAGAGGTTCCATATATGCAGTTTTTCCCATTCAGATATACACCTGAGCTGTTTTTAATTTTATATTGAGTGTAAAAAGCCGGCTGATTTCCACCTCCTGGATTAAACGGGTCTTCAAATTCCGGATCGCGTGGGTCACGGTAACCTTCCGTATTAAACAGAACATTAAAGCCAATTTGTTTTGTCGGATCACCTGCAATGGTAAAGGTATAAACGGAGTTCAGACTAGTGTCAAAATTGAATGTCGGTTGAGACTCCGAATATTGCACTTTTGAATCAATAAAACCATTTAAAATGGAATCTAAATAAGCCTGATCATAATTAAAAAAGTATTCATTGTAACCATAGTCATATTTAACTACTCCACCCGATGGCATAACAACTTTTTCAAGGACATTGGTAAATTTATAGCCTTCATAATAACTATCCGGAGTAGAGCCATCCCAATAACAGATACTCGGCTCAACAGGTGGAAAATTGAATTCCTGATTGTATATAAAAGAAGTCTGCTCTAATCTGACATCAATTCTATCATTTTTATTCATAGAAGCTAAAAGTCTTTTTTGCTTTTTAACTATACTTGGAATAGCAGACTTACTATATATAAAACTGTAGCTGCTGATCTGCTGATCTGTCTTATTTTTTAACGTGATTTTCTGTAAGCTGTAAAGGTCATTTGGAGTATCTGCAAGGGTTTCATCAAACAGGTAATCAAAAATAACTTTGCCCAGGTCTGTTTCGATCATTTTCAGTTTGCAATACTGATATAAGAGTTTATTTTGATAGCCGGCTTCTTTAAACTTTTTATCATAAGTATACGTCGCCAATACCTTACCTGTGGGACTGGTAATTTTGCTTAGGAAAAAAGAAGATGCATAACCAGTGGCTATACCAAAACTTCCCGTTGAAATGGTCTCGTAGTCAAAATCATTAAAGTAAAATTTATAACCCTTACCATCGGTAACAGTGAAATTCTTGATTATCAGCGTTGCTGTATTGCTTTCTCTTTCATATTCAAACTTTATATTATTTGGAGTAAGATTCACTAAACTAAATGTATTATTGACAGTATCCCTTTTGATTTGGAATTTTCCTGAAAGCCCGGGTAGATTGTAATAGTAATAATCATCAAAAATATTCTTTTTATAACCTTCAGCGGTGCTGTTATCAAAGCGTTCGTCTAGTTCATCAATAATTTTTTTATAGATCACACTGCCGCCAAATAAAGACCATCCAGCTCCTACATCACTCGCTGGCATATAATCTTTTGCATCAACATATGCAGGGTTATAATTCAGGCTGAAGCTATTTTTTATATTTGGATCTGAAATGGGTACATCTACTATTGGGAAATTAATCTCGGGTACTCCTGTAGATAAATTAACGGGAGTATCGGCATACATGGATATGGAAGCCATGGATGGAGAAGCAATAGCAACTCCGCCGCCTCCCTGACCCAATTGCTGCTGCCCGTATAGATTTTGCAGGAAAAAAGTCAGTAAGAAAATTATCTTTACAGCTTTTATTTGTAATATTTTCATTTCTTAATTAGTTATTTTTTAATCAGCTTAGCACTGGCTGTTTTATTAGTATCCGTTTTTATCGTCACCAGATAAGCTCCCTGAATTAAATTCTGGGTATTAATCTTCGTCACCTTATTCTTTGTTTTTAGGCTCTGCAATTGTCTTCCTCCCATATCGTACAACAAAATATCCGCTTCTTTGAACTCAAAGCCAATTTCCACATAAGCATAATCTGAAACAGGATTAGGATAGATTTTGATATCTTGCTTTTCTATGAGCTGATCTAGCTGTTTAGCTCCCAGCTTTACAATCTTCCAGTTTTCTTTTCCAAGCTCTTCTGCACTGGTTCCTGCCAAAAGAATAGAGCCATCTCTGTTCAGCTTTATATCAGATAGTCTCTCTTCTTTTTTTCTGGATTCGCCCTTTACATGTTTTCTCCACTGCTCATCACCGTTCGGGTTCAGATAGAGCATCCAGAAGGTTTCATCATCAGTTTCAATTCTTCCTTCTGCCTGGGTGTAACCACCGAGTAAAATTCCTTTGGAAGACCTGTCATCTGCCGAATGAAGCACACTCGTTCCCATCAGGATATCTCTATTTCCAAAACTGTATGACTTCTGCCAAAGCTCTTCACCTCTTTCATCTAAAGAAATCAACCATAAATCTGTTCCTTCCTCTATGCCTGCTGTTTTATTTCCTGATCTTTCGGATCTGGATTCTCCGCCAATGATGTATCCATTTGAAGTTAAAGCCAGCGTTCTCAGGTGATCATCTCCTTTTCCTCCAAAATTCTTTTCCCATTCTGTCTTTCCTGTTTTATCGAGCTTGATCACCCAAAAATCTCCTTCACCAAAGTTTTCGGTTTTCTTTGAGCCGCCCAGGTTACTTCTGGAATAGATGCCTAGCAACGCTCCACCATCTTTGGTAGGAATAATCTTCTCCACTTCATCCAACCCTTTTCCGCCTAAAATAGACTGAGATAATTCTTTTCCATTCTTATCAAGTTTTACAACCAAAACGTCTTTTGAGCCGTAACCTTTAGCTGAGTTCTGAACATTCCCAGCCACAAAAAAACCGAGATCTGTCGTCTGAATAACAGATCGTGCTTCTTCATCGGATGCTGATCCTAAAGTTTTCTGCCAAAGCTCGTCTCCAAATTCATTAAGCCTTATCAGCCAAATATCAGATCCACCTTTGGAATCTTCTTTCTTGTCCAGACCTTTCCCTGAATAAGAGGTGCCGGCAACAAGGAATCCTCCTTCCTGGGTGGCTATGGAAGCGGATAAATAGTCATGATTATTTCCTGATAAATATTTTTCCCAGACCTCTTCGCCCTGTTGGTTTAATTTTACCAAATGGAAATCGTAACCGTTGTTTTGTTTCTGGGTGGAAGTCCCTGAGCCTGTCGAAGGGGTAGGTTGTATTGAACTTCCTGAGATCAGATACTGCTGATCGATAGTTGTGGTTACCTGGCTTAGAAAATCCTGGGTAGAGGATTGGATATCTTTCTGCCATAATATTTCCTGGGCAGAAAGCCCTAGAACCGTGCATAGAATACATGCACCAGTGTAGAATTTCTTCATCTGCTTGTGTATTTAGTTTTTATAATTTGCAAATTTAACACTTTTTAACGGACTTCAAATCTCATAGTAGAGAATTAACA
>Ga0307414_10001222_pt1 | contig 13229 bp, 5 predicted proteins | sample DK1Ometagenome_FD_203804 | JGI IMG/M metagenome (GOLD analysis project Ga0307414, IMG submission 203804) | Maize rhizosphere microbial communities from greenhouse at UC Davis, California, United States - DK15-O-3 | ecosystem: Host-associated > Plants > Roots > Rhizosphere > Soil | place: USA... | reverse complement strand
GTTCCGTACACCACTTTCCCTGATCATCACACCGCTAGAGAAACTGATCGGAAAAGCGAAGGATCAGGAAAAGGAGCAGTTAAAAATGATCCACAGAAATGGCCGGCGCTTATTAAATCTGGTTAACCAGCTACTGGATTTTCGCCGCATGGAAGTGCAGGAGCTTCGTTTGCAGCGCAGACCTGGCGATATCATTCAGTTCGTTAAAGAGCTTTCCCTTGCCTTCAATGACGTAGCGGAACGCAAAAATATCCGGCTGGATTTTGAGAGTGGCCGTTCACATCTGATTACGACGTTTGATCATGATAAGATTGAAAGGATTTTATTCAATTTGCTTTCCAATGCATTTAAATTTACCCCAAATGGAGGCAAGGTCACTGTGGGCTTGCAAGCAAAACCCGCCGGGAACGGGCAAACCGAACTGGCGCTCAAAGTGAGCGATACCGGCATAGGCATTGATGCCGATAAAAAGGAACAGATCTTTGAACGCTTTTTCCAAAGTGATCTTCCTGATTCTATTGTGAATCAGGGGAGCGGTATCGGTCTTTCCATTACCAGGGAATTCGTAAAGCTTCATGGGGGCGAAATTCGGGTAGAAAGTGAACAGAACAAAGGCAGTGTTTTTACAGTATCTTTTTTATTTTCAGAAGAACTTAGTCAGACCGTTGTTCAATCGGAACGGTCAGAACCGGAGGTTATAATTGAGAACCATTTGACAGAAAAGCTTTCTGAACCAGAGGTTAGCTGGAGAAGCAAAAAACCGATCCTGATGCTGATTGAAGACAATGATGATTTCCGTTTTTACCTGAAAGACAATCTGAAAGAACATTACCAGATTGCCGAAGCGGCAAACGGAAAGGAAGGCTGGCAAAAAATACTTTCTGGGCATCCTGATCTAATTGTAAGTGACGTGACCATGCCTGAGCTGAACGGAATTGACCTGTGCCGGAAAATTAAGGCTGACAACCGGACTGCTCATATCCCGGTGATACTGCTCACTGCGCTGAGTACAGAAGATCAGCAGTTGACTGGTCTGGAGACCGGGGCCAGTGACTATGTGACCAAGCCGTTCAACTTCGAAATTCTGTTGTCCAAGATCAGAAACCTGCTGCAGCAGCAGGCACTTTCAAAAAAAACTTACCAAAAACAGCTGGAACTCAGGCCTTCTGAAACAGAAGTGGAGTCGGTCAATGAAAAATTTCTACGCCAGCTGTCCCTTCACCTGGAAAAACACCTGTCCGATTCATCTTATACCGTGGATCAGCTGAGCACAGATATGAACATGAGCAGGGTAGGCCTCTATAAGAAAATAATTCCGCTCACCGGAAAATCTCCGATAGAATACATCAGGTCATACCGGCTTCAGAAATCAAGGTCATTATTGCTGAAATCGCAGATGACCATTGCCGAGGTAGCCTACCAGGTCGGGTTCAGCAACCCGAAACATTTCAGCAAATATTTTAAGGAGGAATTTGGCGTGCTGCCATCAGTATTTGCCTTCCAAAATCGGGGATCAGCCCCGCAATTGCCCTCCTAAGGCCGGTTTGTTAACATTTTAATACCTAGTTGTTATCATATGAATGCCCTTGGCGGTTTCTTTTCCTGCTACTTTTAGCAGCAAAATAACCAAGTATAAATTGCATTTTTCTATGAACAAAGTCAGGGCCAGTTCCGCGATCTTTATTTCCGCAGTATTTTATTCCATTATAGTATGCGGACAGGGAAGTAAACCATATCAGCAAACTGCAACGGGAGTCGAAGTAGACATTCACCATTCGCTCACGGGCATAAAAAAGATCCGCCTTCAACCCGTAACAGACCAGATCATCCATGTTACCGCCGTCATCGCAAATGAATTTCCGGTAGACAATAGCCTTATGTCCGTCAGGACAAACAACAGTGATCTTAAATTCTCAGTGAGCAGCACCAGTGATCTTGTTGTTTTAAGCACCGGATCGGTCAAAGCAGAAGTGTCTCCAGAAACCGGGCTGATCACCTATAAGGACAAGAACGGTAATGTGATACTCAGTCAAAGCAAAATTGCCGCAGCTGCACTGACACCGGCGATCTTCGATGGCCAGCCTTCTTACCAGGTATCCCAATTTTTTGATGCCGGGGAGGATGAAGCTTATTATGGCCTCGGCCAACACCAGCAAGGACTGGTCAACTACCGGGGTCGCAGAGTGGACCTGGTTCAGTACAACACGGAAATCGCTGTTCCATTTATGATCTCCAATAAAGGCTATGGCCTGCTTTGGGACAATTACTCCATCACAAGAGCTGGTGATGTCAGGGACTATGAACCTCTGAGCGCTTTACGCCTATTCGCTAAAACCGGCGAAGAAGGCTGGCTTACCGCAAGCTATATACGTAAAGACAAACCCGAAGACATACTTTTTACACAGCCCGTATCCGAAATTTCCATGAACTGGCTTAGTGACCAGCATAAATTTCCAGCAAAAATTAAAATGCAGGACGCCATCGTGAATTATGAAGGAGCTGTAGCAAGCGGACTTGCCGGCTTGTATCAACTGCAGCTTAAATACGCCGGCTATGTCAAAGTTTGGTTTGATGGCAAACTGGTTGCAGACTACTGGCGTCAGGCATGGAACTCCGGGCTGGCTATTCTGGACCTCCACCTCGAGAAAAACAAAAAGGTTAAAGTCAGGGTAGAGTGGACACCCGATGGCACAGAATCCTACCTGGGCTTAACCTGTCTGCCCCCTGCGCCTGAGACATTAAAAAATACTTTTGCTTTTAGTTCCGAATCAGGAGCTGCCGTAAATTACTATTTCATTAGCGGGGAAAATGCCGACCAGGTGATCAGCGGCTATCGTACTATAACGGGAAAAGCAGTGCTGATGCCCAAATGGGCCATGGGATTCTGGCAAAGCCGGGAGCGGTACAAAACCCAGGACGACATCTTATCTACTGTAAAAGAATTCAGGAGCAGGAAGATCCCTCTTGACAATATTGTGCTAGATTGGTCCTACTGGAAGGAACCGGAATGGGGAAGCCAGCAATTCGATCCGGCACGATTCCCAGATCCGGAGGGAATGATCAGATCACTGCACCAGCAGCATACCAAACTGATGATCTCGGTATGGCCCAAGTTCAACAAAGGCTTTGATATTTATAATGATTTCAATAAGGATGGATTCCTGTATAAGAGAAACATAGCGGAAGGGCGTAAGGACTGGATCGGAAAAGGATATTCTAACACTTTTTACGATGCATTTAATCCCGAAGCCCGGATAAAGTTCTGGAACCTGATGAACAAAAGGCTTTACAGCAAAGGCATAGATGCCTGGTGGATGGATGCCACGGAGCCCGATATGCACTCTAATCTGCCTGTTGAAAACAGGAAAGAACTAATGACCCCAAATTTCCAGGGTTCGTCTACTACTTATTTTAACGCATTTCCCCTGGTAAACGCCAAAGGGGTATATGAAGGCCAGCGTAAGGTCAATCCGGCAGATAGGGTGTTTATCCTTACCCGTTCCGCCTATGCGGGGCTTCAGCGGTATGCTGCTGCCGCCTGGAGTGGAGACATTGCATCCAGATGGGAAGACATGAGGACCCAGATCGGAGCCGGCATTAACTTTTCGCTGTCAGGGATGCCATACTGGACTATGGATATCGGTGGTTTTTCTGTGGAAAAACGCTATGAAGATGCAACAGGAGCGGACCTTGAGGAATGGCGGGAACTCAATACCCGCTGGTACCAATTTGGCGCATTTGTTCCCCTGTTCAGGTCGCATGGGCAATACCCTTTCCGCGAGATTTATAACATTGCACCGCAAGATCACCCGGCCTATAAAAGCATGCTTTTCTATAATAAGCTGCGGTATCGCCTGATGCCATATATCTATTCGCTGGCAGGGCAGACCTATCATCAGGACTATACGATCATGCGGGGCCTGGTCATGGATTTTCCAAATGACCTAAAGGCCTGCAATTCAAAGGATGCCTATATGTTTGGTCCCTCCCTGTTGATCAATCCGGTGTATAAATACAAAGAAAGGAGCAGGAAAGTATACCTGCCTGCTGGTCAGGGATGGTACAACCTGTACACCGGCAAGTATTACCCGGGAGGACAGGAGATCGATGCTGAAGCTGCCTATGAAAAAATGCCGGTATATGTCAGGGCCGGATCTATTGTGCCATTTGGCCCCGAACTGCAATACACAGATGAGAAACCTGCAGATCCTGTAACCTTATTTGTTTTCACTGGCAACAATGCTTCATTCTCTTTATATGAAGATGAGGGGACCAATTACAATTACGAAAAAGGTAAATTTTCAACCATAGCCTTAAACTATAATGAAAAAACCAAATCGCTGACCATCGCCGGCCGGAGCGGAAGCTATGAAGGCATGAAAAAGGAAAGGACATTCAGGATAATCGTGCTGAACCCCAAAACTGCAAAGGAACTGAACGTTGACCAAAAGGCAGATTACATCATTCCATATAATGGCAAGCAAAAAGTGATCAAATTATCAACCCATTAATTCGCAACCAAATTAAAATCCAGATATAAATGAATCTATTATTTACTAAAACTCTATGAACGGCATGAAAAAGAATTCTATTGTTAAAAGAGAAAGGATATTTCTGCTGATGTTTCTTTCTCTGCTATTTTTTAGTCAGACATTGCTCGCCCAGCAGCGGCAGATCAGCGGGAAGGTAACCGGGAGCTCAGATGGGACACCAATACCGGGAGCTGTGGTGAAAGTTAAGGGCAAAACCGGTGGAACCAGTACCAGTTCAGAGGGAGCCTTTACCATTAGCGCTCAAACGGGTGACATTCTTGTCATCAGTTCAGTAGCCTACCTCACCAAAGAGGTTACGGTGGCTCAGAGCAATACCATCAATATAAGCCTCGACGACGATAATAAGAACCTGGAAGAGGTGGTTGTTGTCGGATATGGCGTACAGCAGAAAAAACTGGTGACGGGGGCTACCGTACAGGTAAAAGGGGAAACCCTTCAAAAACAAAGCACTACCAATGCCCTGCAGGGGCTTCAGGGACAAACTCCCGGTGTTCAGATCACTTCGACTTCTGGTCAGCCTGGCGAAGCAATGAAAGTTAACATCAGGGGACTTGGTACCATTGGCAACTCAGGTCCGCTGTATGTCGTTGATGGAGTGCTTACCGGCGACATTACCTACCTCAATGCTGCAGATATCGAGTCTATCGACATTCTAAAAGATGCAGCCTCGGCAGCAATTTATGGTTCACAGGCTGCCAACGGGGTAGTTCTGGTGACTACCCGAACCGGAAAACGTGGTCAGGCTTCGCAAATTACTTTTGATGCCTATGCGGGCGTGCAGAATGTGGCCAGAAAGGTTGATTTGCTCAATGCTTCTCAATACGCTGCAATCATGAGTGAAGCAGCGATAAACGGCGGCAAACAGCCGTTGTTTACGAACGAACAGATCGCTGCTTTTGGTGAGGGCACCAACTGGATGGACGAAATGTTTTCCAGCGATGCATTAACTCAAAATTATTCCATTGGTGCTTCGGGTGCATCCGAAACATCTGTGTATTCAACCGGGCTTTCCTATACCGGACAAGAAGGGGTAGTAGGCGGTAAAAGCTTGTCCAACTATCAGCGCTACAGCTTCAGGATCAATTCAGAGCATAATTTTTACAAAGAGATCATCAAGATCGGGCAGCACCTGACCTATACAGATATCAAAAACAACGGTATCGGTGTGGGCAATCAATACAACAATTCTTTAAGGGCTGCTTTCGGTGCAAGCCCCTTCCTGCAGATGTATGATGAGAATGGCAATTTCTTTGACAACAGCAATTCCACCTGGAACAACGGTGAAGCCAATCCATATGCCGTGATGGTATATACTAATCAAAACAGAAGGAATAGCCAGCGCATCCTTGGCGATGTTTATGCCATTATAGAACCCATTAAAAATCTGAAGATCAGGACCAGTCTGGGGATGGATTACAATGCTGGCGAAAGCCGTTCATTTACGCCAATCTACAATTTGTCCGCCTATGCTTATAGTACAACCACCAAAGCGAGCCAGTCCATGAACAAGGGTAAGTCTTTTATTTGGGACAACCTGATTACCTATAAATTTAATGTTACAACGGATCATACTTTTGAGGCTATGGCGGGTAGTTCTGCTTATCAGGCGGATGGGTCAAATATTTTTGGCACCAACACCAACCTGATCTTTGATGATCTTGATCATGCCTGGCTGAGCAATGCAACCGGGAAAGAAGTGGCCGGCATTACCATTGGCGGAAGGCCTGATGATCCGGACCGGAGAATGTCGTATTTCGGAAGGTTAAATTACAACTACAAAGAGAAATACCTGATCAATGCTACTTTCCGTGCGGACGGTTCATCCAGATTCTCCAATCAGAACCGCTGGGGATATTTTCCTTCTGTATCTGCCGGATGGGTGGTCACCAATGAGAAATTTATGGAAAGTCAAAAAGGCTGGCTTGATTTTCTTAAAGTCCGCGCAAGCTGGGGGCAGGTTGGAAACCAGAACATAGCGGCTTTTCAATACCTGGCGCCGATCAAGCTTGACAACACCAATTATACTTTTGGTGATAAAGAAGGCGCGCTCACTCCTGGTGCTTATCCCATCAGGCTGAGTAACCTGGGGGTAAAGTGGGAAACATCAGAGCAAACCAATATTGGTTTTGATGCGAACTTCTTGCAAAATAAGTTCACATTAAACTTCGACTGGTATGACAAGACAACAAAAGACTGGCTGATCAATGCACCGATACTGGCTACAGCAGGAGCTGATGCACCTTTTATCAATGGTGGAAACGTCAGTAACAAGGGAATCGAGCTGGGGCTGACATACCGGAGTAATTTCGGGGAGTTTAATTATTCGGTAGGCCTGAACGGAGCCTACAACAAAAATAAGGTCGGGGAAATTCCTACTGCCGATGGTATTGTTCACGGCCTTTCTAACCAGCTTTTTGACAACGCGCTTGAGTTTTACCGCGCGCAAAGCGGATTCCCGATCGGGTATTTCTGGGGACTGAAGACTGCTGGCATCTTTCAGAACGAAGCTGAGGTATCGGCCTATAGATCGGCGGATGGTAAGGTCATTCAGCCATCAGCGCAGCCCGGTGATGTAAAATATGCAGACCAGAATGGTGATGGAGTAATTGACAACAGCGACCGGGGCATGATCGGAAATCCCAATCCGGATTATACTTTTGGGATTACCTTGTCTGGCGATTACAAAGGCTTTGATTTCTCCGTGGTAGCTTCGGGCGTGGCAGGCAACGACATTGTCCAGTCATACCGCAATCAATCCAGTCAATATGGTAATTATACCACTAGGATTCTTGACAGATGGCATGGAGAAGGCTCGTCAAATACACTTCCGAGGGTAACCGAAGACAACAGGAACTGGACTAATTTTTCAGACCTGTATATCCAAAAAGGAGATTTCCTGAGAATCAGTAATGTAACTATAGGTTACGATCTGGGCAAAGTGTTTAAAAAGAGTTACCTGAAACAAGTACGGCTATATGCAGCAGCCCTAAACCTTTATACTTTCACAAAGTATGATGGTATGGATCCCGAGATCGGCTATGGTTCAGAGGGCTATGCCTCCGGTATCGATGTGGGCTACTACCCAAGACCGAGAACATTCATGTTTGGCGCTAACCTAAAGTTTTAACAACAGATCTAAAAGAATTATGAAAGCTATAAAAATATACGCAGTTGTACTGATCCTGTTTGCCGCAGGGGGCTGCAAAAAGAGTTTCCTGGATACGGAACCGGTGACTTCAGTAACGGATGAAAATTTCTACAAAACGCCAGCTGATGCGTTCAAAGCATTGGTAGGATGTTACGATGGACTACAAATTGTATGGTCAGAGGGAGTCGCGCTGCCGGTAGCGGCTGAAGTCATGTCCGACAATACATTTGGAGGTACCGGAGCTTCCGACGGTTTCGGCTACCAGATGATCGATGAGTTTGACAAGGCCCGCTCGCCTTCAGATCAAAATGTATACGAGCGCAACTGGGCATTGTACTACAAGGCGCTCTACCGCTGCAACATGCTGATCAGTAAAATGGACCAGATCCAATGGGGAGCAAACCCGGAACTCAGGAAAACCTACGAATCTGAGACCCGTTACCTGCGTGCCTATCTGTTGTTTGATATGGTCAGGCTATGGGGAAACATTCCCCTGCTCACGGCTCCTTCTGCGGAAAACTTGCCGCAGGCCAATCCCGACGACGTTTACAAGGTGATTGCTGAAGATCTGAAGTTTGCCGCAGAAAATATGCAGGGTGTGACTTATACTGCGCAGCCTGTCGCTGAACGGGGAAGGGTTACCAAATATGCCGCGGAGGCGCTACTGGCAAGAGTATATCTCTTTTATACCGGCTACTATGCAAAAACCGATCTGGTTGGTGTGGTAACGAAAGCAAATGCGCTCACATACCTTGAAGATGTGATCTCCAATAGTGGTTATGGCCTGCTGGATGATTATGCCAATTTATGGCCTGCAGCATCCCTGGCCAGTTATGCAAAGGAAGACAATAAGGAAACCATTTTCGCGGTCAAGTATACTTATACCAGTGATTACAATGGCAACACAGATGGAAACCACTGGATGATCATGACAGGAATCCGTGAGCAGGCCTTCTTTCCTTATGGAAACGGCTGGGGAGCAGAGACTGTAAATCCGAAGCTATGGGCCGCATACAGCGCCGCTGATACCAGGAGAGTAGCATCCATTACCTCAATTGTGGATGAAAAGCTTGCCTTTACAAATCAAAGCAAACAAAGAGAGTATACCGGCTATTATGCAAAAAAATACAGCCCGATGATCGATGAAAACGGGAAGCCCCTGCCGGAAGGATACGGAAACACCAGCTTTCAGATCGGTCAGTTCCAGGATTATGTATCCATCCGCTACGCCGATGTATTGCTGATGGCTGCTGAACTCGGAAGCGCAAATGCCCAAACTTATTTTAACGAGGTCAGACAGCGTGCTTATAAAGGGGCATTTACACCACTCGCGGTCAATCAGGACAACATCATGAAAGAACGCAGACTGGAGTTTGCCTTCGAGGGTATCCGTTATTATGACCTGCTTCGCCAGGGCATCAATAAAGCGGCGCAGGAAATTGCGGAGAGCACCACCGTTTTGAATGGGGGCAAGAGTGCAGAGAAGAAAATATTGGCGGGCAACGTAATTGCAACAAAAGGTTTGCAGCAGATCCCGTATACCCAGATCAATCTTTCGAACGGTGTCCTGAAACAAAACGCCGGCTGGTAATCCATCATTTATTAAATCATTACAAAAATGAAACTATATCAAAAAATACTGGCAATGTTAATGCTTCCTGTAATGTTCAGTGCCTGTAAAAAAGACGAACATAATATCGGAAAGGTGTTAGATAAATCTGAGATTCAGTACTCAGTCACCCAGGATCTCACAGCGGATCCGGGCGGTAATACCGTGATCCTGAAAAATGCTACACCAGGCACCTTATCCATGTGGGATTATGGGACAGGGACTTCCAACCGCATGCAGGATACTGTAAAATATGCTTTTGCCGGAGACTATGTCATCAGATTCTCTGTAGCAACAGGAGGGGAAGTTGTAAAACTGGACTCGGTGGTGGTTAAAGTCACCAAAGACAACCTCAACTATGTCAATGATCCGCTGTGGACAGCGGTTTCTGGCGGGGTGGGTCAGGAAAAAGAATGGCTGCTGGATACCAAAGGCATTTATTTTTCTGGTCCGCTGGCATTCTATGGGGTAAATAACGGCTGGCTCAAAGGCGGCGGGCCCTGGGCGGATGGTGCTTTTGCTACCGGATGCTATGGCGGGGACTGCTGGAACTGGGGTCCAGGTATTGCGGATATTTATCCAAACATGATGGCCAGCGGCGAATACGGAACCATGACTTTCGGCCTGAAGGGTACAGCTTCTTTCAAAGCGGTTAAGACGATGGAAAACGGTGTTGTACAAAATGGCACTTATTACCTGAATGTTGGCACAAAAATGCTCACTATAAACAATGCATCAATTTTAAGAGGTTATAAGCCTACAAAAAATGGGATTACTGGCGTGAGCGACTGGACCAATTACAAGATCATCTCACTGGATGAAAATACCCTGCAGCTTGGTGTGATCCGGGATAAGGATGTCGACGGTGAAGGTAAGTGTATGCTGGTATACAATTTCATTTCCAAAGAATTCTCTGAAAATTATGTGCCGCCGGTAACGGGACCTGACGAAGGTTTTGATCCGACATTTAAAGCAGGGGAACTGCTGGCGATGCTTACAGGTGCCACTTCTGGCAGATTATGGAAATTAGATGCCGCAGGCAATCCGATCGACTGGATTGCAAAAGGTAAGGGCTGGACGAAGACCCATGCTGATTCCAGGGACTGGGGCTGGAACAATTCCTGGGACCTTGTCGCAGCCGATTCCTGGATTTTATTTAACCGCATCGGGGGGCAAAAATATACCCGTAGCCAGAGCGGAGTTGTGACCACAGGAACCTTCACGATCAATGAAGCCACCAATGAGGTTACCTTAAACGGGGAATTGCTGATCCAGAATCCGGGAAGCTGGATGACACCGGCCAAACATACGTTTAAAGTGGTCAAGGCATTTCCCGGAAAAGTAGAAAGTAAGGGAATCTGGTTTGGGGTAGATTACAACACAGACAAAGACGAGTGGTTCTCGTTTCACTACATCTTATAGTTTGGCGCTATAGTATCAAGCAGAAGGCCCTGGTCGAGATCCTCACCGGGGCTTTTCTATACCAAGTTTATCAGCCAGGTCATTCAGGTCATTAACCACAGCATCAATGATAGGGATGCCGTTGATCCTGCGTTCTTTTTCGAAGTCATACTCAGGCTCACCCGGAATAATTACTTTATGCGCCTCATCCACCGGTCTGGCAGATTTAAATCGTGCTATCCAATTGTCCAGATGATCTTTGAACTCTTGCGCCGGACGGAACCCATCGACACGCATGGCGCCAAAAAAGTGTCCTATGCCTGCCCCGACAGGGTTTGCGGATGGTTCCAGGAAAGCTACAAAGGGAGGTACCCAGGGCCCATAGTTTGCACCTGAAAGCACAGCCGACAAAATATCTACAGTGGCACTCAAACCATAGCCCTTATGGCTGCCATGGTCTTTGTCGCTGCCAAGGGGCAATAAAGAACCACCTTGTTTCAACTGATGGGGATCTGTTGAAGGATTCCCAGATGCATCCTGTGCCCAGCCTTCCGGAATGGATAAACCCGAACGCTGCGCAATTTCCAGTTTGCCGTTTGCAGCCGCCGCAGTCGCCATGTCTACCACTACCGGAGGATATTTCCCGGCAGGAAAAGCATAGCACATCGGGTTGGTACCCAGCAAGCGCTCACTGGAGTAAGTGGGAGCAACCAGGGGGCTTGCATTGGTCATGCTGATGCCGATCATATCCTGTTCCACGGCCATTAAAGCATGATATCCAGCTATTCCAAAGTGATTGGAGTTTTTGACAGATACCCAGCCGCTGCCATAGGTTTTCGCTTTTTCAATGGCGATCTGCATGGCAAAAGGGGCTACCACGAGTCCCAAACCTGCATCTCCGTCCACTGTGGCCGTGGTTGCGGTTTCATGCACTACCCTTACATTGGGTGTCGCATTAATGCGCTGTTTTTCCCAAAGACGCACATATCCGCTCAGGCGGGCTACACCATGCGAGTCGACACCCCTTAAGTCAGATTTCAGCAGTACATCAGCAGCCAGTATCGCATCTTTTTCAGGGCATCCCATTTTCAGGAATACATGCTCAGTAAACTGGCGCAGGTTTTTTTCGGTAAAAGTATAAAAGGTCATTATTTCTTAGGCAAATAGGACTGTAAATTCATGATCCAGCGGCTTAAAACTGCTGATCAGTGCTTCAATAAAGTCAGGACCATAAAGCACATACATCGGAGCAATATTCAGAACCCGCTCCTGTAAAACTCCTGAAGGGAACAATTTGTCCTTCAGGCTGTCGATCTGGGCAAGTGAAGTTGCATGCTTTCGTTTTTCAGCCCTCAGTAATTTCTTTTCCAGCGTCGCAATCAGTTTAAAAGTCCTGGTCTTAGCTGCATCTGCCGATTCAGAAAGGGTCTTGTCAATCTTGTAGGCCGTCAGTTTGATCTGCTCAAATATGAAGCTGATGGCACGCTGCTCATCCTCCAGTGCGAACCGGAGCGGCACATGGGCTTTGACCCATTCGTTCTTAAGGGCATTGGTATCCTTAAATACATCTGTGTGACTGATGCCTAAAATGTGCATTCTGGTTTCAGTCCTTTTGTCAATGATCAAAGCAGAATTTCTTAGTATTAAAACAGGGAAATCTACACCGTAATGATCGAAACCAGCTTTTAGCTGCAGCCAGTAAGTGGTCTCGGCACCGCCGCCTATATAGGCCAGATTAGGCAGGAGTACCTCCTGGTAAACCGGCCTCATCACCACATTCGGACTAAATCTCTCGGGATAAGTACCGATCTCCTCCTGCAGTTCCTCAGTATTGAAACCAATATCAGTATTCATTACTTTATAAATGCCGTTCTCTTGTATGATTCGTTCCCGCAGGCCATCGATCATGTAAAAGAAGTTGATCTCCCTTGGGTTGACCTGCGGTTTATACTCCAGGTCTTCGAGGGACTTATTACTTTCAGAAATCCGCTGAAAACTGCTTTGTTCTGTAATGTCTTTAAAAATAATCTCTGAAAACTGCTGTTTCAACGCAGGGTCATCCGCATCCAAACAAACCAGGCCATAGTTCCCAAACAATGCATCTACCAGTATTCTTGTCGCATCGCTCAGCTTATACTTGCCGGAATAGGCCAGGTTAGCTATTTCTGCCAGCTTCAGGCCATTCTCACTGATCCCAAGGTAGCCTTTATAAGCTACCAGTACTTCTTCAATGTCTTTGGTACTCAGCTGTCCTGTCGCGCCTGCTGCCTGTTTGTTCCAGGTCAGCATCCTGTCTTCGATCTTTACATGATTGATTTCTTCAAAATCATGATCTTCGGTAGCCATCCAGTAGACCGGTACAAAATTATAGCCGGGAAATTTTGCTTCAAGGTCTTTCGCCAGGTTGATGGCCGTAACGATTTTGTAGATAAAATAAAGCGGACCGGTAAATATATTGAGCTGATGCCCTGTGGTGATGGTAAAGGTTTGTTTGCCGGATAGTAAAGCTATGTTTTTC
>Ga0307414_10001221_pt1 | contig 13241 bp, 9 predicted proteins | sample DK1Ometagenome_FD_203804 | JGI IMG/M metagenome (GOLD analysis project Ga0307414, IMG submission 203804) | Maize rhizosphere microbial communities from greenhouse at UC Davis, California, United States - DK15-O-3 | ecosystem: Host-associated > Plants > Roots > Rhizosphere > Soil | place: USA... | reverse complement strand
GGCTCGAGCGGAACATCGTCCGCTCGAGCCGCCGTCGTGTGTCGTTCGTGGCGCAGCGCGACGGCCCCAGCTCACAGCGTGATGCTGACCCCGGTCGCGAGCTCGAAGTTGTGGCGCGGAGCGCCGCGATAGACCACGATGTCACGCAGGTCGAGCCGCAGCGCGACGCCGGGCAAAAGCGCGATCCGCGTCCCTACCGCCGGGCTGAGCGCGAAGTCGGTCTCGGCGACCGTTGGCTTGCGCAGCGCGGCGTAGGGCGAGCACTCGGGGCGCCGCGGGATGACGACGAAATCGTTCGGCCGCAGGCACGCCGGCGACGAGAAGAGCCCGGACTCGACGGCGCGCCGCACGCGGAAGGCGCCGACGCCGAGCGAGAACAGCGGGTCGAACGTGCCGGCGATCGGCCGGTCGAGCAGCCGCACGTCAGTCGTCGCACCGTAGTGGACCGCCGACAGCCGGTCGTCGTCGTCGGGCGCGTGCGCCACGAAGCCGCCGACCGAGAGGCGACGCGCGAAGCCGCCGGCGTCGAAAGCGGCGAGCGGGACGAGCAGTCGGCCGCCGACGCCCTCGAGCCGTGTCGGCGTGCCGACGACGGACGGGTCGAGCCGGGCGCGACTCAGATACGCCTCGAACACCACCGCCGGACGCTTCTCGACCGGCGGCACCTGCGCGGCGAGCGGCGCCGTCGCGGCGAGCGATGCGGCGAGCGGGACGAGGAGCAGCGCGCTCACGAGCGCGCGGACGTTGCACCGAGCCGAATCACGCATTGTACACACCTCCTTCGATCTCCTGACCTCCTCGAACGCTTGGAAGGATCACGGACGGGAACGAGCGCGGGGCCGCGCCCGCGAGGTGTGCGCGGGCGCGGCCGGAGCGGCCGCCATTAGTTGCCGCGGTTGTCCTGCGACACCTCACCGCTCTGCGGAGCGGTGCCGTTACTCGCGCCGGCGCCGTTGACCGGGATCCGGCGCGGCTGCGCGGCCCGCGACTTCGGCACCGTCACGTACAGCACGCCGTCGGTGAAGTGGGCCTCGATCTTGTCGCCCTCCACGAACTCGGGCAGACGGACCGAGCGCTCGAACGAGCCGGTCTGGCGCTCCGAGATGTGGACGCGCAGGTCGTTCTCCTTCTGCCCCGCGAAGCTCGCGGTCTTGGAGCCACGCAGGGTGAGCACGTTGTTCTCGAAGCTGAGCTCGAGATCGCCCTCACGGACGCCGGGCAGGTCCACGGCGATCATGTAGGCGTCGCCACGCTCTGCCACCTCGAGCGCCGGCACCCAGACCGGAGAGGCGCCGCGCATCGCCTCGGGAAGCACCTCGCCGAGGGCGCGGTTGAGGACGCTCATCCGGTCGAGCGTCTGGGCGAGGGGATTAAGGGGGGTACGGGTCGCGAACATCGTCATCCTCCATTCGTCGAAACTGAACGCTCTGTTCGTCGGAACGCTCTCCTTCGGCGAAGCGCATGGTCGAGGCGTTCCGGCCATCGCCGCCTCCCACCGTGGGGGCGGCTGCGCAGGAGTCGAATAAGCATCGGCAATGCCAGCGCGCGCTTGTCAGAGTGACGCATCGGCCGGGATCGGTCGTTCAGAGCGGCGGACTGCCTGCCACTTCGAGCGACGGCCTGCCGCGCTCCCCAATGCCCGATCCCTGCAGTCGCGGGGTCGGGATGCGTACTCGTGCCCGGTACCAGGCACCGAGGGCGGACGGATCGCCGGCCTCCCGCGCCAGGTACCTGGTACCCGGCGCTACCAACCATCGGAGGGGCCGCCTCAGGGACCCGGCATTGGGGACCGCAGTACTCACACGCCAGTGCTTGCATTTTGTTGTTATAACACCTATATTCCCTGTCATGCCCACCTCAGTCGGCGCCGAGATCAAGCAGACCCGCCCGTTCGACAGCCTCGAGCAGGAGGTGTACCTCGCCCTCGCCCGAACCGCGGCCGTGCTCGGGCACGCGCTCGCCGAGGCCCTGCGGCCGTACGGCGTCACGCCGACGCAGTACAACGTGCTGCGCATCCTGCGCGGGGCCGGACGGACGGGACTCTGCCGGAACGAAGTCCGCGACCGGCTCGTGGCGCAGGTCCCGGACGTCACCCGCCTCCTCGACCGGCTCGAGATGATGGGCTACGTCGAGCGCGAGCGCGACGAGGAGGACCGCCGGCTCGTGACGACGCGCATCACCGCCGCCGGCCGCGAGCTGCTCGCCTCGCTCGACGCGCCGATCGTGGACGAGCACCGCCGGCAGCTCGGCCACATGAGCGCGACGCAGCTTCGCACGCTCGCCGACCTGCTCGCCCTCGCCCGCAGCGGCGCCGCGGCGGCCGACGCAACGTCCCACGATGGAGAAGGCCAATGACCACATCGACGACTTCGCCCGACCGCGCCGTCGTGCCGGCCAACGCGCCGCGCGACTACGGCATCGCGCCGCCGGGCTTCCGTCTTCCCGACGCGACCCGGCTCGGCGCCGTACGCCTCGAGATCTCCGACCTCGCGCGCTCGCTCGCCTACTACGAGGGCGTGCTCGGCTTCCGCGTCGTCGAGCGCCGGCCCGGCGCCGCCACTCTCGGCGCGCACGGCGACGACACGCCGCTCGTCGAGCTTCGCGAGCGCGCCGGGGCGCGGCCGGTGCCCCGCCGCGGCCGTCTCGGCCTCTACCACTACGCCATCCTGCTCCCCGACCGCGCCGCGCTGGGCCGCTTCCTCGCCCACCTTGCCGCGCTCGGCGTGCCGGCCGGCATGTCCGACCACTTCGTGAGCGAGGCGATCTACCTCGCCGACCCGGACGGGCTCGGGATCGAGGTCTACTCCGACCGGCCGCGAAGCGCCTGGCGCCACGAGGACCGGCAGCTCGCCATGACGACGATCCCGCTCGACGCGCAGGACGTGGTGAGCGCCGCGCGCGGTGCGCGGTGGACCGGGATGCCGGCCGGCACGACGATCGGACACGTCCACCTCCACGTCACCGACATCGACCGCGCGGCCGCCTTCTACCACGAGGCGCTCGGCTTCGACAAGATGGTCTGGAACTACCCCGGCGCACTGTTCCTCGCGGCGGGAGGCTACCATCACCACCTCGGCACGAACACCTGGGCTGCTCAGGCGCCGCCGGTCGAGGAGGGTGACGCCCGGCTCCTCGAGTGGGAGATCGTGCTTCCGGACGCCCGCGACCTGGAGGGCGCGGCGAGGAGCCTCGAGGGCGCCGGCCACGCGGTTCATCGCGATGGCGGCGACGCCGTCGTCCGCGACCCATGGGGTACGGCGGTCCGCCTACGCGCCGAGGCCGCTCCCACCCATTAGGCGTGCCCGGGCGCCTCGCGGCGCCCCGCCTGGGGCTCCTTGCGGAGCTCCGCTCCGCTCGGTACGCTCGATGACACAAGAACATTCTCAGCGATCGCCGGGCCGCGGAGGGCTGATGCCCAATTCTGAATCGTTCGGCAACGCGCCGCCGGGCGACGCCTCGGCGGCGGATGCCCGCGCGCTCCCCGGCCCGACGCCAGAGCAGACGTACGCCGCCGAGCGCAACTGGCTGCTCGGCGCGCTCTTCCCGCGCGAGTACGCCACGGTCGAGTCGCTGTTCGAGGTCGTCTCGCTCTCGGCCGGGGAGCGCCTCGGCCCGCACCACGAGGGCATCCCGTACGTCTACTTCCCGCAGTCGGGAGTCGTCTCGGTCGTCAAGCGGCTGAACGACGGCACCGAGGTCGAGGTGGCGACGGTCGGCAACGAGGGGATGACGGCCCTCGCCGTCTTCCTCGGCGGCGACGAGATGCCGACCGAGTGCGTCGTCCAGATCGCCGGCGCCGCGAAGCGGATCCGGGCCCGGGACCTGCAGGCGGCCTCGCGCGAGCACGGCCCGCTGCGCGAGGTCCTCCTCTGCTACACGCGGTACCTCTTCGACCAGGTCGCGCAGTCGGTGGCCTGCGACCGCACCCACTCCCTCGAGCAGCGGTGCGCGCGGTGGCTCCTCATGACGCACGACCGCGTGGGCAGCGAGACGTTCGACCTGACCCAGGAGCACCTCGCCTCGCTGCTCGGCGTCCGGCGGGCCGGTGTCTCGGTCGCCGCCGAGGCCCTCCAGCGCGTCGGGGCGATCGAGTACAGCCGCGGCCGGGTGCGTATCCTCGACCACGCGAAGCTCGAGGCCGTCGCCTGCGAGTGCTACGCGACCGTGCGCGACGACTTCGACCGGCTCCTCGGCCGCGCCGGACGGCACCGCGGACTCGCGCTGGCGGACTGACACACACGGCCGTCGGAAGGACGATGCGCAGGGCGGCAGCATTGCGTGCTGTCGCGCCTACGGCTAGGCTCGCGCATGCCCCGGCCCCTGCAACTCGCGCGTCGCGGCGCGCTGTCACTCGCGCTTCTTTGCGCGAACCCCCTTCCGGCGATCGCGCAGCGCGGCCCGGCCGACTCCCTGCTCCTCGTCCGCGCCGGCCGCCTCTTCGACAGCGAGCGCGGCGTACTCCTTCCGGCGCGCGAAATCCTCGTCCGCGAGGGGGTGGTGGCCGCTGTAGGCGCGCACGTGGAGGTTCCGGCCGGCGCACGCGTCCTCGACCTCTCGCGCTACACCGTGCTCCCGGGACTCATTGACGCACATGTGCACCTGCTCATGGAGCACCCCGGCGACGAGGGCTCCGGCGAGACCGCCGTGCGCGAGCTCGTGCGGGTAGGCGAGGTGCTCCGCGCGCTTCGCGGCGCGGCCCGGGCGCGTAGCTACCTGGACGCCGGGTTCACGGCCGTTCGCGATCTCGGGAACTCCGGTCTGTTCGCAGACGTCGCGCTGAAACGGGCCGTCGCCGAGGGGAGCCTCCCCGGGCCGCGGCTCTACGTCTCCGGCCCGGGACTCGCGCCCGAGGGCGGGCAGATGGACGGCGTGGATTTCCGTCATCGTGGCCTGGTCAGCGAGGAGTACCGCGTCGTGCGCGGAGCCGACGACGCGCGCCAGGCGGTGCGCGAGAACGTCACGCACGGGGCCGACGTGATCAAGCTCTACGCGAACGCCTCGCCCAACCCCGCGTACCTGTCCGTCGCCGAGCTGCGCGCGGCCGTCGAGGAGGCGCACCTCCTGGGCGTTCGCGTCACGGCGCACGCGACGACCGACCTGGCGATCCGACGCGCGGTGGAGGCGGGGGTCGACGCGGTCGAGCACGCACGCGGCGCCGCCGACAGCACGCTCTCCTTCGCGCGGCGCCGCGGTGTGACGCTCGTGCTCACCGAGTGGGGGCGCGGCCTCATGGCGCTGCTGGTCGCCCGCCTCGCGCCGACGCAGCGCCCGCCCGAGCCGCAGATCGCCGCGGCGCTCGAGCAGGGCTACGACCGGGTGCGCAGGGCCGACCGGGCCGGCGTGACGGTGGCGTTCGGGTCCGACGCCTACGTCGACTTCGGCGTGCCCCGCGGGGTGGCCGCCCGGCGCGCCCTCGCTGCATTCGCCGAGGCGGGACTCCCGCCGGCGCGCGTGCTTCAGGCGGCGACCAGCACGGCGGCCCGGGTGCTCGGGGACACGCGCCTCGGGGCGATCAAGCCGGGCGCGTACGCCGACCTGATCGCCGTCGAGGGCGACCCGACGGTGGAAATCGGCGCACTGGAGCGGGTGCGGTTCGTGATGAAAGGGGGCACGATCCATCTCAGCGGGCCCTGAGCGCGCCCGTCCCGTAGTCGGTGCCGCGTCTACAGGAGTAAGGGGCGTGACATGGAGGGAAGGAGCGGGGCCCGGCGTGTATCGCCTGGCCCCGCTCCTTCCCTCCGGGCCGGCACTTGGCCGCCCACTTTCCCACGTATGCGGTCCTTCTGCCTAACGTGCGACCGCCGTCCGAGTCAGCCGGGCGACGATGTGCCTGTCACACCAGCGCTCACCCGCACTCCGAGAAGCCGCAGACGTGGCACTTCACGCACCCCTCGGCGAACTCGAGCTGGCTGCCGCAGTCGGGGCAGGTGCCCATGAAGGCCTGGTCGTTGACGTAGCCGAAGTCCATCTGCGCCTGGGCGCCGTTCGGGTGCGAGCCGTTGGCGACGACCGGGGCCGGCGCCGGCGGCGCCACCTGCTCGCGCGCCGGGATCACCGGCACGCCCGCCGACGGCGTGCCGAGCAGGTCCTGCTGGACCCCCTGCTTGTCGCGCCACCACTCCTCGAGCGCGATGCCGATCGCGTCGGGCAGGGAGAGCACCTTGTTCGGGCCGAGGCCGACGGCGCGGTCCGAGCTGATGCCCCGCAGCTGGCGGTGGATCTCCATGAGCGGGATCCCCGAGCGCAGTGCGAGCGAGATGAGCCGCCCCATCGCCTCGGCGTCGGCCATCGCCGGCCCGCCGGCCTTGCCGAGGTTGAGGAAGACCTCGAACGGCTGCCCCTTGTCGTCCTCGGTGATGTTCACGAACATCGTGCCGAGCGGCGTGTCCTTGCGGATCGTCGTGCCGCGCAGCTTGTCGGGGCGGGCGCGCTTGGCGCGGCGCTGGAGGTTCTCCGCCTCGACGTCGAACAGTGCCTTCTTGGTGCGCTCGAGCTCCGCCCGCAGCTCGGCGATGGTCCCCTGCAGCTCGCCCATCTCGCGCTTCGCGTCGGCGCTCGGCGCGCCGCCCCGGTCGCGCTCGGCCTTCGCCTTCTCGGTCGCGCCGGTCGAGAGCACCTGGTTGTCGCGCGAGCCGTCGCGGTAGACCGTCACGCCCTTCGCCCTCAGCTCGTAGGCGAGCTCGTAGATCTTGCGCACGTCGTCCACCGTCGCGGCGTGCGAGAAGTTCGTGGTCTTCGAGATCGCCGAGTCGCAGTGCTCCTGGAAGGCGGCCTGCATGCGGACGTGCCACTCGGGGGCGATGGCGTTCGCCGTGACGAAGACGCGCTGCCACTTCGCCGGCACCTCGGGGAAGTCGATGCGGCCCTCGCGCGCGATGCGCTCCATCAGCGCGTCGGAGTACCACCCCTCGCGCTTGGCGATCGCCACGAAGTCCTCGTTCACGTCGGGCATCATGACGCCGGCCTGGTTGCGCATGAAGGCGACGGCGAACAGCGGCTCGAGCCCCGACGAGCAGCCGGCGATGATCGAGATCGTCCCCGTGGGGGCGACCGTCGTGACGTTGCAGTTGCGGAGGAGCTGCATCGGGCGGACGCGCTTTCCGTCCTTGTCGCGGGCGCACGTCTCGTCGGGGCCCCAGATGGACTTCGCCCACTCCGGGAACGGCCCGCGGTCCTGCGCCAGCCGCTCCGACTCCCTCTTCGACTCGACGTCCACGAACTCCATCACCTTGCGGCCGAACTCGACGCCCTCCGGCGTGTCGTAGGCGATGCCGAGGCGGACGAGCGCATCGGCGAAGCCCATGATGCCGAGGCCGATGCGGCGGATCCGCTTCGAGAGCGCGTCGATCTCCGGCAGCGGGTACTTGTTGACGTCGATGATGTTGTCGAGGAAGTGCGTCGAGAGGTGGATGTCGCGGCGGAACGCGTCCCAGTCCATCGCGCCGTCGGTCACGTAGTAGCCGACGTTGATGCTCCCCAGGTTGCAGACGTCGAACGGGAGGAGCGGCTGCTCTCCACACGGGTTGGTCGCCTCGTAGAGGCCGAGGTGCGGCACCGGGTTGTAGCGGTTCGCCTCGTCGACGAAGAACACGCCGGGCTCGCCCGTGCGCCATGCGCCGAGCACCATCTTGTCCCACACCTCGCGGGCGTCGAGCTGGCCGGTGACCTTGGACGTGACCGGGTCCACGAGGTCGTACGACGTCCCCGCCTTCACCGCCTCCATGAACTTCGTCGTGACGGCGACGGAGATGTTGAAGTTGGTGATCTGGGTGAGGTCCTCCTTGCACGTGATGAACTCCATCACGTCGGGGTGGTCCACGCGCAGGATCCCCATGTTCGCGCCGCGGCGCGTCCCGCCTTGCTTCACGGCGTCGGTGGAGGCGTCGTAGAGCTTCATGAAGCTCACTGGGCCCGAGGCGACGCCGGTCGTCGAGCGGACCATGCTCCCCTTCGGCCGCAGGCGCGAGAAGCTGAAGCCGGTCCCGCCGCCCGACTGGTGGATGAGCGCCATCGAGCGCAGCGTGTCGTAGATGCCGTTCTGCCCGTTCGACAGCGCGTCCTCGACCGGGAGAACGAAGCACGCCGAGAGCTGGCCCAGGGGGCGGCCGGCGTTCATGAGCGTCGGCGAGTTGGGCTCGAAGCGGCGCTGGGTCATCAGCCGGTAGAAGTCCTCGGCCGCCTTCGTCACGACGCCCTCGCTCGCCCCGTAGCGGCGGTCCGCCTCGGCGACGACCGTCGCCACCCTCCAGAACATGTCCTCCGGCTTCTCGGTAGCTCGGCCCGACGCGTCCTTCACGAGGTAGCGCTTCTCGAGGACCGTGCGGGCGTTCTGGCTCAGCGTGACCGGACCGGCGGGGGGGGTGGCGGGCAACGGCATCGGACGACTCTCCCTGTGAGGCTGCTATGACTGCAGAGGAACGAAATAGCTGCGAGTTTCTCGACTGCTGCCGCGATGTCTTGTCGCACTGTGGGCCGCCACCGTAGGGCCCGTCGGTCAGTGCCCCGGGCCGAGCTCGTTCGACACGCTCGGCGGGGGGACGAAGGTACGAATATCGAGTGCGCTACGCCAGCACTTGTGTGGCTTGCTCCGAATCACTATGGCGCGAAGGTTACCGAGGTCATCCGGACGGTGCGCCGCCCTGCTCGCTTCTCGCGCTGGCCGGTTCCCTTGCCCTCGACCAATGCGGCGTCGTGCCGGCCCTCTTTCGCAGGGAAATACAACGACTTGGCGTGCGCCCCCGGAGAACCGGCCGACAGGCACCTCGCCGACCCCTCGCGGGCCCGCCGAATCCTGCGTCCGTCGCTAGTGCGGAGAGTGCTTGCCTGCTCTCACGTGCCGTGCAAAACGCTCGCATGACGCGTGCCTAACGCGCCCAGGCAGACCCGGCCGTTCTCGTAGGAGAAATCGCTCTGTACGGTGGCGTGCTCAGCGACGCGTCGCGTCGCCCGCCGAGCTCGTCGTCGCGCGCGAAAACTCGCCACTTCGGTGACGCTCCTGCAGTGCGAGGTACGAGGCGACGGTGCGGTCGATCCGCTCCCGCTCCTCGGCGGTCGTGGAGCGCACGACGCGGCCCGGCACCCCGAGCACGACGGAGTTCGGCGGCACCTGCATCCCTTCCGGGCAGAGCGCGCCGGCGCCGATCACCGAGCCGCTGCCGACGACGACACGGTTCAGGAGGACGGCCGCCATCCCGATCAGACAGTCGTCCTCGACCGTCGCGCCGTGCACGATCGCCCGATGGCCGACCGCGACCCGGCACCCGATGCGCGCCGGCAACCCTGGGTCCACGTGGACCACGGTCCCGTCCTGCAGGTTCGAGTCGTCGCCGATCTCGATCGTGGCGCTGTCGCCGCGCACGACTGCGGTCGGCCAGACCGACACGCGCGCCCCGAGCGTCACGTCGCCGCAGACGAAGGCGAGCGGGTGGATGAAGGCGGTGGGGTGGATGGAAGGCATGGGACCCTGGGGCCGAGGTGGTGGGGGACGGCGGGGCTAGGGCAGTACGAAGGCGTTGGGTGTTCGGTGTTGGGGAGCGCCGGGCCCCGACACCCGACACCCAGCACCTGCGCCGTGCCCTCGAGCTGATGTCCCCAATCCCCTCCTGCCCTCAGAACGACAAACCTGCCGTCACGTACCCGGCCACGCGCGACTGCCCGAACCGGTCGCGCCGGGCTATGGGAGTGGCAAGGCCGGCGCGGAGGCGGTAGGGGACGTCGTACTGGAGCGCGGCGTCGAGATTGAGCTCGGCACCCGCCGAGGCGATGGTGACGCGCTCGAAGTCCAGCGGCCGGCAGTCGAAGGCGCGCTCGGCGAGCCGGGCGGGGCACCAGGCGGTGGCGGCGTCGGCGAAGGCGGAGAGCGAGGTGCGGCTGAGGAAGATCGGGAGCGAGGCGATGCCGCGCGCCGGCATGGTGAGCGGGGCGCGGTACTCGAACGAGCCGCCGTAGGCGCGCAGGCCGCGCACGGCGTCGGTCGGGAAGCCGCGCACGCCGAGCAGCCGCCCGCCGTCACCAATGGCGAGACCGGGGAAGATCTCGAGGCTCGTGCCGCTCACCCCGCCGGCGCCCTGCGCGTCGGCGCCGGCGCTCCCCCAGAAGCCGGCCGCCCGCACAGCCAGGACGTGGTGGGCGAAGCCCGGCAGGTCGAGCGACCGGAAGCCGCGGAAGACGGCCGCCGCGGTGCGCTCGCGGTCGTCCCCCGCCCCGCCGCGCAGCCACCGCTCGCGGACGCTGCCGGCGACCGACAGTCCGTCCTCGGGTGAGATGCTGAGCGCCGGCCGCTGAGTGTTGGTCCACGACGCCGACGCGAACACCGACGGAAACAGGGGGCGCGACGAGAAGAAATCGTCGAGGCGCGGGAGCAGCGACGCCGGATCGGTGGAGTACTCGCGCCGCTCGATTCCGGCGCCCAGGCTCGCCGCGGCGTAGGTGCGCATGCGCGGGCGGACGACCGTCGCGGCGAGCGACGCCGTCCGCGCGTTGCGCCGCAGCGTCCCGACCGCGACGTCCGACGCGTCGGTCACCGTCCCATGGTCCCACGACTGCGCCACCGAAAGGTCGAGCAGCGGCAGGCCGAGGCCGGCGTAGCGGTAGGCAAGCGAGGCGTCCACCTCGTCGGCCTTGCGGGGCGCGAGCGTCAGCTCGGCGGCGTAGGAATGGCGGCCGACGACGTCCTCGCCGCTCGTGAAGGCGCCGACGGCGATCTCGTCCTCGTCCGTCGAGGCGACGACGGGGAGCCAGTAGCGCGGCAGCAGCCCGCGCCACGGCGAGTAGCGGCGGGCCGGCGCGGCGGCGATCGCGTCCGCGCCCGGAACGGTGGCCCGCGCCGCCCGCGGCCCCGGCGGCGCGTCCCCGACCGTGTCGGCCGCCGCAGCCGCGGTGTCGTAGGCAGCAACGGCGATCCGATAGCCATCGGCCCGGAAGAGCGCCGCGGCGACGCCGTCGCCGCGCGGCGACGGCGCGGGATAGAAGACGCCCGCCGGCGACGCGCTGAGCCGCCGCACGGGGGCCGCTGCCGCCGACGCCGAGTCGGTCGGGCGCGCCTCGTAGATCTCTGTCGTCCCACTGCGGTCGGAGGTGAAGAGGAGGCGCGAGCCGTCGGCGCTCCACACCGGCGACGACTCCACGGACCGCCGCTGGGCGACGACCTGCAGCACGCGGCCGGTCGTGTCCAGGACGACGACGTCGGCGACGCCGGTCGAGAGGAGCCGCGTCGCGGCGAGGCGCGCGCCGTCGGGCGACCAGCGCGGCTCGGCCCACTGCGTGTCGGCGCTCGTCGTGGTGAGCGCGGCGATCGTGCGCCCGTCGGGCGAGACGCGGACGAGCCGCGTCGTCCCCGGCGCCGCCTGCACGGCGACGATCGCGCCATCGGCGCGGCGCGCGTCGGGCGCCGAGAGCCGCGCGCCGCGCGTCAGCCGCCGATCCGCGCCGCCGCGCGAGACGTAGAGGTCGGAGCGTACGTCGTAGGGCGACGTGTAGTCGAGCTGCGCGTAGAGCAGCGCGCCGTCGGGGAGCGGGACGTTGGGCTCGGTGCCGTTGCGGCGGCCGAGCCGGCGCGACCGGCCGCCCGCGGCGGGGACGCGGTAGGCGCCCGGCATCTCGCGCCCCGCGTAGCCGGCGTAGACGACGGACGCCGAGTCGACCCACCGCGGGTGGAGCGCGTACCAGCCGCCGCCCGTCAGCTCGCGCCAGCCGGCGAGGGCCGTCGGCTCGTCGGCGGATCGCGCGCCCTCCTCACGGCGCAGCGAGTCCCGCCACTCGAGCCGCGCCCCGCGGAGGGTGATGCCGAAGGCGCGCCGCGCCGCCGTGTTGTAGAAGAACGGCAGCGGCTGCCCGCTCGTCCGCTCGACGAACTCGCGCACCCGCTCGGGGCCGCGCGTGCGCGCGAGGTAGTCCACGAGCAGCGAGCCGTAGGCGTAGGCGACCTGCCCCTGCGGGAAGCGCGGCGTGCCGAGGCTCAGCTCGTCGAGCCGCGGGAGGTCGCCGCCGAGGATACTGGCCCGGGCGTACATCCGGTGCTGCGAGCCGGCGAGCCGCCCGTAGCCGGTGAGTCGCGTCTCGTAGTAGACGGCCAACCCCTCGGTGATCCACGACGGCGCGTAGGCGTTCGGGAAGAGGAGCGGGTTGCGCCCGAAGACGTGCTGCGCCGCGCGCCACCAGCCGCGCGTGCGGTCGAGGTGGAAGATGTGCGTCAGCTCGTGGGTGATGACGAGCGCGTTCCAGTCGTCGTAGAGCCGCAGCGTCAGCTCGCTCACCGGCGGCTGCGCGTAAACGACGATGCGGTTCGTCGGCACCGGCGTCGCGTAGCCGTTCGTGAAGTCCACGTTGTCGGAGACGACGAGGTCGATCGGCCCCCGCGGCGGCGTGAGCTCGGCGGCGAGCTGCGCGTACGCCCGCTCGGCGTTCGCGGCGGCGCGCCGCGCCGTCTCCTCGACCGGCGCCGTGAAGTGGACGGAGAAGTGCGGCGTGCGGATCGTCAGCCAGTGGTCGTCGGGACGGAGCTGAGACCCGGCCACTGCAGGGGCAAGGGAAAGGCAGGCGAAGAGCAGGGAAACCGCCAGGTGTCGGGTGTCGGGTGTTGGGGGGCGGCGCAGGATGCCCAGCACCCAACACCCGACCCCTGGGTTCTTCCCCAACAGCTCGCCGCCTAGTCCCGCTCGCTCCCCCGCCCTCATCGCGCCATCTCCCCGAAAAAGAGCTCCAGTCCCTCGACGATCCCTTCGGCGTACAGGCCCTGGTAGCGCGGGTCGCGCATCGCGTTCTCCTGCTCGGGGAACATCAGGAAGGCGCCCTCGCACAACACCGCCGGATACCAGGTCGGGCGGGCCACGGCGAGGTTCTGGTAGTGAACGCCGCTGTCCCGCAGGCCAAGCCGCGCGGTGAGCCCGCGCTGCACGTGTCGGGCGAGCGGCTCGGAGTGCTGGTTGAAGAAGAGCGTGCTCGTGCCGGCGTTCGCGAACGGGTTCACGCCGTCGCCGAACGCGTTGAGGTGCACGGAGACGAACGCGTGCGCGTCGGCGCGGCGGGCGATCGCCGGCCGCTCGCCGAGCGCCACCGGCTCGGCCGTCGTGCGCGTCATGACGACGCGCGCCCCGCGCGCCTCGAGCAGCGCGCGCACGCGCTCGGCGACCGGAAGGACGGCGACCGCCTCGGCGAGGCCGGTCGGCCCGGTGGCGCCGCCCGGCGGGTGGCCCGCGTCCACGACGATCGTGAGGCCGTCGAGTGGGCGCGCGCGGGACAGG
>Ga0307414_10001220_pt1 | contig 13243 bp, 11 predicted proteins | sample DK1Ometagenome_FD_203804 | JGI IMG/M metagenome (GOLD analysis project Ga0307414, IMG submission 203804) | Maize rhizosphere microbial communities from greenhouse at UC Davis, California, United States - DK15-O-3 | ecosystem: Host-associated > Plants > Roots > Rhizosphere > Soil | place: USA... | reverse complement strand
GTCAGTTGGACCAAACGGTGGACAGATCTTTATCGACGGATTTACCGGCGGCTCTTTGCCGTCGAAAGACGCGATTCGCGAAATCCGTATCAATCAAAATCCATTCGCCGCTGAGAACGATCAGCCGTCGGCGCGTATCGATATTCTCACTCGCCCCGGCACAGACAAGTTTCGCGGAGGCGCTTCCGTGAACTTCAACGACGAGAGTCTCAACTCGCGCAATCCGTTTGCAACCACGTCCAGCAAGCGCACACCATTTCAGATTCGCCAGTACGACATGAACGTCAGTGGTCCACTCGTGCCGAAGAAGGCTTCAATCTTTTTCAACTTAGGTCGCATTGAAACCGACGACAACGAACTGGTCCGCGCGACTGTGCTCGACGAAAATTTAAACCCGGTTGATGTCGGCCAGGCGTTTGTGGTGCCGAGGCGCAATCTGTTCTTCAGTCCGCGTTTGGATTACGCCATTAACGCAAGCAACACGCTGATCGCTCGTTACAACTACAATCGTTTTCGTGTGGAGAACCAGGGTGTTGGCGGTTTCAATTTACCGGAACGTGGTTTCAACACGCTTTCAGTGAACCAGAATATTCAACTGACTGAAACGGCGATTCTCAATCCGACGACGATCAATGAGACTCGCTTTCAGTTTTCACACAACCGCTTCGAACAGATCGGCAACAATGACGTCCCCGCGTTGGACGTGAGCGGCGCGTTCGGTTCCGGCGGTTCGCAGGTGGGCCAGTCGAGCAACACGCGCAATGCCTGGGAGTTGAACAACTTCACTGCGAAGCAGATGGGCACGCACGCGATCAAGTTTGGTGGTCGCATTCGTCACGGAGCGGTCGACGACATTAACGAAGGGTTTTTTGGCGGCAATTGGACGTTTGCCGGCGGTTTTGGTTTGACGAGTATCCAACGCTATGAATTAACGCTCAAGCTTCAGGAACAAGGCTTCACGCCGGCGCAGATTCGTGCTGCAGGTGGTGGCGCAACCGGGTTCCGGATCTACTCCGGAAATCCTTTTGCTGACGTCAATCAAACCGATTACGGAGTGTTCGTCCAGGATGATTGGCGGATCAGGCCGAACATCACTTTCAGTTACGGGCTGCGTTACGAAACGCAGACTAATGCGCACAGCAAGTACGATTTTGCACCGCGTTTAGCTGTTGCGTGGTCGCCCGGGGCCGCGAACAGCGCGCGGCCGCCGAAGATGGTGATTCGCGTCGGCACCGGTTTCTTCTACAACCGCTTCAATGAGAACAATACGCTGCAGGCCAACCGTTTCAATGGCGTCAATGTAATTCAAACTTCGCTCATCGAACCGTTTGAAAACCAACCGCCTGGGGTTATTGAGCAGCAGTTGCCCAACGTTGCTGCGGTCTACTCGGTACTGAATCAGTGGAGTCCGACCGCGGTTCCTTCAGTGGCGGGCGTTCCTGCCACGCAGGAGACGATTTGGCAGGTCGATCCGAAGATTCAGGTTCCGATGGTTTGGGTATTGGGCACTCAGGTTGAGCGACAACTGCCGCGCAACATGACGGTGTTCATCGGCTTCTTCAACATCCGCATCGTGCACGTGATCCGCGCGCGTGACGTCAATGCGCCGCTTCCCGGTACGATCACGGAGCTTACGCCGAACGGTTTGCGTCCCGATCCAACCAGGGGTGAGATTTATCGTTACGAAGCGAGTGGCCAGTTCAATCAGCGCCAGTTCTTCATTGGCTTCAACAGCCGGTTCAGCCGCACGTTCCAGGTTAACGGCAACTACTCGCTGAGCAAGACGACAAACGACACTGACGGACAGGGCAGCGCGCTCTTTCCGATGAACTCTTACGATCTGACCGGTGAGTTTGGCCGCGCAGGATTTGATATCCGGCACCGCTTCACGATCTTCGGCACTGTTAACCTGCCGTGGTGGAAGCTGGTGGTGAATCCATTTATCGTTGCCAATACGGGGCCCGGGTTCAATATCACCACCGGTCTCGATCGCAATCTCGATCGCCAGTTCAATGAACGGCCGAGCTTTGCCGCTGCCGACGCGGTTTGCTCGTTGACGATCAAATGCACGCGCTTCGGTAAGTTCAACTTGAATCCGCTACCTGGCGAAACGATAATTCCGCGTAACTATGGTCAGGCGCCTGGTGCTTTCGTAGTTAACATGCGCGTCAGCCGCACGTTTGCGTTTGGTGTTATTAACCGGGGCAATGCCGCGGCGGCTTCGAGACCTGCCGGACAAACAGCGGCAGCGGCTCCGGCTGGTGGACCAGGTGGTCCAGGTGGTCCAGCCGGTGGCGCGAGAGCCGGGGCAGGTGGGCCAGGACCACAAGGTGGTGGCGGTGCCGCGGCGAGCGAGAAGAGATACAACCTGAACGTCTCGATCAATTTCCAGAATCTCTTCAATCGCGTGAATCTTGGTACGCCGGTCGGCAACTTGTCGTCACCGAGTTTTGGTGAGTCAGTGGGACTGGGAGGCGCTTTCGGTGGTTTTGGCGGGGGCGGCAGCACGGGCGCCGGCAACCGTCGCATTTATGCGCAGGTGCGACTGAACTTCTGATCGAAAGGGTTTGCAATGAAGATTTTCAAATTCCTCGCGGTGTTTGTTTGCCTTGCTGGTTTTGCATCGCAGGTGTTGGCCCAGGAGCACCCGCCGGCGAAGAGCGCTCCGGCACCGGCAGCTCCCAGTGCTTCTGCTCCGCCGGCCGTGAACATCACTCCCGAGAGTACGCCGATGGAACTCGCGCGCGCGGCATTTACCGCACAGGGTGGAGAGAAGTTTCGGCAGATGCAGAACTTGATGCTGCGCGGTTCAGTGTCGCTTTATCCGCCCAACAGTCCGCAATCGATTCCCGGTGCGTTTTCGTTGGTGTACGCCAATGACAAGATGCGGATGGAGATCGACGCGCGGCCGATCATCGTATTCAAGCAGATCTATGATGGACAGCAGTCGTACAGTTCAATGCCGAATGTCGAAGTGCCACCGCTTTCAAAGTTTGGGCTGAACGTACTGCGTACGTTTGATCAGTCCGGGTACAAGGTTTCGGCTATAGCCAACAAGAAGAAGTTGCGCGGTTTCCGTATAGCCGATCCTGACGACTATACGACAGACTTCTATATTGACCCGGCGACCGGACGAGTGATGGAGTTTTTCATGTATTACAACGGGTACACGTTCGGAACGGCGCACAACAAGTTCAAGGAAGTTGATGGTGTGCTGATCCCCTTCAGCTTCTCGCAGCGCTTCGAGATGCCGCAGGGCGCCTTCTTCGCGGAGTACAACGTAAAGGAAGTAAAACTAAATCAGACGCTCGGCGAGGACGCCTTCGTTATCCCGAGATAATTAGGCCGCAGATAACACTGATGACCGCGGATCTGATTTCATCCGCGGTCATTCGCGTTATCTGTGGCCTAAACACTCATGATCTCTTGCTCTTTGCTCTTCGTCAGTTCGTCGATCTTGCCGATGTAGTTGTTGGTGAGTTTCTGGATTTCGTCGAGGGCGTCGCGTTCGGCGTCTTCGGAGATGGTTTTGTCTTTCAACATCTTCTTTAGACGATCGTTGGCATCGCGACGGACGTTGCGCACGGCGGTGCGATGATCTTCGGCGACGTCGTGAACTTGTTTGGCGAGTTGTTTGCGACGCTCTTCCGTCAGAGGTGGAATCGGAATGCGTACGAGTTTGCCGTCGTTCGACGGATTCAGTCCGAGATCCGCGGCGCGAATCGCTTTCTCGACTGCCCCAATCTGAGTTTGATCCCAGGGCTGCACGGTCAGCATTTGCGGTTCGGGTGCATGCACCGACGCCATCTGGCTGAGCGGCGTCATCGTGCCGTAGTAATCAACCATCACCGTATCGAGCAGGCTGACCGCGGCGCGACCGGTGCGAATGGTCGCGAGCTTGCGCCGGAAGTCTTCGATTACGGTGTCCATTCGTGGCCGCGTTTCCTTGATTACGTCCTTTTCACTCATCTCACCAACTCCGCTGAAAGTGATTAGTTAACCAACTTTGGTTCCCACGCCCCGCTCGCCGGTCACGACCCGGCGGATGTTTCCGGACTGTCTCATGTTGAAGACGATGATAGGCAGGTTGTTGTCCATGCACAACGAGATTGCAGATGCATCCATGACTCTGAGTTGCCGTTCGAGCACCTGGCGATACGTGATCTCGTTGAAGAGTTCCGCGGTCGCGTCGGTCATCGGATCGGCGGAATATACGCCGTCAACTTTCGTCGCTTTCATGATGACATCCGCTTTGATCTCGAGTGCACGCAACGCAGCCGCCGAATCGGTAGTGAAGTATGGATTACCGGTGCCGGCGGCAAAGATAACAATGCGTTCTTTTTCTAGATGCCTGATAGCGCGCCGACGAATAAAAGGTTCGGCCAACTGCGGGATGTCGATGGCCGACATAACGCGTGTATGGACCTCGACCTTCTCGAGCGCATCCTGCAACACGACCGCGTTCATCACGGTGGCGAGCATACCGATGTAGTCTGCCGACGAACGGTCCATGTTGCCCGCGCTTTTGGAGACGCCGCGGAAGATGTTGCCGCCACCGACAACGACAGCAACCTGCACCCCCAGGTGATGCACTGCTTTGAGCTCTTCAGCAACACTACGAGCGACGTTGACGTCGATGCCGTAGTTCTGCTCGCCCATCAACGCTTCGCCCGAGATCTTCAAGAGCACTCGGCGGTAGGCCAGATTGGAGGTGTCGGTAATCATCAAGTTATTGCAACATCGAAGCTACTTCACCGCCGAAGTCATCGCTGCGTTTCTCGAGCCCTTCGCCCATCTTGTAGCGCGTGAATCGGCGCACCGTGATGCGCTCACCGGTCTTGGCAACTTTCTCAGTCACCAATTCACCGACAGTCTTTTCAGGAGCTTTCACGAACGGCTGATCGAGTAGCACAGTCTCCTCGTAAAACTTATTCAACCGTCCTTCAACGATCTTGTCGATCACCTGATCAGGTTTGTTCGCGTTCTTCGGCTCGTTCTTCGCCTGCGCCCGTGCGATCTCGCGTTCTTTGTCGAGTACACCCGCCGGCACTTCTTCGCGCGAAACATATCTCGGCTCAGCCGCTGCGATGTGCATCGCGATGTCTTTCACGAGTTGCTGAAACTCATCGCCACGCGCGACGAAGTCAGTTTCACAGTTCAACTCGACCAGCACGCCGACCTTGCCGCCCATGTGAATGTACGATCCAACAATACCTTCCGCTGCGATACGACCTTCACGCTTCTTCGCGGAGGCCAGACCACGCTCGCGCAGAATGTCTACCGCTTTTTCTTCGTTGCCACCGGCTTCAACGAGTGCGTTCTTGCACTCCATCATTCCCGCTCCCGTCTTCTCACGCAGTTGTTTCACTGCTGCTGCTGTAATTTCAGCCATGATTACCAATTTCTCCGAATACTTAGATTATTTGTCTTCAATGAAAAACGCAGCCCGGCGGATGTCCGCTTGAAGGCTGCGCTCACCGATGAGTAAGGATTATCGCTTAGCTCGCCGCCACGACAGATTCAGTGCTTTCTTCGGGCGTCCCTTCAGGTTCTGCTGCTTCTGCGCCCGTTGATGTCATGGATGCGGATTGCGCCTCCCCGCCCTTGCCGCTGACGTCGCCGCCGCTGTCTTCGTCATCCAATGCAAGGCTGGCGAGCGCTTCACCCGTGCCGCCAGTCTCACCTTCAGCCGTTTCTTCAGTTGGCTCCGAAGGAACAACGCCACCCTCAGTTGCGATCTGATTTCCTTCGACGATCGCGTCAGATATTCTGGATGCGAACAAGCGCACCGCGCGCAAGGCGTCGTCGTTGCCGGGGATCACGTAATCGATACCTTCGGGTGAACAGTTTGTATCGACTACGGCTACGATCGGAATGCCAAGACGATTTGCTTCAGCGACTGCGATCTCTTCTTTCTTGACGTCGATGATAAATACGGCGTCGGGAAGGCGAGTCATCGACTTGATGCCGGAGAGATTCTTATTCAAACTCTCGCGCTCGCGATCAAGCTTGATGCGCTCCTTCTTGGTCATCTTCTCGTAACGACCATCAGTCTGCATGCTTTCAAGATCCTTCAGTCGTTTAATCGACTTCTGGACTGTTTGAAAGTTGGTGAGCAGGCCGCCCAGCCATCGCTGGTTGACGTAGTACTGACCACACTTCTCGGCCTCTTCACGAATCGCATCCTGCGCCTGTCGCTTAGTGCCGACGAAGAGAACTGTCTTGCCTTTGTCTTCAGCGATGAGGTTGGTGACGAAGGCGATCGCCTCGCGAAACATCCGCTGAGTTTTTTGCAGATCGATGATGTAAATGCCATTGCGCTCGCCAAAGATGTATTCCTTCATCTTTGGGTTCCAGCGCCGTACCTGGTGGCCGAAGTGAACACCGGCCTCCAGCAGCTCTTTCATGGTAACCGAAACCAAACTAAAGTCTCCTTCTCGCTAATTGGTTTGATGTACTCGCCGCAGCCTGTCGACTTCTTTTAGCGTAAGCAACCAATCGTGCTGCGACAATGGATTCGACAAATTATCGCTTCGAAAACTGGAATCGTTTCCGCGCGCCCTTCTGTCCGTACTTCTTGCGCTCTTTGATTCGGGGATCGCGCGTGATCAGACCAGCGTGTTTGAGTGCCGGACGAAGGTCTGCGTTGTATTCCATCAACGCTCGCGTGATGCCGTGCCTGATCGCTCCCGCCTGACCCGCCGGGCCACCACCCGTCACGTTGATGACGAGATCAAACTTGTTCGTGGTCTCAGTCAATTGCAGCGGTTGACGAATAATCATCCGCAGGGTTTCGTTGGGGAAGTAGCGATCGAAAGCTTTGTGATTAACCTTAACTTCACCAGCGCCGGGTCGCAGGTAAACTCGGGCTGTTGCCGATTTGCGTCGCCCGGTTCCGTAATACTGAATTTCAGCCACAGTTATCTTCCTTTAATTCCGCTAATCTTGTTATGAGTTGGTTTTGTGAGTCAGGTCGAAGGCTTGCGGGCGCTGGGCTGAGTGCGGGTGCTCGGCATCGGCGTAAACTTTGAGCTTCTTCGCCATCGCCCTGCCGAGCTTTGTCTTCGGCAGCATGCCCTTGATGGCGAGCTCAATAACTCGCTCCGGGCGTTTGGCAATCATCTCCTTTGCGGTGGTCTGTCTCAGACCTCCTGGATACAAAGTGTGATGACGATAGAGTTTCTGCTCAACCTTGTTTCCTTTAAGGACCGCTTTCCGCGCGTTGATCACAACCACGTGATCGCCGGTATCGAGAAACGGGGTCCACTGGGGATTACGCTTGCCGGTCAGAATTGATGCAACTTCAGAAGCCAGATGCCCGACGGTTTGACCGCTCGCATCTACCACGTACCATTTTCGTCTTCCAGCGAGTTCCTTACCGCTGGGGAAGTATGTCGACATAGTTAACTATCTCTGTTTTCAGCGAATAAAACGCGAACGGCTAGAATACCGAAGCGCCCAAAAAATTGTCAACCCGAGCAGGCAGGTTGTCTCAGCGGTTCTCTCTGGGCCTCTGCGATCTCTGCGTTTGAAATGGTTCCTTTAACGCAGAGACCGCAGAGATACGCAAAGACGCAAAGACCGCAGAGAAAAGGCCCTTCGAATGCTGAAGGGCCTTCGTTATCTAACTTACCACAAACGATTACGGTTTGTCGGGAGTCTTGGTCGTTCCGGACGTTCCCGTGTCGTTTTTCTTCAACTTAGGTGGCGCTTCCGTCGATTTCGGCTGCTCGCCGTCCGCTGGAGCGGTGGTGCTGTCGTCGGGAGTCGGTTGCCGGCGTTTCAATGTCGGTCTTCCTGGTGCTCCGCCTTCCTCACCTGCTGCAATCGCACCTGCCGTCGAAGCACGCGCATTCGAAAGTCTTAATAGACGAGCCTTGACGCGCTGAAACTCGGAACTGCTAATCACATATTCTTCGTGTTCCGGGAATCTTGCGGCTAGCGCCAGTGACGAAGCTCTGCGATCCGGCGGCGCCGGGTGCGTCGAGAACGCGCGGGCGATGAAACCGGGCTTCTTCTTGTTCTTGGCTTCCAGTTTCTCAAACATAGTCGCCATTGCGCCCGGGTCGTAACCGGCGGCGTACATGTATTGAACGCCCAGCTTGTCAGCTTCCTCTTCAGCGCCACGACTGAATTTCATGAAGATACCGAGCAGTCCGATACCGGCCGTGTTCTGGTAAATCATTCCCGGAATGCCGCCCAAAAAGATCGAACCACCGAGTGCGGCATATTCGAGCAAGCTCGCTTTGGTTTGGTTCTCAACAGCGTGACGAGCAGCGACGTGCGCAATCTCGTGAGCCATTACGCCGGCCAGTTCGGCTTCGTTATCGGCCGCCAGAATCAGGCCCTTGTTGACGTAGAAGAATCCACCCGGCAGGGCGAACGCGTTCACTTCGTCTGAATCAATGACTTTGATCGTGAAAGGCACCTTGGCATCGGAGTGAAGCACGATGTTCTGACCGACCCGGTTCACGTATTCGGTGATCAACGGGTCGTCAACAAACTTGGCCTGGCGATCGACTTCTGCTGCCGCTTCGCGACCCTGACGCACTTCCTTTTCCGTGGAGCCACTCATCTTGGCGATAATTCCGGTATTGATGTTCCGCTTACCGATCATGTCCGGGTTCTCGTTAGTCGAGAGCGGCTTATTCGATTTCGCGGTCGTGGTCGCCGGCTGCGCTTTTGGCTCTGTCTTGGCTTCTGCTTGTTTTGCTTCTGTAGTTTGTGTTTGGCTGGTCTTTTGAGCCTGCTCCGTCGACTTGTTGGTTGACGTTTGCCCGACCGCAGCCACTGAGCTCGCCAGTAGAGATGCGGTTAAAACCAAAGCGCTAGTGGCACGGGAGAAGTTGTTCATCTCAAAAAAACCTCCAAAGTTTACGATGACCTGAGGGCGGGGTCGACGACTGACTGTTTTCGCTAAATCCTGACGCGCAGTCTATGATGCACAGGTCCGGCGGCTGGTTGTGTGGCCGATACAACTTCCCGGCCTGGAGGGGATACATTCTCGCGCCTATAAATGAACTAGCAATTGCACGTTAACTATACCTATGCCCGACGCGAAAAGAAAGCAAAAGACGACCGTATCGATCATCGGCGCCGGGCGTCTCGGAACTGCTCTGGCCGTCGCACTCCACGCCCGCGGGTATTCGATCGAATCGCTCGTCGCGCGACGGGCTCAAAAAGCGCGCTACGCTGCTATTCTTTTAGGCGGGAAGCCACAGGTTTTAGCCGCAAAACAATTGCCTTCGTTGCATCGTGGGGATGTCTTTCTAATTACTGTTCCCGACGATCAGATTGCCGGTGTCGCTGCGCAACTGAGCGGTCTTGAGTTTGAGGCGACAGCGCTTCACACCAGCGGCGCCCTCTCGGCAGACGTGCTCGCGCCGTTGCGAGAACGGGGCTGGCATACCGGCTCCATTCACCCGTTGGTTTCGGTCAGCGATACCAACGTCGCACTCGACGGCGCGTTCTGGAGTGTCGAAGGTGACGCGGTTGCATTGCGAACGGGCAAAGCCATCGTGCGCGACCTCGGCGGGCAGAGCTTTTCCATCCGCTCAGAAGATAAACCGCTCTATCACGCAGCGGCGGTGATGGTTTCCGGCAATGTCGTAGCGCTGTTCGACGTCGCTTTGGAGATGTTGATGCGGTGCGGGCTTGATCGAAAGACCGCGCACGCGATTCTGTTGCCGCTGATCGCGAGTACGGCTCGTAGTCTTCAGACCAAAGATCCGGCACAAGCACTGACCGGAACTTTTTCACGCGGAGATCAGGAGACAGTTAAACGGCATCTCGCCGCACTCAATAAAAGCGAACTGGCGGATGCGCTTGAGCTTTATCGTTTACTCGGCCAACGGTCCTTGAAAGTTACCGGAAAGCATCCACAGATTACACAGATACTTAAATCGGTATAATCTGCGTAGCCTATGCAACCAACACCCAGCGCAAGTTACAGTTTGACCTTGCGCGTCAGGCTCTCCTCACGTGCCGGCTCGCTTGGTGAGTTGACGATGGCGATCGGTCGCGCAGGCGGCGACATCGGCGCTATCGATATCGTCACCGTCGGCAACAACTTCATCATTCGCGATGTCACAGTCAGCTCGGCTTCCAGCAAACACGGCGAGCAGATCGTCGAAGCTGTCAACCACGTCGATGGCGTCGAGTTGATACAGGTTTCAGATCCGACTTTCCTGATGCATCTCGGCGGCAAGATCGAAGTGGTGCCGAAGGTGCCGTTGAAAACCCGCGCAGATCTTTCAATGGCCTACACGCCGGGCGTCGCTCGTATCTGTGAAGCCATCCAGCAGGATCCCGAGAAGGTCTTCACGCTGACGATCAAGAAAAACACGGTGGCAATCGTGACTGACGGAACCGCAGTGCTCGGACTCGGCGACATTGGACCAGCAGCAGCGTTGCCGGTGATGGAAGGCAAGGCGATGTTGTTCAAAGAGTTTGCCGGCGTGGATGCGTTTCCCATCTGTTTGAACACGAAAGATCCGGACGAGATCGTGCGCACAGTGAAAGCGATCTCGATGGCTTTCGGCGGAATCAATCTCGAAGACATTTCCGCACCGCGTTGCTTTCAGATCGAAGAGCGACTGCGCGAGGAGCTCGATATTCCGGTCTTCCATGACGACCAGCATGGTACGGCCGTGGTTGTGCTGGCGGCGCTGATAAACGCGCTCAAGCTCGTCGGCAAGCAGATGAGCGACGTGAAGGTTATCGTAAACGGTGTTGGTGCGGCTGGCGTCGCGTGCACCAAGATCATCATGGCGGCGGGTGTAAAAAACATGATCGGCTGCGATCAAACGGGCGCGCTCTATCGCGGCCGCCAGGAAAACATGAACTGGATGAAAGACTGGTACGCGCAGAACACCAATCCCCAGGAAGAGAAGGGGACAGTTCACGAGGTCATCAGAGGCGCCGACGTGTTTCTGGGGTTGTCAGTTCCGGGAGTGATCGATGCTGAGGATGTGAAGGCGATGGCGGAGAAGCCGATCGTGTTTGCGATGGCCAATCCTGTTCCGGAGATCATGCCGGAGGATGCCGCACCGTACGTCGCGGTAATGGCGACAGGACGATCTGACTATGCAAATCAGATCAACAACGTTCTAAGTTTTCCGGGAATTTTCAAAGGCGCACTCGCCTGTCGCGCCGCGCGCATCAACGAAGAGATGAAACTCGCCGCGGCGGATGCGATCGCTGCCATCATCAGCGACACGGAGTTACAGCCGGAATACATCGTGCCGTCGGTATTTGATAAGCGAGTGGCGGAAGCAGTCGCTCGTGAAGTCGAAGCCGCTGCCCATAGGACCGGCGTGGCCCGCCGCCGCAGTGAATCACAGGGCGCTTCTGAATAGAACAAGTCAGGAAGAGGGGCTTGCCCCCGCTGATGCGAAAGCGGGCAGGCCCCTCTTCCTGACTTGTTACATGGGTTAGTTTTTTAATTCTTTCGCGATCAGTGGGACGATACGACGCGGGATGTCGATGGCTGCTTTGATATGGCGTGCGTGCGTGAAATGCCCGGCGACGTAGACGCCGCGCACGTTGGTCTCGAAAGTCTCCGGATCGTAGATCGGAACTTCCGCGAGTTTGCCCGCCTCAGTTTTCACTCCGAGGTTTTTCAATAACGTCAGATCAGCGTCACTGCCGACGAGCACAAACACCACGTCGTTCGCGAGCGTCAGCGCCTCACCTGTTTCAGTTGTTAACTTCACTTCACGTTCGCTGATCTCGTCGACGTGTTTGTAAAGAATCACTTTGAGCCGGCCTGCTTCGATCTCCGCCTCGAGCGGCGTTCGCACCCAGTGTTTCATTGCGCCGGCTTTCGGATCACGGTTCTCCCAGTCTTCGCGCCAGATGGCCATCGTTGTCCGCGCGCCTTCTTCCGACAGAAACAGCGCGGCTTCGGCAGCGCTATTCCCACCCCCAACCACGAGCGCATCTTTGCGAACGTACGCGTACGGCTCGATGAAAAGATGATGCACCTTGGGCAGATCTTCACCGGGAACATTCAGGCGCCGCGGTATCTCCATCGCGCCGATCGCGAACAACAAACGCGCCGCCTGGTATTCACTGCGATCAGTCTTGACAACAAACCCTTCGTCTACGTTTCCGTTTACGGCGACGACTTCTTCGTTTGTGTTGATATGCAGGTCGAGATCGAGAACGAAGTGAATGTAGTGAGACAGCATCTCCTCGCGTGTCGGTTTTTCTCGCACAGGCTTCAGCGTGCCTTCATGCATCTCCACCTCATTCGGCGTGGAGAACATGGTGCGCCCGACCGGATACTGCCGGATCGTGTTTGCGATGGTGCCTCTCTCGATTACGAGATAATCGAGACCATGCTGCTGCGCGGCTTCCGCAGCAGAGAGTCCGGCAGGTCCGGCGCCGATGATGAGTAGATCGAGCATTTCTTAGCAGACAACTTCGCCGCGCGCCACCAGCACCGCGAGCCCACCGACTTTAACTTCCTCGACGCGTCCTGCTTCGGCCTTCACATTGAGATTGATGCGGCTCGGCCGGTGAATGAAGTCGCCTTGTTCGATGACAAATTGATACCGGCCATCCTCGGGCTCCAAACTCAACGCACCGTGATGAACGAGGTACGCGCCGAGGGCTCCACACGCGCTGCCCGTCGCCGGATCTTCCGGAATGTTGTCGGCCGGAGCGAAGAAACGCGCGTGTGCGCGCGATGCGCCGACCTCGAGTGTCTCGCGCGTAAACGCGTGGCATCCTGTGCCGCCGTGTCGCTTGTAGATGTCAGCAAGCAGCGAGGTATTCACGTGAACATCACGCAAGTCAGCGAGCGAACGAATCGGAACTGCAAGACACGATAGTCCGGTTGTGATCACCTGAATCGGAAGACTCTCGTCGAGATCTTCGCGCGCGAGTCCGAGCGCGCGTGCGACTTCCGCCTGCTCGTGTGCGTCGTCGATCTCGTGCAGGATCTCAAACTTCCCCTGCGTCATGACGACTTGCACGGGCCGCCCGTCCTTGAATTCGATATCAACCGGCAACACTCCGATTCCGACTTCGTGGAAGATCCGTTGCCAGCCATTACCGCCGTCTGGAAGCGGCACGACACCTTCCTGTGCGAGCGCGGTCCAGGTGCCGACGATCGGATGGCCCGCAAACGGGATCTCGCGTGTCGGTGTGAAAATACGCAATCGTCGCAGGACTTCGTCGGATTGCGGTTTGAGGACGAAGACAGTCTCCGAGAGATTCATCTCGCGCGCGATCTTCA
>Ga0307414_10001217_pt1 | contig 13256 bp, 12 predicted proteins | sample DK1Ometagenome_FD_203804 | JGI IMG/M metagenome (GOLD analysis project Ga0307414, IMG submission 203804) | Maize rhizosphere microbial communities from greenhouse at UC Davis, California, United States - DK15-O-3 | ecosystem: Host-associated > Plants > Roots > Rhizosphere > Soil | place: USA... | reverse complement strand
CATCCACCTCGTCGCAACGTCGAAATATCGCACCCTGCTCGATCGCTTTATCGATGCGCTGAAGCAGGTCGAGGGTGCCTATTCGCTGATCTGCCTGACCGCCGAGGGCATGATTGGTTGCCGCGATCCGCTGGGCATCCGTCCGCTCGTCATCGGCAAGCTGGGCGATGCCTTCATTCTGGCGTCGGAAAGCGTCGCGCTCGACGTCGTCGGCGCCGAGTTCCTCCGCTCGGTCGAGCCGGGCGAACTGGTCATCATCCGCGACGGCGAGCTCATCTCGCATCGCCCGTTCGCCGAACGGCCCGCGCGCCCCTGCATCTTTGAATATGTATATTTCTCACGCCCCGATTCGATCGTGGACGGCACGAGCGTCTATTCGGTGCGCAAGGCGATCGGCGCCGAACTGGCGCGCGAAAATCCGGTCGAAGCCGATCTGATCATCCCCGTCCCCGATTCGGGCACGCCCGCCGCGCTTGGCTATGCCCAGGAATCGGGCATTCCCTTCGAACTCGGCATCATCCGTTCGCACTATGTCGGACGCACGTTCATCCAGCCGGGCGACAAGGTCCGTCATCTGGGCGTCAAGCTGAAGCACAACGCCAACAAGGCGCTGATCGCCGGCAAGCGTATCGTGCTGATCGACGATTCGATCGTGCGCGGGACGACCAGCCTGAAAATCGTGCAGATGATGCGCGACGCCGGCGCTGCCGAGGTGCATATGCGCATCGCAAGTCCGCCGACCCAGCATAGCTGCTTTTATGGCGTCGACACGCCCGAGCGCGCCAAGCTACTCGCGGCGCAGATGACTGTCGAACAAATGGCCGATTTCATCAATGCCGACAGCCTGGCGTTCGTCACGATCGACGGACTTTATCGCGCACTGGGCGAAGTCAAGCGCGCCGAGGACGGCCCGCAATATTGCGATGCCTGCTTCACAGGCGACTATCCGACCACGCTGACCGATTTCGACGAGCACAGCCTGGACGACCAATTTTCGATGCTTGCCGAACGGGTTGTCTGACATAATGAGCAACGTGACTGAAGAATTGGCGGGCCAGGTTGCGCTCGTCACCGGCGCGAGCCGTGGCATTGGTGAAGCGATCGCCGAATCGCTCGCGGCTCGCGGCGCACATGTCGTCATCACCGCGCGCACTGCGGGTGGTCTCGAAGCGCTGGAAGACCGCATTCACGAGCGCGGCGGCAGCGCGACGATCGCACCGCTCGACCTGACCGACGGCGACAGCATTGCCCGCCTTGCCAGCGCGATGGCCGAACGCTGGCAGAAACTCGACATGCTGGTGCTCAACGCCGCAATGCTCGGTACGCTGACTCCGGTCGCCGCGATCGACGCCAAGGAATTCAATAAGCTGCTGACGCTCAACCTGATCGCGCAGCAGGCGCTGATCGCCAATTTCGATCCGCTTCTCCGCCGATCCGATAACGGGCGCCTGATCGCATTGTCGAGCAGCGTTGCACGCGAGCCGCGCGCCTATTGGGGCGCCTATGCCGCGTCAAAGGCCGCGTTCGAGACGCTGGTGACGAGCTATGGCGCCGAAATGCGCAACATCTCGACCGTGCGTACCGCGATCCTCGATCCCGGCGGCACACGGACCCAAATGCGCGCGCGCGCCTATCCCGGCGAAGATTCGCAGAGCATCAAGGAACCGGCGGCGGTCGGCGAATTTGTCGCCGGGCTGATGGTCGAGGGCTTTGACAGCACGGCTTTCCACGCACTCCCCAAGGTGATGGAACAAGCTTAACGCCATATTTGCTTTCCTATGCTAGGCGGTTGGCCGAATATGGGTTGCAAGGGCTTTGAAATGACCAACAATATCGTGCGATCGGCAGTTGCCGCGGTGGCAGGCATCCTCGTCGCTTTCGGGCTGATCTGGCTCGCCCAATATGCCGGCAGCGAATTTTCGCCAGCCGAATATGATGTCGCGACGGGTGACATACTCATCCCGCTGGGTTCGACCATCGCGCTGATCGTCGGTTGGTTTATCGGTGCCTTTGCGGGCGGCTGGCTGGCGATGCGCGCTTCGGGTGGGACCGGCGCGGGTTGGGTCGTCGCAGGCGCGGTGATCGGCGCTGCGATTTATTCGGCGGCCGATTTTTCCGAAGCCTGGTGGGTCATCGCGCTTGGCGCCATCATCCCTTTGACCGCCGCCTGGCTGGCGCAGCGCGCTGTGGCGACGGCCGCCGAATGAATCGTCGCGCCCGCGAAGGCGCGCCCACCAGCTGGTACCAAGCCGATGGCCGCCCCCGCCTTTGCGGGGGCGGCACTTTTTTACGTTGCCTTGCTATTTGGCTTCCTTGTCCACCGCGGCCTGCACGGTCTTGTAAAAGGCCTCGCGCGCTGCGCCGACGCCTTCGGGGTCGGTCGCGGTCGGCCAGTTGCCGTTCGACGCGATCACAAGCTTGCGCTTCGGATCGATGAAGATGCCCTGACCGAAGATGCCCTGCGCGGCGAAGCTGCCGTCGTCGTTCGTCCACCATTGATAACCATAGCCGCGGCCCGGAATATCGATCCCTGCCCGCTTGGTGGTCGCAGCCGCCAGCCAACCGTCGGGCAGAACCTGTTTGCCGCCAGCCACACCGCCACCAAGGATGAACTGGCCGAAGCGCGCATAATCCTTGAGGCTGGCCGATACGCAGCAACCGCTGATTTCATGCCCGGTCGCGCCCAGCATCCACACCGCATCCTGCTCCATCCCATAAGGCCCCCAGACCTTTTCGGACAGATAGTCGGACAGGCTCTTGCCGGTTGCGCTCGACACGAGCACGCCGATCAAATTGGTCTCGCCGGTCTTGTACACCCACTTCGACCCGGCAGGCGCTTCGCGCGGCAAGGTCTTCATATAGCTGACCGTTACATCTTCGCCCGCCACTGGCTTTTGCAGGTTGAACAGCGCGACGTCCGATTTGGGATCGGTATAATCCTCGTTCCATTTAACCCCTGAGGTCATCGTCAGCAGCTGTTCCACGCTGACATCATCATAGGCCGACCCCTTCAGCCCCGGGATATAGACCGTGACCTTGTCGTCGAGGCTTTTGATAAAGCCATCCTTCACCGCAGCGCCCACGAGGGTTGAGGTGAAGCTTTTGGCGACCGAGAAGCTGGTCCAGCGGCCCGCAGCATCATAGCCGAGCGCATATTTTTCGAGCCGGATCTTGCCGTCCTGAAGGATGATCAGCCCGGCGTTGCGCTGTTTCGCCATATGGGCATCGACGTCGATGCCAAGGTCGAGGGGCTTGCCTTCGGGAAGCGGAAAGACCGAATTGCCCGCGCGGATCGTGTTGACCACGACCTTCGGGACTTTCTCCATCGTGCGGAAAGCGGCGTCGCGTTGATCCTGGTTCCAAAACAGCACATTCTGATCCTTTGGCAGATTTTCGGTCGTCTGGGTCGGCGCGGGCGCGCTGCACCCCGCCGTCGCTGCACACAGCAGCGCCGCTGCCAAATATCTTCGCATTCTTCACTCTCCCTGTTTAGGCTGTTTTTTCCAAGGTGACCTGCGCGACGTCGATGCCGCCGCCACGAAACCCGCCTTCGCAATATTGCAGATAATAGCGCCACAAGCGCACGAAGCGTTCGTCGAACCCGGCGGGAAGCCGGTCCGCCGCGACCACGGCGTCGAACCGCCCGCGCCATTGCCGCAGCGTTTCGGCATAATCGCCGCCGAAACGACGCACATCGCGCCACGCCAGCCCGCGTTCTTCGGCAAGCGCGCGAAAGCGGCTTTCGGAGATCAGGCAGCCGCCGGGGAAAATATAGGCCTGAATGAAGTCGCTGCTGGCCGCATAGCGTTCGAACAGAGCGTCGTTGATCAGGATATACTGGATCGCCGCCTTACCGCCGGGACGCAGCAGGCGCGCGATCGCATCGAGATAGGTCGGCCAATAGATTTGCCCGACCGCCTCGACCATTTCGACGCTGGCGATGGCGTCATAAGGGCCCCGGGCGTCGCGATAATCGCAAATCTCGACCTCCGAACGCTCCGACAGGTCGATAGCGTGCAGTCGCGCCCCGGCGATTTCCGCCTGCGCCGGCGACAGGGTGATGCCAGTATAGATGACATCGTGCCGCGCGACCGCGCGCTCGGCGAGTGCGCCCCAGCCGCAACCGATTTCGAGCAGCCGGCTGCCCGACCGCAGATCGAGCCGGTCAAGAATCGCGTCGATCTTTGCCGCCTGCGCCTGCTCCAGCGATTGTCCCGGATCAGTGAACAGCGCGCTCGAATAATTCATCGCAGAATCGAGCCACAAACGATAGAAATCATTGCCCAAATCATAGTGAGCATGAATGTTCCGCCGCGCTCCGCGTCGGTCGTTGCGGTGGAGTGCGTGGATCGTCTTGTAAATCCAACGCGAGGGCCCGTGGGCGCGGCCCACATCGCCCAGCGCCTCTCCATTGCGCATGAACAGGTCGAACAAGGGCACGGGATCGGGTGAGGACCATTCGCCCTTTTCCCATGCCCTATACCAGCCAACCGATCCCGACAGGGCGAGCCGGGCCAGCGACGCCCAGTGATGGAGATGAACAACCGCCGCCGGCCCCTTGCCGCGCCCGCCGAGCAAGCGGACGCTTTGGTCGGGCAGCGTGGCTTCGATGGTGCCTTGACCGAGCCCCGCGTCGATCCGGTCAAGCATGCGATGAAAGAGGCTTGCCGGAGCCAACGCGATCAGCCGCGCCAATATACCGCCCGAGCGATAGGCCCGGTCTGCGCGCAACAATTGCCTGCCGCGGCGGGGGCTGACATGCGTGTTCATTACCCCTTCCTGCCCCAAACGCAGCTTTCTGACAATCGCTTGTCGCTGCGCCTTCGCAAGTTCAGCGAACCGCAATCATTCGGGATGGCTTGCCGTATCGGGCGCCGTCAGTCGGACCTCGAACCGGCTCTGCGCCAGTGGGTGCATATAGCGTTGGTCGCGGATCAGGATCGCGTCGCCGTCGCGCTGCGCAACGGGCATGCGCGCCCAAAACAGAAAGGCGCGCGCCGCGGGGTCGGCCTTTACCCAGGTCGGCAGTCGGGGATCGTCCATGCCGATGGGGTCGCCAGTAATATCGAGTTGTCCACCGACGCCGGGTACGAAACTCCCTCTCCCAAAGCGATCGGCGGTGCGCCAGAAAATATCGCGTTTCCAGAAAGCCAGTGGTGGCGGGCTCGCGACGGCCAGCGCATCGCCCTGCCCGCTGCCGCTCAACGCAGAGGCCCCCATTTTCTCGGCGGCGCCGGTGATCAGGCCGTTGGCAAAAATATAGGCGCAGACGGCGGCAAAGCCGACCCACGCCGGACGCTGCCAATTCGCTGCCCCGCGGCGCTCACGCCGGAGGGAAAACCAGACCGATAGCGCAAGCGCGATCCATATCCACAGGTCGATGATGAACAAGGTGTCGCCATAAAACCATTGCGAGGAAAAGGGTTCGAGAAGGCGAACGCCATAATTGTTGAGCCAGTCGAGCGCCGGATGGCTGAGGCAGCCGATATAGGCGAGCGCGAGCAGCCAGCCTTTGTCGATCGGAAGCCTTCCGGCAGGCCGCTTGCCGCGTCGCGCCTGCCAGCGATCGAAGGCGATCATCGCCGCCCACAGCAGGATGGGCAGCAACAGCAGCGCGATCGGCCCATGGGTGATCCCGCGCCGCATCGACAGCGATTCAATGCCATAAATGGCACAGCTAGCATCAATATCGGGAAGGTTGGCTGCGATGATCAGCGTCGGCATCGCGAGGCCGGTCTTTTTCTTGAGCCCCATTTGCCCAAGAACGGCGCCGACGAGGCTGTGGGTCAGATTGTCCATATGGACCTATAGACCCGACCCGTCGGCGCGGCGCAAGATGTCAGAGTTCGGGACCGCCTTCGGTGACGGTCCAGGTCTGCCCTTTTTTCAGCAGGCCTTGCAGATCGGCGGTTTTCCCTTCCCGGGCCGCTTCATTCTGGCGCCAGACATCGGCTTCGAAGGTTGGGCGCGGATCGTCGTACAGCACGCCAAGCGCCATCGGAAATTCGCCAAAGCGCATTTCGACGAGCATGTGCGCGACGCTACGGTTGGTGACGTCATGCACGATCACGCCTGCGGCCTGCCAGTCGCCATCGATGACATCAACGACCTTCAGGTGCAGCGCCTCGGCATCGAGCGCGATGCCCTTTAAGCCCTTGCCGAACAGCATCGGCTCGCCATTTTCGAGCCAAAGCTGGCGATCCTCGGCACCCTTTGGTGCGGCGAAATCTTCGAACACATCCTTGTTATAGACGATGCAGTTTTGGAAGATTTCGATGAAAGCCGCGCCCTTGTGCGCATGTGCCGCTTTCAACACTTCGGGCAACTTCTTCGACACGTCGAAGCCGCGCGCCACAAAGCGCGCGCCGGCGCCGAGCGCGAAGGCGGCGGGCTGCGCGGGGCGATCGACCGAACCATAGGGCGTTGATGGACTGGTCGTACCGACGCGACTGGTCGGGGAATATTGCCCTTTTGTAAGACCATAGATCTCGTTGTTGAACAACATGATCTGGCAATCTAGATTGCGCCGGATCAGGTGCATCGTGTGGTTGCCGCCGATCGACAGTCCGTCTCCATCACCGGTGACGATCCAGATGTCGAGGTTGGGATTGGCAAGCTTGAGCCCCGTCGCGAACGCCGGCGCGCGGCCGTGGATCGTGTGAAAGCCATAGGTTTCCATATAATAGGGGAAACGCGACGAGCAGCCGATGCCGCTGATAAACACGGTGTTTTCGGGCGCGGTGCCGATTTCGGGCATGGTGCGCTGAACGGCCTTCAGGATCGCATAGTCGCCGCAACCGGGGCACCAGCGCACTTCCTGATCGGTTTCCCAATCCTTCAGCGTCGTCGGGCGCGCGATGGTGGTCATCTCGTTCATGCGAGCGCTCCTTCGATAGCAGCTTCGATTTCGGCGATGGTGAAGGGCTGGCCCGAAACCTTGTTCACGGGTTTGGCATCGACCAGATACTGGTCGCGCAGCACGGTCTTCAATTGCCCCGTGTTCATTTCCGGCACGATCACCTTGTCATAGCTTTTTAGCAGTTCGCCCAGGTTCGCCGGCAACGGCCAGATATGACGGATATGGATATGGCTGACGTCCGCGCCCTCGGCACGCTTGCGACGCACCGCCTGATGGATCGGACCAAAGGTCGAGCCCCAGCCGACAACCGCGAGCTTGCCGCCCTCGGCGCCGAGCTCGACGATCTGGTCGGGAACCTTGATGCCGTCGATCTTGTCCTTGCGGATGTCCGTCATCGCCTGATGGTTCGACGGGTTGTAATTGATGTGGCCGGTGTCGATTTCCTTCTCGATCCCGCCGATACGGTGGAGCAGGCCGGGCGTGCCGGGCTTGACCCACGGACGCTTGAGATTTTCGTCGCGACCATAGGGCTTGAAGCCACCCTCGGGCACTTCGGTCAGAAATTCGACCGGGAAATCGTCATAGGTGGTGAGGTCGGGCACCGCCCACGGCTCGGCGGCGTTGGCGATATAGCCGTCGGTGAGCAGCATCACCGGCGTCATATATTGCACCGCGATCCGCACGGCCTCGATCGCGCATTCGAACGCATCGCCGGGCGAGCGCGCCGAGACCACGGGCATCGGAGCGTCGCCGTTGCGGCCATAAACCGCCTGATACAGATCCGACTGCTCGGTCTTGGTCGGCAAGCCCGTCGAGGGGCCGCCGCGCTGCGAATTGACGATGATCAGCGGCAGTTCGGTCATGATCGCAAGGCCCATCGCTTCGCCCTTCAGCGCGATGCCGGGCCCCGATGAGCTGGTAACGCCCAGCGAGCCGCCATAGCTGGCGCCGATCGCCGAACAAATGGCGGCAATTTCGTCCTCGGCCTGAAAGGTCGTGACGTCATATTCCTTGAGCCGCGACAGGTGATGCAGGATCGCCGATGCGGGCGTGATCGGATAGCCGCCGAAGAACATCGGCAGCTTCGCAAGCTGCGCGCCGGCGACGAGGCCCAGCGCGATGCCCTCCGCGCCGGTCAGGGTACGATAGAGGCCGGGTGCCACCGGGGCCGGATCGACATGGTGCTGCTTAAGCGGCCCCGCGAGTTCGGCGGTTTCGCCATAGGCGTGGCCCGCGTTGAGCGCCGCGATATTGGCTGCGGCAAGGTCGGGCGCCTTGGCGAATTTGCCGTTGAGCCAGTCGATCAGCGGCTGGCGATCGCGGTCGAACATCCAGAGCGCAAGCCCCAGCGTCCACATATTCTTGCAGCGCAGCGCTTCCTTGTTGCCGAGGCCGAATGGCTTCACGGCGTCCATCGTCAGTTGGCTGATGTTGAGCTTCAGCAGCTGCCATTTGGCCAGGCTGCCATCCTCGAGCGGGTTCGACTCATATTTCGCCTTGGCGAGGTTGCGGTCGTTGAACTCACCCTCGTCGGCGATGATCAGACCACCCTGCTTAAGCTGGGGCACGTTGGTCTTGAGCGCCGCGGGATTCATCGCGACGAGGACGTCGGGCGCATCGCCCGCGGTGTCGATTGCCGACGATCCGAAGTTGATCTGGAAGGCCGAGACGCCGAACAAAGTGCCCTGCGGAGCGCGGATTTCAGCGGGAAAATCGGGGAAGGTCGCAAAGTCATTGCCAGCCAGCGCCGACGAGAGGGTGAACTGACCGCCGGTGAGCTGCATCCCGTCGCCGGAGTCCCCGGCAAAGCGCACTACCACTGCGTCGGAAAGGGGGGATGGAGATGCTGCTGCCCGGTCCTCTACCGCTGTCGCCATTGTCTTTTCTGCCTTAATATTGCCGACCTGTAACATGGGCCTAGGCCCGTCCGCGACAAGCCGCAATTCAGAAAAGTTTGTGCAGCGCAAAGCGGAAGAGCGCGGTCGGTTTCGATTCGCCATTGAATATTGCCCTGCGATGCCGAATAGCTGCGTCCGAACACAGAACGAGGGATCAGCAGTATGACCGACGGCACGCCCCATTACACCCGCCCCGATGTGGCGGGCTTTCTGGCTTTCCTGAACGCACAGGAAGGCCCGAAAATGGAGGAACTGCCGCCAGAAGCGGCGCGCGAAATGTTCCGCGTGATGGGGCAGATGGCCGATGTTCCGCGCGGCGAGATCGCACATGTCGAAGATCGCACCATCCCCGGCCCGGCTGGCGACATTCCGATCCGCATCTATGACAATCGTCCGACCCGCGAGGCCGGTCCGGTCATGGTCTTCTACCATGGCGGCGGCTGGGTGATCGGCGATTTGAACACCCATGATCCCTATTGCGCGGAGGCGGCGCGGCTGCTCGACATGCCGGTAATAGCCGTCGATTATCGACTCGCGCCCGAACACCCCTTTCCCGCGGCGCCCGAGGATTGCGAAGCCGCGACGCGCTGGGTCGCCGACAACGTCCCCTGCACCGGGCTGGTCCTGTCGGGCGAAAGCGCCGGCGGCAATCTGACCATCGCAACCGCATTGACTCTGCGCGACAAGCCGGCGTCGAAGCCGGTGATCGCGATCCACCCCATTTATCCCGCGGTCACCACGCACAATGACTGGCAAAGCTACCGCGATTTTGGCGAAGGCCATCTGCTGACCGAGGGCAGCATGATCTGGTTCGGCAACCAATATGCCCCGGATCCGGCGGATTATCGCGCGTCACCGCTCGACTTCCCCGCTGAAGGGCTGCCACCGACGCTGCTGGTTACCGCCGGGCTCGACCCGCTGCGCGATCAGGGACGCGCTTATGCCGCAAAGCTGATCGAGGCCGGGGTGCCGACCACCTATCGCGAGGCGAAGGGCAGCATTCACGGCTATATCAATCTGGCGCAGGCCATTCCCAGCGCACAGGCCGACATCAGCGGCGCGCTGACTACGCTCAAGGCGATCGTCGCCGAAGCCAGCGCATGACCGACCACAGCGCCCTTCCCTATCGTCCCTGTGCCGGGGTGATGCTGGCGAACCGCGATGGCCGTGTGTTCGTCGGGCAGCGACTCGATACGTCGAGCGAGGCCTGGCAAATGCCGCAAGGCGGGATCGATCCCGGCGAGGATGCCGAAATGGCGGCGATCCGCGAATTGGGTGAGGAGACCGGCGTCCATGGCGGGCTGGTCGAGATTATCGCGCGCAGCCGCGAGGAATATTTCTATGACCTGCCCGACCATCTCGTCGGCAAGATGTGGGGCGGAAAATATCGCGGCCAACGCCAATATTGGTTCCTGATGCGTTTCATGGGCACCGACAGCGACATCGACATCCACACCAAGCATCAGGAGTTTCGCGCCTGGCGCTGGGCCGAACTGGGCGAGATCGAGAAATTGATCGTCCCGTTCAAGCGGGTGCTCTACCGCGGACTGGTCGAGGAATTCGGCCCGCTCGTCTGAGCTTTCAGCGTAAGCGCCATACGAAACACATCGGCGAACATCGCGGGCGTCAGCCGGCCGGTGTTCGTGTTGTAGCGCGAGCAATGATAGCTATCGACCAGATGCCGCCCGTCGGGCAGCACGTGAACGGCACCGTGCGCGAACGGATGCGCCGCGAGGCGTTCGCCGACGGCACGGAGCGCGGCGTCGTGCGCAATGCGGCCGAGCGCGATGATCACTTGCACCTTCGGTAATGCAGCGAGTTGGGTTTCAAAGAAGGGGCGGCATGCCGCAATCTCCTGCGGCGTCGGCTTGTTCTGCGGCGGCAGGCATTTGACGCTGTTGACGATAATCGCGCCAACCAGCTCCAACCCATCGTCGATCCGGGCGTCATAGTGCCCTCTGCTGAGCCCGAATTCGGCGAGCGTCGCGAACAGCAGGTCTCCCGCATAATCGCCCGTAAAAGGCCGCCCCGTGCGGTTCGCACCATGCTTGCCGGGCGCGAGGCCGGCAAAGGCCAGCCATGCTTCCGGATCGCCAAAGGCGTGGACCGGCGCGTTCCACCAATCGGGATACTCGGTCCGGCACTCGGCGCGCAGCCGGGCGAGGCGGGGGCAGCGCGGGCAGTCGCGCGGCGGCTCGGTGCCGGGCAAGGGGCTACCAATTTCCACCCTGCTGAGATAGGCGCAGCGGCATGCGCGATGCAACGCCCTCCCCCACTATTCCTCTGCCGCTCTACGCGATTGGCCTCGGCTCGAATCGCCGCCATGTCCTGCATGGCGATCCGCGAGGGGTGTTGATGGCAGCACTTGCTGCGCTGGAAAGCGAAGATATCGAGCCGGTCGATGCAAGCCCGATCATCGCCAGCGCCCCGATCGGCCCGTCACGGCGCCAATATGCGAATGCAGTGGCGCTCGTCGCATCGCCGCTTGCCCCGCCCGAAATGCTCGAACGGTTGCAGGCAATCGAATCGACGTTCGGACGCCGCACCGGCCAGCGCTGGAGCGCGCGCACGCTCGACCTCGACATATTGCTGTGGTCGGGCGGGATCTGGGCCGACGCGACGCTCACGATTCCGCACCCTGCGATGACCAAACGGCGCTTCGTCCTTGATCCACTGTCCGTTATCGCGCCCGATTGGCGTCATCCGGTGACCGCCCGCAGCGTCCGGCAACTGGCAATGCAACTTACGCGATCCAAGCCGGTTGACCGGAGCGCATCATCGCTCTAGGGCGACCGCTCACTTCGCGCACCGACCGATGTCGGCACCGCGTCGGGGCCCTTAGCTCAGTCGGTAGAGCAACTGACTTTTAATCAGTAGGTCGCTGGTTCGAACCCAGCAGGGCTCACCATATTATCACGGCATGCTTCCCCGGAAGCGCCGGTTTATGGTGTTTTCCCAAGAACCAGCAAGCCGGAAGATGCCGGAAAAGATTGTCCACCTTCAGGTTGATGCCTGACAGGCGCACATCATCGAACGCCGACGCATTGCGCCGACGTTCGATGAAGTGCACGCGAAACGCGCCGGCGTCAGGGATCAGGCGCGAAAGCCTGCGAGACGCTGGTCGACGATCGCATCCGCTTCGGCGATGATCCGGTCGATCAGCTGCTGGCAGGTCGGGATGTCGTGGATCAGTCCCTGCACCATCCCGGCCCAGAAAACGCCTTTGGTCAGATCGCCGGTTTCCAGCAATTCGCGCCCTGCCTTGCCATTCACCAGTTCGGCGACGTCGGCGAAGGTCGCGTCGGGAACAGCGAGGCGGCGCACGACTTCCTCGCTGACATCGCTCTTGCCGACACGCGCGGTGTTCTTGAGGCTGCGGAAGATCAGGAAGCTGCCGCGTTCGTCATTGTCGACATAGGCCTGTTTTACATTGTCGTGGATCGGCGCTTCGACCGTCGCGCAGAAGCGCGTGCCCATGTTGATGCCCTCGGCGCCGAGGCTGAGCGCGGCGACGAGACCGCGGCCGTCGCCGAAGCCGCCCGAAGCCAGCATCGGAATCTTGACCTTGTCAGCGGCCGCCGGGATCAGGATCAGGCCCGGAATATCGTCCTCGCCCGGGTGTCCCGCGCACTCGAAGCCGTCGATCGAAATGATATCGCAGCCGGCGCGCTCGGCCGACAAGGCGTGGCGAACGGCGGTGCATTTGTGGAGGATGGTGACGCCGTGCGGTTTCAGCATTTCCCAGATTTCGCGAACCGCCGGGGTTCCAGCAGTCTCGACGATCTTGATACCGCCGTCGATGATCGCCTGGGCATAGGCCTTGTAGTCGGGGGCGTTGATCGTCGGGAAGACCGTCATGTTCACGCCGAAGGGCTTGTCAGTCATCGACCGGCATTTCTCGATTTCCTCGCGCAATGCTTCGGGGGTCGGCTGGGTCAGCGCGGTGATGATGCCAAGGCCGCCGGCGTTCGACACCGCGCTCGCGAGCCCGGCGTAACCGACGCTCTGCATCCCGCCCTGCACGATCGGATGTTCGATACCCAACATTTCGGTGATGCGCGTCTTGAAAGCCATGAAAAGTCCTTCCCTGTCGATGCTGACCCTACGGCATTAACGCCTTCGGGCGCGATTTAACTTGACGCTTACGTCAACGTCCGGTTGATTGGCAAGACAAGTTCAACGAAAAAAGGAATCGTCCGTGATGACAGATCGCCGCAAAACTCCCTCCCCCATGGCTTGCCAAAGCAGCGTGAGGACGGCGGCATGACGATTTCGGACCGCGCCCTCGCCATCGCTGCAAAGGTCGAAACTTTCGTCCGCGAAATCGTCGTCCCTTATGAAAAAGACCCGCGCCGCGACCATCATGGCGCGCCGACCGACGAGCTGGTCATGGAAATGCGCGAACATGCGCGCGCTGCCGGCGTGCTGACGCCGCATATTCTGGGCGACGGCGATCACCTCAACCAGCGCGAGACCGCCGTGGTGCTGATCAAGAGCGG
>Ga0307414_10001216_pt1 | contig 13267 bp, 16 predicted proteins | sample DK1Ometagenome_FD_203804 | JGI IMG/M metagenome (GOLD analysis project Ga0307414, IMG submission 203804) | Maize rhizosphere microbial communities from greenhouse at UC Davis, California, United States - DK15-O-3 | ecosystem: Host-associated > Plants > Roots > Rhizosphere > Soil | place: USA... | reverse complement strand
GATATCAAAACCTGCCTCTAATAATAGTTTTTTAGCATGGTTTGTATTTGCCCAAAGCTGGTCAATGCGTTCCGGCTCTGATTCAATGATATCTAAAGCAGCGATTACACTCGCTACTGCCGAAGGCGGCATACTTGCACTGAACATTAGAGAGCGTGCCCTGTGTTTCACGTATTCAATTGTTTCTTCTGTTCCTGCAATGAAACCTCCCAAAGAAGCCAGAGACTTGGAGAAGGTACCCATGATCAGGTCTACTTTATCCGTAAGACCGAAATGAGAAGCCGTTCCTGAGCCATTAAAACCAATTACCCCTAAACTATGGGCATCGTCCATCATGATATTTGCACCAAACTCTTCTGCAATTTTAACAATCTCAGGTAAGTTAACCAGGTCACCTTCCATGCTGAAGATTCCATCGGCAACGATGAGTTTTGCGGAGTCTTCCGGTAAGCGGCTGAGCTTCTTACGAAGATCGTCCATGTCATTGTGGGCATATTTGATAGACCTTGAGAATGAAAGACGGCTACCATCAATGATCGAAGCATGGTCATATTCATCCAGGATCAGGTAATCATTTCTGTCCAATAAACAGGAAATCACACCCAGGTTTACCTGGAATCCTGTACTAAAAAGAACTGCTGCTTCCTTACCAACGTATGCTGCAAGTCTTCTTTCCAGTTCTATATGTATGTCAAGTGTTCCGTTCAGGAATCTTGATCCGGCACAACCTGTACCGTACTTATCAATTGCAGCCTTTGCTGCTTCTTTAATTTTTGGGTGATTTGTCAATCCCAGATAGGAGTTAGAGCCAAACATCAGCACCTTTTTCCCATCTATAACCACCTCAGTGTCCTGTGCTGATTCTATGGCCCGAAAGTAAGGGTATAAGCCTTTTTCCTTGATTGCTGTAGCGTCTTTAAAAGCGGCTATCCTATCGTGTAATTTTTTGCGCATGCTAGTACTGTATGTTTAGATCACTGAGCTTTTGTTGATGTGTTGTTGTTTTCGTTGAGAAATTATTAGCTCTGTATTTAATAATCTCACCCTGGGTTTAGCTTGTTAGTTTGACAAATTTGTCAAATACAAAAAAACTTATCAAATCTAAGATCATAAACACAGAAAACAAAACTTGAGGTCATCCAAGTTTGAATATATTACTTTTTAAAACAAAAATTACAATTTTCTTATAATTTCTTCGGGTTTTAACCTTACCAAAGTAGAAATCCTCCACACCAATTGTCAACCAAGTATACAATATTGATACCAAAAAATAAAGTAAATTTTAAAAAAGCATTATTATTCACCGCATTAAATTTAAAAAGGAGCATGCTGTACTCTGATAAATGAGCCCGAATCTGACTGATCTAAAGATTTTGTGTATTTTTGAAAAAAAGATGAGATGAGTACTATTAATACAATACCGACGTTCGAGAATTTCACAGAATTTTATCAAAAAGCTGTTGAACCATTAAAGCAGGAAAACATTGCTTACATCAGATTAGATGGAAAGCTAAAAGGAGGAACAAGAAATATTTTTGCCTACTTCTGGTATAAAGATAAAAAATGGAGTGTATCCGCAGATACCTTTATTGACAGGCTGAAGATTGCCTTTGATCTTGCTCAGAAAACAGAAGAGCCTTTTGTGATCAAAGCAACCAGAGACCATAGAGGAGAATCTTTATCCATCAAAGGACAACCGATCAGAAACAATAAATTCAGTGTCTACAAAGTAGGGGAAAGATAAACCCAATACTTAGCACATAAAAAAAGCGATCAGGCCATAAACCTGATCGCTTTTTTTAGGGATTGTCCAATTGTAATACTTTTTCATAACTGTATTTATCATACTTTGTACTGACTTCCTTTCCTCATATAACGCGGTCAGGTCATTGATTTAACCTTGCCTTTTAATGGCCTGAATTCAAAAGGATTTTTTTGAGCACATACATGTAGACATAAGAATGTCAATAAAAGAGAGAAGAGCTTTTTCATGTACAATTTCAGTCCAATTAAGTTAATTCTACCAGAGAAAAGCAGATTATATGTGTATTTACTCAGTTGAACTGGCCAGGCCTTTATAATAAATTTGCATGCTGAGTTTTTTTTGAACTGTCAGTCCAACAAATTGAAAAATTATCCAACAAAAATAAGTATTGTCGCCCTAGATAAAGAGGTTAAAATAAGGTCATTTGCCCAGTTTTCATCGGTTACCCAAAACGACGAATTAGTAGCTTTTGCTCAAAAAGCGAACTTTTCATGGCCGGTGATCATCATGGGGGCACTTTCCATCATCTTCTATTTCGTTGATGGCAGCATGTTAGCACTTTTTTCATTTAACATGTTTTTGCTGCTGCTGATTTTTATATGGAATTATAAATACAATTTTCTCAAAAAACCTGTATTGCGGATCAGTAAGGCGGGAATTACCTATAGGAATTCTTGTTATGCCTGGGGAAATATACAAGGTTTAGTTTGTGCGGAAGAGTTCGACGAAGACCGAAGGCTTTTCAATTCCATCTATATCAAGCTGAGCTACAACAATTCTTTAAAAAAAATAGACATCAGCGCATTATCTAAACCTGCTGAAGAAATTATCCATTACATCAACTCATTCCAGGGAAGCCAGGAACTGGAGGAAATTAGCGAACTAAAATTCTAAAAATCACCATTATGACCGGTCCCGGCTGTTGAAAAACAGCAACAGGTAATACAATAGCGTGGCTATTGAGCTAATAGCCGCCACAACGTAAGTTCTTGCTGCCCATTTTAAGGCATCAGCAGCCTTATCATGTTCGTATCGGGTAGTGATCTGGTTGTGCTCCAGCCATCTCAACGCGCGGTCACTGGCATCGTATTCTACAGGCAGTGTAATGATCGTGAACAAGGTGCTCACCGCAAACAAACAAATTCCGACCAGCAGGATGGTAGGATTTGACCTGCCGAATAGAAATCCCAGACCAGCCAGGATCACCCATTGAGAAAGCTGTGTACTGATGTTTACCAAAGGCACAATCTTACTTCGAAAGCTCAGCATGGCATAAGCTGTTGCATGTTGAACCGCATGCCCACACTCATGGGCTGCTACAGCGGCAGCGGCAATACTGCGTCCTTCGAAGACATCCGGACTCAGGTTTACCGTTTTGTCCTGGGGATTGTAATGGTCGCTTAAATGTCCTGGTACAGAAATCACCTGTACATCATAGATGTTGTGGTCTGCGAGCATCCGGACCGCAATCTCTCTGCCGCTCATCCCATTAGTAAGGCCGATTTCACTGTATTCTCTAAATTTACTTTTTAATCGTCCGCTGACGATCAATCCTATCACAAACATCACACCTGCGATCAGGTAATAACCCATTAGTCCCATTTGTTTAATGCTTTTTAGGTAAAAAACAATCCAATAGCGAATTGGTTCTGGATTTGAGAATTTCCTGAAGGAAGGTCATACAATAGGATTGGGAGGGAGGTTAGTCTTAATTGGATTAATTATAAATAATACTTCTATATTTGTCGCTGTATTTTTTATACCAACCCATATTTACAATATAGATGAAATTTTTACGCATGATGCTGATCACCTTATTTACATTCGGTTATCTCAGTTCTTTTGCCCAGTCGCAGGGAGGAATCTCTGGCAAAATCACACTTTTTGACGGACAACATTATGGCTCTGCTTCAGTTACATTGCTGGAGACAAAGAAAACAACCCTAACAGATGAAAAGGGACAATATGCTTTCAGTAACCTCAATCCGGGAAGCTATACCGTAAGAATCCAGATCCTTGGGGCAGCTCAAAAAGACATAAAAATCGATGTGTTTGCCGGACAAACAGCAATGGCAGATTATCAGCTCAGCAGGGAAAACGTACTCGCTTTGCAGGAAGTCACGATTGCAGGCACAGTAAACCGGTTCTCAAAAAAAGAAAGTGTTTACATCGCAAGGTTGCCATTGAAAAACTTGGAAAACCCACAGGTGTATTCATCCATTCCAAAGGAGTTGATTCAGGAGCAAATGGCTACAGACCTGGGGAGCATTGCTAAAAATGTTCCAGGTGCAGGTGTTCCGATGATTGCCAATCAGGGCAGGGTTACTTTCCGTTCCAGAGGTTTTGATACCGAACCCAATGCGCGTAATGGCGTAGCAGGGGCGGCTTTTTCTTCCATAGATCCTGCAAATATCGAGCGGGTGGAAGTGATCAAAGGACCTTCTACTACGTTATTCGGGACAAACATCGCAAGCAGCTATGGTGGTTTGTACAACCGGGTAACTAAGAAACCTTACAATGGTTTCGGCGGCGAGGTCAGTTATTTTGGGGGAAGCTGGAACTTTAACCGCATCGCCGTAGATATCAATACACCGGTGAACGCTGATAAAACCGTATTGTTCCGCTTAAATGGAGCGACGAGCTTTGAAAAAAGCTTTCAGGATCAGGGATTTACTAACAGCGTAAGTGTGGCGCCAAGCTTCTCTTATCAGGTAACAGACCGTCTATCCTTGCTATTTGATGTAGAATTTGGTCAGGCGAAAGGAACCTCAGTCGTTCGTTTTAACCCTTTCGTAAGTCAGACAATAGCGTCTGAAAAATCGATTGTAGATTTACAGTTCCCTTATAAAAAAACCTTTATAGGTAACGATTTGCCTTATCAGACTCAGATGCTGAACATCTTTGCTCAGGCGAATTACAAGATGTCGGAAAGCTGGACTTCACAGACCATTATTTCCCGTGCCCGTTCTTCCATCAACGGTTATATCACGGCATTAAGAGGGACGACGGAAACGAAAATCAGTCCTCAGATCATTACCGGACATACCGCATTTATTGCGACAAACCTACAGCAGAACTTTATCGGTGATTTTAAAATTGGGAAATTGCGCAACCGCCTGGTGGTAGGGCTGGATTATTACAACAATTCCAATGATTTTGACCGGGTAACGGTGAACTTTCCCGCAGTAGATTTTGTCAACACGCCTGCAACTTACAGGATTAGCCGCTTTAAAGTGGATTCACTAACGAGTAAAGGCGCGCTTAGAAGAGAAAGGAATGGTGATAATGCCTATTCTGCCTATGCTTCAGACGTGATCAACATTACGGATCGCCTCCTTGCGATGTTGAGCCTCCGTGTAAACCATTTCCGCAATCAGGGTGTTTACGACATCAATAGTGGACAGACTTCAGGTGGTTTGAGCACTGCTGGACTACAAACCGGGCCTTATAAACAAACCTCTTTATCGCAAAAATTCGGATTGGTTTATGAACTTTCAAAAGATCATGTTTCCTTATTTGGTAACTATATGAGTGGATTTTTTAATAAAAGCGGCATAACGGCCACGGGTGCCGCTGTTAAACCGGAACAAGCCAATCAGCTGGAACTTGGGGTTAAAGGTGATGTGTTCAATCATAAATTGGTAGGAACGATCAGTTACTATGACATCAAGGTTAAAGACGTTTTACGCAATGATCCTAACGATCCTACTAACGCTTATCAGATTCAGGATGGAACTCAGCTGAGCAGAGGGGTAGAGGTAGAGTTAACCGCGAATCCTTTTGAAGGCGTCAACCTGGTAGCAGGATATGCTTATAACGATAGCAAGCTGACAAAATCAAATGCAAGTACGAACGGTTTACGCCCGGGTTTGTCGGGACCGGCACACGCGTTAAACTTCTGGATGAGTTACCGCATTCCTTATGGCCAATTACAAGGTTTGGGATTGGGCTTTGGTGGTAATCATGGCAGTTCATCTTACCATACCAATACGGCGACTACAAAAATTACGATTCCAGCCTATACTATGCTGGATGCGAGCATTTTCTACGATCAGCCTAAATACCGTGTTGGCTTTAAGGTAGACAACTTAACGAGCGAAAAAGCATGGTCGGTAAGACTAACGCCTCAGGCACCGGCCAGATTTATCGGCTCGGTGACCTTGAAATTCTAGACTAAAACCCAAGCTTTGTCCAGATATGAAGGTCTTAATATTGACAGTCCTATTGATGTCTTATTAAGACCTTTTTAAATAAGTCTTCCTTTGTAAATAATAAATACTATAATTGCGGCTATTTTACAGAGGATGGCTTTCATAATATTGGACTTACCTATTATAAAAGAGAACAAAATCGCCGGGAGCCTCTGTCCTTCTAAGGATTTAATATTCCTTTTTTGTAAAACTACAATCTACTTCTGGTATTATTTACATAAATTTCCGGCCAGGTAATTAACCATAAGTAAATATGAGACAAATAATGGCCACTATTCTCTTTGTTCTTTTAATGTCAATAGGGAAAGCGGAAATGGTAAATACAAAAGCAGCAGTTAAGATCGATACAACAGCAGTAATTAAAATCGGTGGGATAAACCAATTTATAAAGCTCCAGGGCGTAGACGAGATCAAGCCATTGTTGTTGTTTCTTCATGGTGGTCCGGGCACTTCACTCATTCCGGTCGCAGATAAATTTACGGATAAACTTAAAGAGAATTTTGTGGTGGTTCAATGGGACCAAAGAGAAGTTGGGGAGACTTTAAAATTAAACCATTCCACAGAAAAATTATCTCTTGACTTATTTCAGAAAGATACCTATGAGGTAGTGAAATACCTATTGCAAAGGTTTAAACATAAAAAGCTGTTCCTGGTTTCTCATTCTTTTGGCTCTATGTTGGGGTTCGATATCGCAGAAAAACATCCTGAACTGTTGTATGCTTTTATTCCGATCAGTGCAATCGTAGATCAAAAGAAAAATGCCACATTGACGATGGAGATGTTGATCAAATGGGCAGGAGAAACAAAAAACGAAACGGCGATAAAAGAATTGACCCTGGTAAATTTACCTTTTGAAAAAGATGACGATTTATTCTATTCTCAAAAATGGCTGTTTATTCATAATGGTGTTGATTTTGCCAAAGAAGAAGGCTTTAAAACAAAGTATCATGAATGGCTGGCCGTCTGGTTTCCAATGTGGAAGAATTCGGTGACGAGTAATCTTTTCAAAACCCTGCCTGCTTTAAAATGCCCTGTTTACTTTATTGAAGGAATAGGAGATCAGCAGAAGTCACACTACATTGTGGAAGATTATTATAAGTTTCTGAAAGCACCAAAAAAAGAACTGTTTTGGTTTGAAAAATCAGGGCATACGGTGTTTAATAGTGAACCGGAAAAGTTGCAGCAGGTAATTATTGAAAAGATATTGCCAGCAGTGCTAAAATAGTTGGGATTATAAATAAATAAAGAATTGCGGTGAAACTGACTATAGTTAAAACCTTTGTCCTGAGTTATAAAAAATTATATGTTCTTGTCGTTGATCATCATGAATTTGAAAAATTCGCTGGAAACAAAAGAATATTTCATGACGAACTTAAAGTTAATATGTTGATACATTCGTTCGAAATAGTGAATCTTTCAAATGAGAAGAGTGCTATTGGGATAACAATCAATTACCAAAGTCAAAATCAACTTGATTTGTTGGAAAGCTTAAAAGTCGGAGACCATATTTATGTAAAATAAGCTGGCTTTCAGTTCAGTTCGACAGATGTAAAACACTAGTGTACGTACGCCAAAATATCATGGAGAGTTTTTTAAAAGAAGTTTTGATTGAGTATATCAATTTTATAGAAGATTATAAAAGTTTGATTAGCAAGCAAAATAAAAATGAGAGTGATTTCATAAATATGAATAATGGGAAAATCGGTCAGTATGACTTTCACTACCATGGGGCTGGCTGTAGGCTTGAAAAAGAGGGGGTAGTGTGTGAATTTGATTTTCTACCTGAAAATGAATTCCCGATCAAGTTCTCCAGCTGGGAAATATATGAATTTATCAATACTAATAGCAAGTGGAACGGGTTAAAATATAGATTGGAAGATGTTCACACAGGTTTACTAAATCTGGTTATAATGAAAAAACTTGTTCTTTTAGAGGTAGGAGGGCGTAAGTTTCCCATCTTTCAGGTCAAGGACCTATGGGTTTTTCAGGATTAATTGAAATGTCGCTGTAATAGAATATAAAATTGACCTAATGAAGGAAACAGATTTATGAAGACCATTTTCTTAGCAGCAAAAATATTAGTCATTGCTTTATTGGCATTGAATCTACTCTATTGGATGGCTATTTATGGATCAGGACATCACCCTCCTCCAGACACAGAAAGATCGTTGGTCATTAGACTCTTAGTGCTAACTTTAGCATTGATATTACTGATTGTGATCCCCCGTAAGCTAATGAAGAAATAACAGGAACTATGCTTAAAAGACGAATAATAATCGCCGCAATCATGTTGGCCATTGGCTCATTTTATTACTTTGGTTATTTCCAGCAATCATCCAGAGCTTTAATTATCAGCAATTTCCCATGGTCTAAGGTTTCCTCTTTCGAGATTTCTGATCGCGGAATTGTTGGAGATAAATCGCTTGTCATCAATCATCCGGACACCGTTGCTTTACTCAGTAATTTGTTAAAAAAATCTGTCGAAGTAGATTTTAGCAAAACTAACTATAGAGCTAACTCTGGGCATTGTACTATCGATGTTGTTTATAGAGATGGAAACAGAAACGACATCGAATTAACAAACACCGATGAATCAGGAGGTATACTCAGATCTGGAAATTATACTTTTCGCAACGATGAGTTATTAAGGGAGATCGTATTACAATTGAGAAGCAAATGAAAGGGAAAATTATCGCTGTTTTACTACTCGTCGTTTTCGTATTTTATGTCATTAATGCTTTTGTAAGTACAAGGCGGGAATCCAGAGCTGAAATCAGCCTTAGAATAGGTGAAATAGTGACTGGACCTAGCAGTTTATTGTCATTCTATGATACAGAGGCTCAAGAAATATCTTTATGGAATTTTTACCTTAGAGACAGCGGAATAGCCGTTGGAGACTCCATTTCTAAAGAAGGATGTTCGGACGAACTGCATATCTTTAAAAAGGATAAAAATAAAAAGTATGCTTATTATACCAGTATAAATTCAGCCGGGATTTTCCCGCTTAGCTGGTTTTGCGATTAGCGTAATTTCTTTCTGTAAAACAAATAAACAATAAGCCCCCAACACTACAAACTGAGGCAGTGATGAGGGCTTCTCCAGACAGCATCATGTGATGCGTCATTTATTCATTTCTTATTTCGTCGCTTTTTTAGGCGCTTTAGCTGCAGCAACTGGTGCTACTTCTTTTGTTGCAAGGACATTAGCTTTTTTTTGTGCTTCTTTCTTTTGTTTTCTAGGTACTCTCATAATTCTGTTTTATTTAAAATATTCGTTTCTTGTCAAAGGTTGTCATTATATCATTGATATTTTTTTTTATTTCGGGTATTGGCCTGTTCTCCATGAATTCTCTATCGGTTATACATCGGAATTGATCTGCTATATCTCCATACCCTGATCCAATGATTGAGTTTAAAAGCTGTCGCATAACATAAAACAGATTATTTTCCTGGATAAAATCAGAATTAAAACAAAAGGAAACTCTATATTGTTTATTATTATGCATTAGAATTTAAACAGAATGACAACCAATCCTGATAAATTGTTGGAGTTAAGTTTCGAAGCACAGCTGCAGAACTATAAACGCAAAATCTCAAATATACTGGAGAGTTTCACCGATGCGTTTTTTGAAGTAAATACCGAATGGGTGGTGACCTATTGGAATAAGGAAGCAGAACGTATTCTGCAAAAATCCAGGAAAGATATCATTGGCAAAAATATCTGGGAAGAATATAAGGAAGCAATTCCACTAAAATTTTACACAGAATACCATCGTGCGGTATCAGAAAATGTCGCTGTGCGTTTTCAGGAATACTTTGAGCCTTTTCAAATGTGGATAGAAGTGGCTGCATTTCCTTCAGGCGAAGGCTTATCTGTTTATTTTAAAGACATCACAGCGCATAAACTGGCTGCAGAACAGCTGGAGAAGGAAAAACAAAGGTACATCGATCTGTTTAACCTAAGTCCGCTTCCACAATGGGTGTATGATTTGAATACCTTAGCGTTTTTAAATGTAAATGAAGCGGCGATAAAGCATTATGGGTACAGCAAAGCTGAATTTCTACAAATGACGATCAATGACATCAGACCTAAAGAAGATCTGGAGAGACTCAGAGCTATTTTTGCGAATAACATCACTATTGGATACAGCCACCACGCTGCTGTACGGCATTGCAAAAAGAATGGCGAATTAATGTATGTGACTGTTGAGGGGAATTCCGTTTGGTTCGAAGATAAACAAGCCCGTTTGGTATTAGTCATTGACCTTACGGAGCAGATTAAAGCAGAACAGGCACTGGCGGCGAGTGAACAAAGATTTAAGGCCATGGTTCAGGATGGATCTGATTTAATCGCGATCATTGATCAGGATGGTACCTGTAAATATATTAGTCCTACTTCTTTCCCGATATTAGGTATTAAAGCCACTGACCTGATCAGAAAGAATGCCTTTGAATTTATTCATCCCGACGACAGGAGGGGGACGGTCAGGGATTTCCGGCAATTGAAATATCAGAAACAAGCGGAACTTCCTCCATTCCGGTTAAAAAATGCAAAAGGCGAGTATAGGTGGATTGAAACCATCGTTACCAATATGATCGACGATCCTGCAATTGAGGGAATTATCTGTAATTCCAGAGACATTACAGAACGTATTGAGAACCAGATCAAAATGGAAGAGAGCATCAGCCGTTTAAAAGAGATCGCCTGGATACAGTCTCATGAGATTCGGGCACCTCTGGCAAGAATCATGGGATTGGTTGACTTATTAGAAGAATTTTCTGCAGAAACTGATAAAAAAGAGGTCATAAAGCACCTGAAAACATCATCTCAGGAACTGGATGTTGCGATCAGAGCCATCATGCAGAACATCGATTAGTGTGTTCACTTTATTCATTATGCAGGAAAAGTTGTTGTACTCATACGGATAAATACTCAGCTATATATATTTGATCATGAGAAGTTTTATGATGAAGAATCGCATACGGCTCTATCGAAAAGAAAAAGGGCTAACACAGGCAGATTTTGCGAGGATACTTCAATTAACACAGTACAAATTCCGTAGATTGGAGAATGGCAAGGTATTGCCATCTCAGGAATTAGCGATAAAAATTGCAAAAATACTGGAGATTGCCATCGACGAGGCTTTCTTCATAGAAGAAAACCCGGGTCGATAGAAGGAGAAGCTAATTTTCTAAATTATGAATGTCAAGCCATTAGTGATTATTCTTGGATGCTGTTTAATTGTAAATCCTGCAACGGTAGCGTTGAAGGCACAGGTCAACCCTCAGGTTCAAACCAATGGAAGCCAGACGACAAATGTGGTTACCGCTGTTCCCTTTTTATTGATCGTTCCGGATGCAAGGACAGGAGGGATGGGAGATGCCGGTGCAGCCAGTTTGCCGGATGTGAACAGCATAGCGATTAATCCATCGAAGTTAGCATTCTTAACTCCCAGGTACAGCGTTTCGGCCTCCTATAGTCCCTGGTTGAATAACTTAAAGGCAGACATTAATCTGGCCTACCTTAGTGGATATTACAGAGCCAGTGACCGGAATACATTAGCGGCTTCATTACGGTATTTTTCGGTCGGCAAAGTACAGCTATTTGATAATAACCAGCAGGATTTGGGATTCTACAGTCCAAATGAATTTGCGGTCGACTTTTCCTTCTCCAGAAAATTTGGGGAAACCTTTTCTCTGGGAACGGCCGTCAGGTATATCCGTTCTAACTTATCTTCCGGAAATTTCTCTTCCAGTCAAAATAGCAAGGCAGGAAACGCAGTGGCGGTAGATGCCTCGGCTTACCTTCGAAAACCAACTCATTTTTTTGGTAAAGATGCATTGTTGGCTTTTGGCTTAAATATTTCCAACATTGGCACAAAAATGAGCTATAATGATAATATAGATAAACTCTTTCTTCCTACCAATTTGAAGTTGGGATCGGCCGCTACCTTTTTTCTGGACGACAAAAGCGAAGTCACCTTCGCACTGGACCTCAATAAATTGTTGGTGCCCACACAACCCATCTACGACAATAACGGGAAAATTGTGAAAGGGAAAGACCCCAACATATCTGTTCCGGCTGGAATCTTTGGTTCTTTTGCTGATGCACCAGGTGGGTTTAATGAAGAATTAAGAGAGCTGAGCCTCGCTACCGGCCTGGAATACACTTACAATAAACAACTGGCCCTGCGCTGTGGTTATTTTTACGAAAATCCTGATAAAGGGGACCGCCGTTATTTTACACTAGGAGGAGGATTTACTTATCAATCGATTCAGATCGACCTCGCTTATATGATCGCAGAAACAAAAAATAGCCCGCTGGCAAATACCCTGAGGTTCGGCCTGATTTTTACGCCCGGAACGGTTTTAAAAGAAGCGCGTAAATAATAAAAAGTTTAAGCATATATCATAAATGTTAAACAAAATAAAAAAAAAGCCTTAGCCTAATCACGAGTTTAAAAAAACATAAAAGAATTTAAAATAAACGTGTGTACGTGGAATATATTTTTCAATGAATGAAAATTTAAACTCAATGAATGAAATAAAAGTTTCAATATTTTATTATAGAAAAAATAATTTGATATATTAAGAACATTATTAGTTAATATTGACGTATATTCGTGTATAGGATATCAAATACCAGAGTGCCGCTACTGTCCCTAATTTTGAAACGAATCTTTCTCCGCTCTGAACAGTAAGAAATAAAAAATCAGCAAAAGCAGATGTGCCTGCTGATGATTTTAATGTGTAACAGTTCACCAAATATAAAACATCATGAAAAAGCTAATTATCTCTGCGGGCATCTGTTTTTCAGCCCTTTTTATCGTTTCTTCCGCATTCGCTCAGGCTTCAGCCACTGCAGATGCCTCGGCAACCATCGTTACGCCAATCAGTATTTCTAAAACTGCAGACATGAATTTCGGGAATGTGGCGACCAATGGGGCAGTCGGCACCGTAGTCCTTGCTCCGGCTGGTACAAGGACATTCAGTGGAGGAGTAACCTTACCTGCAACCGCTGGTACCGTTACAGCCGCTTCTTTTACCGTTTCGGGTTCAGGATCTTATACCTATGCGATTACCTTACCTACTTCCGTAACGATCACCAGTGGTACAGACAATATGATCGTGAATACTTTTACCAGTACGCCAAGTACAACAGGTGCACTGACAGCAGGTTCACAAGTGATTAAAGTAGGTGCAACACTAAATCTGGTGGCTTCACAGGCAGAAGGATCTTATACCTCAGCAACCCCTTTTACAGTTACTGTAAATTATAACTAAGTCTACAT
>Ga0307414_10001215_pt1 | contig 13282 bp, 14 predicted proteins | sample DK1Ometagenome_FD_203804 | JGI IMG/M metagenome (GOLD analysis project Ga0307414, IMG submission 203804) | Maize rhizosphere microbial communities from greenhouse at UC Davis, California, United States - DK15-O-3 | ecosystem: Host-associated > Plants > Roots > Rhizosphere > Soil | place: USA... | reverse complement strand
AGAAGGCTGATTACTTTTTTGCCTATGTTTTTTTTACTTTCAATACGCAGAATTTTATCACAATCCTCAAGGTCAAAATTCCACTGTATGTCCTGGAAGTTTGAATCAAGAACAGGCTTTAATTTTTTAATTTGTGTTTTGTTTTTGACTGATGTTTTAAATACGTGTATCATAGCCCTGCAATTTCTCTGTATGGTGATTAAACCACAAAATTGGCAAATCATAGGGCAGAGTATCGATAACAATTGTTAAAAAAAGTTTTTAACGCCTGTTACGAATCCTGCTCAGCGATACGGAAGTGATGCCCAAATAGGAAGCGATGTAATGCTGTGGGATACGTTGTATAATTTCGGGATGTTGTGCCAGCAGCTGCTCATACCGCTGTTGAGGGCTATTTTTTAAATAGGAAAAGAAAACCTGCTGGTTTTTTAGAAGCCTTGTATATAAATGCGCCATTATAGTATCTTTTAGTTCCGGGGAATTTCGGAGCGTATCGTGAAAGTCTTTTTGCGTGATGGTTTGTATAACACAGGGCTCAATGCTTTCAATAGTGTATAAACTGGGTTTGCCTGTCATAAAGCTTTCAATGGACGACACGCCGCCGCCTTCAAAAAAAAACTGTGTGGTTATGTCTTTCCCGTTATTGTTTATCCAGGTTCTCAAAGCCCCTTTTTCAATGAAAAACATGGTTTTTGAAACACTGCCTTCTTCCAGCAGTATTGTTTTGGCAGGAACCTCTATTGGAGTAAAAAGTGGTTTAAAAATACTCCATCTATCGGTATTGGTTTGCGTTTTTTCTGACATGGCTACATCTTTATTTAACCCAAAGGATTTGCTATATAACTGCTGTTGATTTTAAGTAAATTTACGGAAAATAAGAAGGATTATGTGCAGGGTTAAATACACTGATAATTTGTTGTAGTATTTTAACTGGAATCATCAATCGTTACACTTATGATCTTAATTTTAAGCTAATTACAAAAGGCCTTATTATCTATTTTAATTAGACCTTTTATAGTAATGACGCTCCTGTCAGTATTTGAGTTTAAAAAGATATATCCTTGATCATTCAAAATTAGTAACGCATCGAGTACTCTTGATTGCTTTTCATTTTCAATGGACATATCATCTGGAATTACTGTATCATTAATGAGCGTAGTGAGCAGATTAGTTAAATTTTCTAAAGTGCAGCTCATGGTGTTTCTGCCGGCTAATATCTGCAGAATTTTTATATGAAATAGTGGTAGTGCTTCCATAAAATAAAACCGTTATCTAAATTTACGAAAAGGATTTCAATTTGGATTGTTTGTAATTAACTTTTCTTTCCATAAAAATGCCCCCCAGATAGTGTCTAACATTTTTGGGGCAGTTCATCAGTGAACGGTTTTTTTATTTGGCATCAAAATCTAAAACATTAAAACTTTCCCTGGCCAAATTCATCATTTTTGAGCTCATCATTCTTTATTTCAGCCCTGTTGAGTTCATCGTTTTTAATCTCTTTGTTACTAAGCTGGCCAATTTCGAATTCCTTTTTGACAGGATTATCCTGATCCGGTTGGGTAGTTTCAAAGGTGTCGCTTTTAGCCTCATTGTTCCTGTTGGTATCCATATCAGTTTGAGACCCCTTTGAAGGGTCATTCTCTATAAGGTACTTTTCTATGTCATTCCCTGTTATGTCTTTGGGGCCGCTGTCGGGTTTCTGGTCAAAGTTCTCCGAGTCATAAGGGTTGCTCTCTGGACCTGTGCTTTTTGGGTCTTTGATTTGGTTTTGAGAATTACGGTGGTCCTTGTGGTAATTTTTTGTTGTATGGTAATTTTTTATTTTATTTGCTGATCACTGAGTTTTTTCGGTTTAATCTTATTTTTTTGGAGCTTTTTCCCGCTATCCGTTACAATCTTTTGTGCCGAACACCGGCACAAAAGGATTTTCACTGCTATCGGGGCTAGGGTGGCTGGGGGGATTGCTATGCATTTTTAAGCTCTAATAAATAGATGAAATCAAAGCTTTTTTATTTGATTTTTGAACTTTATTTAATAAATCCACAGGTTTTCTTGAGTTGTACTCAAAGTATCGCTTAATAGTATTATGGTTGTTTTTTTTTGGCTTCACCTTCTATCATGTGCAGTATAGGCTCAATTGTTATCATATCTTCTAAAACCGCGAGTTAATTTTCTCAACATTGCGAATATTTAAGATCAATTCAAAATCTGAAATCCTTACTGTGGAATGAATATTCTAGATTGGAAAATAAAACAGTATTTCTACTCATTGTTTTATTTTGATTTATTATCTAAACTTGTTTCGGCAAAATTTATTATAATTATGGATTTCCGTAAAAAAAAGAACAAATATTTACGGAAGTTTAACAATGACATAAATGATTTGAATCACTGGATGGAAAGTCCAAAAAGTAATAAAAACCTTTAGTATACATTATGAATCACATTTTAAAAATTAAATTGTTTAATTTCAAAAGATTTAAAACCTTTGAAGTTGTTTTAGATCCTAAATTAAATATAATTGTTGGGGATAACGAATCTGGGAAAAGTACTTTGCTTGAAGCTGTAGATATTACGTTAAGTGGAAGCAGGCACAAAGTTGAAACTAAAGGGCTGGAAAATTTATTCAATGTCTCGGTAATTTACGACTTCCTTAAATCTGATAGGAAATATGAAAATTTACCTGAATTATATGTCGAATTGTATTTAAGTGATCAGTTTGATCCAGATTTAAACGGAAAAAATAATTCTGATATTAAAACCTGTGACGGGATAAAATTTCAATGCCAGCCCAATCACGCGTTGGGAAAAGAAATAAAGGAAATATTGAAAAACCCTGCAGCAATTTTTCCTTTTGAATTTTACTCGATCAACTTTACCACTTTCTCTGCTACGGCCTATTCATCATATAAAAAGTTTCTAAGGCATTTGTTAATTGATAATTCACAAATGAGCACCGAATATGCCATTAAGGAATATGTAAGAGATATCTATAGCAGTATTGCAACACCTTTGGAAAAGAGTAAACACCAAAATGAATATCGCAAACATAAAGATGAATTCAGAAAAAACACCCTGCAGATTTTGGATTCAAAGCTGGACGGATATGAATTTTTAATAAAAAGCAGTTCGAAATCAAATTTGGAAACAGATTTGGCCCTTTCAGAGAATCAAATAAATATTGAAAATAAAGGAAAAGGTATCCAGTGCTTTATAAAAACAAAATTTGCATTAAGCAGGGCGAGTTCAGAAATGGAAGTAGTTCTCTTGGAAGAGCCTGAAAACCATCTCAGCCATATCAATATGAAAAAAATGATCGATCTTATCAGTCATGCCGATAACAGGCAGATTTTGATTTCGACCCACAGCAATTCCATCAGCGCCCGATTAGATCTACGGAAATCCATATTAATCAACAGCAGCAGCACGGTGCCGATCTTGTTGAGCGGTATTGATGAGCCGACTGCAAAATTTTTCATGAAGGCTCCAGACAAAAACCTCCTTGATTTTGTGCTTAGTAAGAAAGTTATACTTGTCGAAGGAGATGCCGAATATATTTTGATGGAGGCCTTTTACAGAAAAGCCTGCGGAGATGAACTTCATAACTCTGATATTACGATCCTTTCTGTAGATGGAACTAGTTTTAAAAGATATCTGAACATAGCCAAAAAACTCGATATAAAAACTGCAGTAATCAGGGATAATGATGGGAAATATCAGGAAAATTGTGTCGATAATTATTCGGATTACGCAGCATTTACCAATATTAAGATCTTTTCTGAAGTTGATGATTCAACAAGTACTTTCGAAATTTCACTATATAACCTGAACAAGGATATCTGTGAGGAAATCTTAAAGACCCCAAGACGCACCCTGCCAATATTGGAATATATGCTCAAAAATAAGGCAGAAGCTGCGTACGTATTACTTGATAAAAAAGCGGATGAATTAGCTGTACCCCAATATATCAAAGATGCTTTCCAATGGATAAAAAAGTAGTATTTGCCGTAGCGGGATCAGGAAAAACAAAACTAATAGTAGACAGGCTGGATACAGTCAAAAATTCCTATATAATAACCTATACAATCAGCAATCATAAAAATCTGCAGGATAGAGTGGTGAGGAAATTTGGTTATTTTCCTGAAAATATAAAGCTGTATACCTATTTTTCATTTATATATTCCTTTTGTTACAGACCTTTTTGTCAGGATATTGTACAGACCAAAGGCATAAATTATACGACACAGCCCAGCCAGTTTATGAAAAAAGAAACTAGGGGGCATTACATCGATAAAGGGGATCGATTGTTTTCATCGAGAATTTCTAAATTCCTTATCGATTTTGAAATCATCGATGATATAGTAGAAAGATTAAACAAGTACGCAGATAATATTTTCATTGACGAGATTCAGGATTTTGCAAGCAATGATTTTAATTTTATACTCCAATTGGCCAAAGCTGATGTGCGGCTGCTTTATGTGGGCGATTTTTATCAGCATACTTTCGATACAAGCAGAGACGGCTCAACCAGAAAAAATCTGCATACAGATTACCTGTCTTACCAAAAAGAATTTGAAAAAGGCAGTATCAGTGTGGATACCTCAACGCTTTTAAAAAGCTGGAGATGCAGCAAAACAATCTGCGATTATATTTCCAAACATTTAAAAATTGAGATTGAATCAAACAGGACCGATACCAGCATAATAAAATACCTGACCAATCCGGCAGAAATAAAAAGCATTTTTGAAGATAACAGCATCATTAAGCTGTTTTATAAAATGCACTATAACTATGGATGCTATTCAAAGAACTGGGGGGACTGCAAGGGAGAAGACCATTATTATGATGTATGTGTAGTATTGAATGAGACAACGTTCAAGAAATATTTAACGGGAGATATGCAAAATCTTGCCCCATCAACCAAAAATAAACTTTACGTTGCGATTACCAGAACAAAAAATAATTTATATTTTGTTTCTGAAAAACTTCTTAAAAAAAACCAATAAATTATTTAAACTCATGGACGAACAGCAAAAAATAAGAATAGCTCAGCAACAGGATGAACAATATTTAGCAATTGGAAAATTTGTTGTGAATTATGAACATCTATTGGATGCAATTAAATTCAAATTACGAATTTTATGCGGTTTTGGTGAGGAAATAAAAATTTTAATTGAAGCATTTCCTGCCAGCCAGTCAATAGAGTTTTAGGGAGTTTAGTTGAATGGAAAACTAAAGATTGAGATGATCTGCACAATGCTTGTCAATCGGTTTAGCAATTTTCAAATACGAAACTAACTTTTATTAAGCCAATACCTAAATCCGTTATATCAGCTGTTGTCAGATCGCCAATTTTCTCGACGATATTTAGGCAAACTTTTTCATTAATCGATTAAAGTTTTTCCACATTTTACGACTTTGTCTTTTAATGTAGCTCGAATCGTTTAATTCTTTCATTGTGTTTTCTGACTTGTAAACATAGCTTAAGTAATTCCCCCAACTATATTCTTTAGACGCTACATATTTTGTTTTATCTTTTTTTGAGGGCCTATAAATTAATTTTCTTTTGGCACCTTTATGTGTAAAGCGTTTATAAAGTCTTGATTTAAAAATCATTTTATCTGGATTTTTACTATTTCTTGCCAATGATGCCGATTTCTTGAAAGATTTTATCATTGATCGATAAAATTTTGAAAATCCAGAAGTTTTAATAAGCACTTTTTGCCCATCATAAGAAAAACCTAAATATTCAAGAGTTTTCTTGAAATTTGGATTTTTAGTTATTTCATCAATTTCGAAACCCTTGAACTTTCCATCAATATTTTCAAAACGATAAACTTTGGTTTTTTTTGGCTGAATCTCAAGATTAGCAATCTTTGTGTTTTCAATGTTTTCTCTTATGCATTTAATTATCTCGTCTTCATATTTTTGTTCACAAATTACGATTAGATCATCGCTGTATCTTTGATAGAAACCTCCAAAATTTGCCACTTTATCATAAACAACTTGATCGAAATCTAGCATATATACATTTGCTAGTGTTGCACTAATCGGGCTTCCTTGTGGAATTCCTTTATTGTTGTTTTTTGAAATAATTAAATTTAAGTTATTTTTTAAAAAATCATTTTTTTCGCAATATGTAACTGCTTTTTTTTCTTTGAAATAATATGATTTTTCTATTTTTATTCTTTTGAACTCTCTTTTTTTTGAATTATTTGGAATGCCACGTTCTACAATCATTGTTTTATTGTAGCTATTGAAAAGTTGTTCCCCTACGATATATTTTATCTTTGTCAAAGATTTGAATACGTTGTAATGATCTAACGGTAAAGTACTTTTACCTAAAATTTTAGTCCATTGTCTTTTTATAATTTTGTGGTCTAAATTGTCAAAAAACGAAGTAACATCTGCAACAATCACAGACAGACATTTTGAATTGTTTTCTTTAATAAATTCAAAAGTTGATTTTGCGAAATCAATATTACATTTATTGTGTCCAGATCCTGAGTATAGGGGGATTTTTCTGTATGCTACAATTGATTCATTGAAATTTTTATCTTTCATATGATTTTCATATGATTCCACCAAAATACTATTGTAATATGAATAAATTAGGGAGTCAATATGAGAGGCAAAATAAATATTTCTATCTTTTTTATCTTTTATTCGAAACCTTCGTTTTGTTTTAGTTTTATCAGCTCTATTATGATCAGGTCTGAATTTTCGTTGTGAAATGCATTTATGGATAAGAGGAAGAAAACTATGTGTTCTTATTTTTTCATCATTGGTTATATATTCTTTTACCCAACTATAATCGAATATTGTGATTGGTAAACCAATATGTGGATATTTTTTAAGTTTAAACCAGTTTTCTGTTTCCATAAGTTTAAAAAAGGGGACAGTTTTTTATAGTAGCAGGTTTAGAATGTACAGGCTCCTACGAAGCTTTTACCTTTTGCAAGGCTATTGCAACACTACTCTTTTCAGGTATAGAAATTGTTATCTTTGTAACTAAATGCTTAAACACAGATATGCTTAGAAAATTGAAACGTAGAACCAACCTCAGGATTTCAACAGTTATTAGGCTGTTGCTAACTCTTTCCTCATTAAATCTTTCACAAGATTATTTGGAAATTGGTATTAACCTTCCCAGCTAACGTATTTCTTAGACGTGGTATATAAAGTTAAACGTATCATTCCGACCTTTCTGCCCCCCTAATTTTTATTTATTATTATTATTATTCATTTTTTCGGTTATTCATCACTAATTTCTACCCAGTCTCTTTTTGGGTCGGCTGGTAGCTGTAGTTATTTTATTGATTCGGCTGATTTCCATATTCTAATAAATCAAAATGAACATTAGTTGATTTATAATTTCCTGTTCTCATACTTTCAATAAAATCTTCTTTAGATATTTCAAAACCACTTGATATATAATGAAAATGAGGTTGTCCATTATTGTGGTTTTCCTTCCCTGCTATACTGTTATATGTTAGAAAAATACAATGCCAAATATCATCTTGCTCAAAGAAATGAGACACAATAACTTTTCTTTGTTCAATTATGTTTTTAAGTTGTCCATCACTTAAATCGGTTTCACCTACTTTTTCAATTGTTCCATCATCTTTTATGTGGAATAATTTCGGCAGTTTTTTTCCTTCTAAACCATGTGGCAAATTTTCAAAAAGATATTTACTGTATAAAAAGCCAAGGTCATTATAAGACTTAAATATTAACGACATTAGTTCGTCAGGATTTAATGTCATTCCTCTTAATAATTTTACTTGGTCTTTTTTACGAGTTGTTTTTAGTAACTCTAAAAAATTGTTATGAACTTTAGTATTTTCAAATTGTTCGAAAAACCCAACTAATGTTTCTTCTGCTTTTTCTATGAAAAATTTATCATCTAATTGTGAAGTAAGAAATGAATCTTTAGCATTTAGTAAGTCTCGAAGTGAAATTGCTCTTTTTTCAAGCTCGTATGTTTTGTAATATTCAACTGGATTCACTTTTTCAACTTTGTCAGTCGAAAAAATCCTTGTAAATCCGCTTCCGTTTTCGTCAAATATTCTCTTTGTGCTCATTGGCTTTTTTTAGATTTTTTTTTATCTTCTGTTATCATTAAATGACACCAATACGACTTTTTTTTAGCTGGCTTTGTGTAATTAGTAAGCTTTTTTAAGCGAATATAACAATAATATACTAAATCTTTCAGTTGTGCAGCAATAAGCTGTGAATCACTTGTTTTACTTGTCCTACTGCTGTTTGTAATATATCTGAAAAATCAGCTAATTGTCTGTGCCTTTTTAAAGTTTTTTTCTTGTAATTCTATGTGTTACGTCCTTAATCTGCGATGCATTTAATAGAATTCATCCCCGGGCATGCCTGTTTTTTCTTCCTGACTTCTGTTATCCACAGTATGTCAATTGCTTCCCTTTTGCTTTTTATCAAAGACCCTGTATGCTTTTGTCTTATTTCAGGAGCAAAGGTAGTCCGTGTCCTTGAGCAAAAGCAAGGCCGGGGCCTTTCAGGTCTTGCCAAAAAATCTCCACCCATGCGGGTTGTATTTTTTGGCAGAGCCTTGCTTTTGCAGGACACTCACCTTTTTATGCTCATGAAACAAAACATAGCATACTGCGGCTCTTTAGACGAATAAAAAAAAATGTCAGAAATGAGAATTGAAATATTGGAAAAAGCAATGATGAAACAAAACAGCGCCTGCTCTCATTGCCGAATAAAATTTCAAAAAAAATAAAAGTAAAAAAAAGTAAAAAGTAAAAATGCGGGGCGGGAAAAACAAAGTAACAATTTAAAAACTAGAAATCATGAACATTACAGGAAGAGTGACAAAAGATGCGAAAGTAAGCACATTGTCAGACAGCAGACAGGTAGTAAATTTTTCAGTAGCCATCAATGAGAGCTACAAAAACAGAAAAGGCGACAGGGTAGAGCAGACTACCTTTTTCGAGTGCGCCTACTGGATAAGTCCAAGGGTTGCCGAGTGGCTGACCAAAGGCACGGTGGTCGAGCTCACTGGCATGGTAAGCGCAAGGGCGTGGAAAGGTAATGACGGGGAAGCGCGCGCGGGGCTGAATTTCAATACCTCAAATATCAAACTGCACGGGGGCGGGAAGAAGTCCGAAGGTGCGCACGCACTGCAAACTGGGCAGAATGCGGAACAGGGAGAAAACAAAAAAGCCACCTTAAAAGAGCCTGAGGACGACATCCCGTTTTGAGCAGGCAGTAAAGGGTTCTAAATAATTTTAATTTCAAACTTTAAAAATCAAATATCATGGCACATAATATCAATTATAACAGCGAGACAGGAAAGTATTCTTTTTTCAGCGTAAAGGAAAAAGCATGGCACGGGCTCGGGCAGATTGTGGAGCAGTACCCGACAAGTGCAGAAGCCATCAGACATGCGGGGCTTGATTACGAGGTGGCTAAAAGCCCACTTTACACAAAAGCATCGGGAATTATCCAAACTTCGGGCGGTATTGAAATGGGCAGTACGGAACTGGCAGTACCTGACTGTTTTGCCACTATACGTACAGACAGCAATGCCGTTTTGGGTGTAGTAGGGAAAGACTACCAAATCGTGCAGAACCGTGAGGCGTTCAGCTTTTTTGATGCGATTGTCGGGGGTGGTGACGGTATACTGTACGAAACGGCAGGGGCGCTCGGGCAGGGAGAGCGCATCTTTATTACGGCAAAACTCCCTGATTATATCCGTGTAGGCAAAGGCGATGATGTGACCGAAAAGTACATTTTCCTGACCACCTCCCACGATGGAAGCGGAAGCATTACGGCGGCTTTTACGCCCATCCGCATCGTATGCCAAAATACCCTTAACGCTTCACTTCGCTCGATGAGCAACGTGGTGCGCATCCGCCATACATCAGGGGCTAAACAGCGCCTTGATGATGCCCATAAAGTAATGGGACTTGCCGATAAACTCAGCAGTCAGCTAGAGGGAATTTTCAATGAGTGGGCTAAAGTGAAGGTAACAGACAATGAGGTTAAAAAGCTTATTCAGTTGGCATTATGTCCCAATACCGAAACACTAGTTTTAATCAAAAAAGGGGCTGATGATGAAGTGTCTACCGTGTTTAAAAATACCGTTGAGGATGCTTTTGCCTATGCTATGGCAAGTGAATCCCAGCAGATGGAGACCACCAAAGGCACGCTTTTCGGGGCTTACAATAGCGTGACGGGCTACTATCAGAATGTGCGCAAATACAAAGATAGCGAAGCCAAACTGCAGTCCATTGTCATGGGAGGCACAGCCCAGGGAAAAGCCCAAAAGGCATTTGAACTGTGCACGGCTTTTCAGGCAGATGGCGCGGAAATCCTTAACCTGAATTAGGCAGGCAGATAACCAAAGGCTGTTGCAAACCGTGACAGCCTTTAAAATCAGGTTTTAGTGATGCGATAGCAGGGTTGAAGATTCTGCACAATTGAAATAACACAATAAAGTAAGAATTATGGCAAGGAAGCACAGCAACAATTTTGAGTTTACGCTGTATCTCTATAATGAATTTGTCAGCAAACACCGCAGTACAGGCAAGGAAGCCCGTATGTATTGGCATATTTTGGACAAGTATATAGAAGTGGGGCTTTCAAAAAAAAGCCAGATAGCCGAAAAAAAGTACGCCCAAAAGCTTACAGCCATCATCAGGGAAGCGGTCGGGGAATGGAACACCCATCTGCTTATCTTAAAAGGGGAAGAGGGAGAAAAGGAATATCAGGAAAATATGAAAAGCTACATCGAACGCCTTTACAGGTTAGGGCATGATGAGCAGAGCGTCATGGAATCAATCATTAAAAAATTAAAATTAAATTATGGAAACGACAACTAATTTTTTCAATCAGATAGCACAGTTGCAGATCATAGGCGATTTGCATATTACTATTGCCAAGGGAGCAGAGGACAGGCTTATCGTACTGGTTATGCTCCAAAACGAGGGGTGCGGGGACAGCGCCAAGCGTAGCATACCGCCATTAAACCTAAGGGGAACAGCCGAGGAACTCGACAGCGGTTTTTTTGAGAATATCACTACGCCCATTGAGTCCGCTTCGGGTCTTATGGTGGATATGGAAGGCTATATGAAACAGCTTGAAGACACCAAAAAGCAGTCGGCAATGGAGAAGGAGAAAGCGGATTCCAAGAAAAAGGAGGAGGAAGCCAAAGACAAAAAGTTCAGCGAAGCTATGGCGAAAGCCGATGAACTGGAAAAAGAAGGGAAATTTCGTGAGGCATGGATAAAAGTGCCTGAAATACATGAGTTTCCCTTTAAGGCTGAGGAAATACGCAGACGAAAATCCGAACTGTCGGCAAAATTTGCGCCCGATCTGTTCGGCAGTACAACAGAAACCGCAAAGACCTAACCGCCCCGAGAGGCACTTTTTCCTGACTATGGCAATGCCAATGAGCAAGAGCCCGAAACGGACGGGGAAGAAATTGACGCAGAGGACATGGAAAACTAGGAAGACGAGAACCAAGAGGAACGATACTAATCTAAAATACAAATCATGTTATTAGCGACACAATTACAGCGGGTTTTTATACTCAAAGACAAAGGACAGGAAATAAGGCTTTGCGACCCCGAACCAAGATGGAGCACCGAAGCGGTATTGAATTTTTATGCCCCGACCTATCCGATACTGACCACCGCCAAAATATCAGCCCCTGCCATCAGGGACGATGCGGTGGAGTACCGATTTGAAACGGTAATGGGAACAAAAGGCTAACCAAAAATCTAAAGCCATGAATTATGCAACACACAATCATATCGGGAACAGTTCAACTGCCCGAGCAAAAAAGACAAAAACAGCTTCACGCACAGCTCTCAGGGTTTATGCATTGGATGCAGAGACCCAAAGACGCAGACGAGCTGCAGAAAGACAAACGCAGGTCAGTTCCTGCGGGGATGCTACCGATGGTTTTCTAAAGGTTTCTTTTCTGCCCAGACTGCAAGAGAATAAAACGGTACAGGCTTGTCAGGATATTTCCAAAATGGAAAGCGATTTTTATGCTTCCCTTGACAGTCTAGCTGAGCATTACCATATTTTGCCGATGACGACCCGTCATTTTGAATATCCCTATAATATGGCATTGGCTTTATGGGATTTGGAAGAGAAACTGAAAAAAAGTGTAAGGAACTTTTCCGAACTGCGGTTATTGCAGGATAGCCACAGAACTTATCTGCTCAGCGAGGAAAAATACAGCACAGGCACAACGCTGTATTATATCCCCATTGAACCGATTTATCAGATGCTCAGAGAACCGAAGCACAAACAAAATGCGCACTTGCTTTTATCGGTCTGCTCGTATCTGTATCATAGTGCAGATGTACCGTATTTCAGACAGCAGGGCAGTTATCTGTACTGGCTCTATGAAATGCACCGAGATTGGACAGAGCAGGACGAGGACAGGGAAGAAAACGAAAGTTATGTGCGGGAGTTTGATAAAGCCGATATGATTGGCGACTGCATGGAACAGAAGATTTTCAACCGCATGAATTTGGCCGTGTTCGAAGAGCGTTTAAATGCTTTTAAAAGCCGTGATGCCTTTGATAAGCAGTGTTTAGATATAGCGAAAAAAGCTTTCGCCTTGTACAGCGATTATCCTAATGAAAGCATTTTTCGAAATGCGCCAATGAATGACGGGGATGAAGACGAAGAAACGGAAAACGAGAGCATCGGGATGGAAAAGTACATTTCCTTTATCTCCGACACCAAAGGATGGCTGTATGAAAGCATAGAGGAGAGCATCAATAGCGAGTTTAACGAGTACGGTGCAATGGATGAGCCAACCATTTTAAAATGCTTTGACGGAAGTGAACTGACAGAGAACAGTCTTGATTTTGAAAGCCGATTGTTTGTCCTTTTGGATGATATGTGCACTTTACTGTATAACTATAAACAGAACGAAAATGAATAATGTAATTGATATAACAGAGGATTTCGGGACGCTCTACCATCCGAAATCTGCACTTGTTTTCTATGAAAGTAAAGGTTTAGATAAAGATATGTATGTAGAACATTTTGATATGGATAAAAACGGTACGCCTATCAATGCGCACCCGCTCACAGAGCGTGAAGCAGGGGCGCTAGCAAAAGCGCTTATGACCGAAAAGCAGAAGCAGACCGCCTTTTTGAAATCGGGCGGGATTCTGCCTACCACTATCCTGCACATCAATCCGAGCAGGGACAAAGGCGCTGTGATATGGTACACCAAATCCCAAAAAAGACCGCTTTATTTTATAGAGGGTTTAGGTAT
>Ga0307414_10001214_pt1 | contig 13284 bp, 10 predicted proteins | sample DK1Ometagenome_FD_203804 | JGI IMG/M metagenome (GOLD analysis project Ga0307414, IMG submission 203804) | Maize rhizosphere microbial communities from greenhouse at UC Davis, California, United States - DK15-O-3 | ecosystem: Host-associated > Plants > Roots > Rhizosphere > Soil | place: USA... | reverse complement strand
TGGCTTGGGTATATATTTATCTCAAACCTTGCTGCAAGTGTGCTGACCTTTCTGCTATTGTTACCACAGTTCTTAAAGATTCAGTTGAAGTTTGATAAGGAATTGTTTGGTAAAATGTTCTCTTATTCCTGGCCGATTCTGGTCGCCAATCTTTCTTTTATCGTCAATGAAAACCTGGATAAGGTGGTTCTGAGTTGGTTATTGCCTGAGAAAATTGCAGATCATGAGGTAGGGGTATATGGTGCGGTTTGTAAGATCGCGGTATTTATCAGCATCTTTGTTACGGCCTTCCGTCTGGGGGCGGAACCCTTCTTCTTCAGTCATGCGAAGAATGCAAATGCGAAAAAGACTTATGCTGCCATTCTGCATTATTTTGTAATTGCACTGGCCATCATGTTTGTTGGCCTGGTCACCAATATCGAGATTCTGAAATACTTTATCCGTAAGCAGGAGTATTGGGTAGGATTACCTGCGGTTCCTTATTTGCTGTTCGGTTATGTGTGTCTGGGTATTTATATGAACCTTTCCATCTGGTACCGGTTGTCGGATCAGACGCGTTTTGGCTTGTATATTTCCGTGATTGGAGCCCTGATTACCATTGCCTTGAACTTTGTACTAATTCCTAAATATAGCTATATGGGCTCCGCATGGGTGTCTATGCTGGCTTACTTTGTCATGATGGTGACTTCCTATATTTTAGGACAGAAATATTATCCCATTCCTTATAACCTGAAAAGAATCCTGACCTATCTGTTCATTTCGGTGGTTCTGGTGATTTTATCTTTCTGGATATTTAACAGAAATATTTATATCGGAAACGCAATGCTGATCGTTTTCATTGCAGGTATTGCCTATTTTGAGAAGGACGATCTAAAGGCTATCTTATTTAAGAAATAACCTGAGCGCCATATTATTTAAGAAATAAAATAACAACAATATATACAACAATGAAGATTAATATCATTAACAATTCCGGACACGCCTTGCCTCAATATGAAACTGCTCATGCTGCGGGGATGGACATGCGTGCTTTTACAGAAACTGAAATCACCATTAAACCTTTACAGCGTGTTTTGGTTCCAACAGGTTTACATATTGAACTGCCTGTAGGTTTTGAAGCACAGATCCGCCCGCGTAGTGGATTGGCTTATAAACATGGCATCAGTATTGTGAATTCTCCGGGAACGATTGATGCCGATTACCGTGGAGAGATTAAAGTATTGTTAGTGAACCTTTCTGATACGGACTTTGTCGTAAATAACGGCGATAGGATTGCACAGATGGTGATTGCCAAACATGAAACCATTTCATGGGAAGCGGTGGAAGAGCTAAGCGACACTGCACGTGGTGCAGGTGGATACGGACACACCGGAAAATAATAAATAGAAATGAAGCAAAGGTCTCTTTTACTGTCGTTACTTTTTGCAAGCCTGTCAGCTGTCGCACAACAGCCTGTAAATCCGGTATTGGATAGCAATGCAGTAAAGACCCTTTTTTTTGCCGGCCTGAGAGAAAAGCTGAATGAGAATTATAGCAAGGCCGGTGAAAGCTTTAATAAAATCTTAACCATAGACCCGAATAATGCAGCAGTGCATTATGAAATCGCAAACCTGAACTATCGGCAGAATAAGCTGGAAGAGGCAGAGGTTTCGATTAAAAAATCGGTCGCACTGGATGCCAACAACCTTTGGTACTGGAAGCTTCTGGCCGAATTGTATAAACGTAAAGGGAATATGGAAGGACTGGTGACGGTCTTTACGCAGATGATCCGGTTGTCGCCGGAGAATGATGCTTATTATTTTGACAAGTCCAATGCTTACCTTTTAATGGGGAAGACGGAAGAAGCGTTAAAAGGCTATGAGCTTCTGGAGCGGAAATTCGGACCTTCAAAAGCTTTGACCCAGGCCCGTCAAAGGATCACCCTGGGAACAGGAAAAACGGCAACGAAACAGGAAGTCGATAAGATTCTTGCGGAGGGGCAGGACGATGTGAAAGCGCTGTTGGAAATGAGTGAGTCTCTGATGGAAAAAGGGCAACATGAAACGGCTTTGCCCTTACTCTTAAAGGCAAAAACAGTAGCTCCTGAAGAGTATGAGGTAGATCTTGCTCTTGCCGATTATTATAGGAATTCAAAAAACAGCACCGCTGCAGGACAGTCATTGAGGTCGGCTTTTGCCAATTCGGGAATGCCGGCAGAAAGAAAGATTAAAATTGTGATGATGCTGGCTGGAGGAGCGGCAAGAAATAAAGCGAGGATTCAGGAGGCCGGAGAGCTGGCGAAGATCATGGTGGAGTCCAATCCATCAGACCCCAAAGCCCAGGCCTTATATGGGGATATCTTATACCAACAGGGAAACCTCTCTGCGGCACTGGAACAGTATCAGTCCGTGTTAAAAAAGACAGAAGACTTATATGCAGTCTGGGAGCAGGTCTTAAATATTCAGACGAGTCTGGGATTATATAAGGAAGCGGTGAAAACCGGAGATGCCGCCCTGGGAATTTATCCCAATCAGGCCATCATTTATTACTATACCGCATTTGCTTTGCACCGCGACAACCAGAACGCGGCGGCACTGGGCAATATTAAAACGGCTTTACAGCTGGATGGAGATAATAAAGACCTTCAAGCATTGATTTTGGGATTACAGGGTGAAATCCTGATCGATGAACAGAAATTTTCTGAGGCCAATACTGCTTTCGATAAAGCGGTAGCGCTGGCACCAACAAATTACCTGTTACTGAATAATTACGCTTTTTACCTCGCCCTGCGAAACCAACACCTTGCCAAAGCGGAATCATTGATTGCTAAAGCTGCGGCCGCAATGCCGGGGAACCCTTCTGTTGCGGATACCTACGCATTGGTATTACTCAAGCTGGAAAAATACGATCAGGCTAAAATCTGGGCGGAGCAGGCTTTGCAGAATAACGGAGTCAAAAATGGACTTTACCTGGAGCATTATGGCGATATTCTTTTCTTAAAAGGGGAAAAAGAGCTGGCATTGGTCCAATGGCAAAAAGCGAAGGAAGCAGGGAATGACTCTGGAATATTAAACCGAAAGATCAATGAAAAGAAATATATTAGATAAAGTACTGCTGCTGACATTGCTGGCTTTCATGCTGGCTGCCTGTAAAACAAAAAAGAAAGTAGTGGTCGTGGTGCCGCCGGCGACTGATTCCGTCGTGGTAGATCGTAAAAAGTCGGAAACGCTACAGCTGTTGCAACAAAAGGATGTGGTTTTTACGAGTTTATCTTTAAAAGGGAAAGCAATTCTGGACATCAATGGGCTTTCTAACAATGTCAATATGAACATTCGCATCAGGAAAGATGAAGGCATTTGGGTCAGCGTTACCGGATTGATGGGAATTGAAGGTGCCCGTGCACTGATTACCCCGGACAGCATCAAGGTGCTTAATAAATTACAAGGGGTTTATCTGAAGAAGCCGTTTAATTATGTACACCGCTTTTCGAATAAACAGGTGAACTTTAAAATGCTTCAGGCCATCTTATCGGGAAATACCATCGGCGAACTCATGACGGAAAGTTCCGACCTGCAGCTTGAAAATGGAGTTTGGGTATTACAGGGCGAGCAGGCAGAGTTGGGCTACCGTGTTTTGTTCAATACCTTACTGAAGGTTTCAGAGAGCAATCTGAACGACCTGAAGTCCTGGAAAGCCTTAAAGGTTGTTTATGGAGATTATCAAAATATGAACGGCACTTTATTCCCTACAACTTTAAGTATCAATTCGATGGCGGGTACGCAGAAGATCAATCTTAAACTGGACTTTTCAAAAGTAGAAAGCAATGTTCCTGTGGAATTTCCGTTTAATGTTCCAGGTAAGTATGAAGTAATAAACTGATTTTTTTCCTACTTTTGACGCAATGAAGCTAAATAAATTACTTTTACTCCTATTATTGGTATGCTCTGCAACCATCGCCGTTGGGCAAAACAGTTCAGAGCTTAAAAGAAAAAAGGAAGCTATTCAGCGCGAAATAGAACTCTTGCAGAGAAACCTTACCAAGACTGCAAAGAACAAAAAACTTACTCAGAGTCAGATCAATGCATTAAACACGCAAATCAGTTTAATGCAGAACAAGATCACGGTCATCAATTCTGAGATCAAAAATCTTGACAATCAGATTCATGAGAACACCAATACTGTCATTAACTTAAAAGGACAGCTTTCACAACTCAAAAAAGAATATGCAGGAATGATCCGTTTTGCACAGCGCAACCGGAATGCTTATGAAAAGATGATGTTTGTCTTTGCATCCAGTGATTTTAACCAGGCATATAAGCGGATTAAATACCTTCAGCAGTTTGGTCAATACCGTAAAAAACAGGCAGGATACATTCAGGGAACACAAAAAGACCTGAATTATAAGATCGTGGTCCTTGATAAAAATTTAAAGGAAAAAAGTAGTCTTCTGCATGAACAGGAGAATGAAAAAGATAAGCTGGGCAAGAATAAAAATGAACAGGCTCGGGTGCTGAATAAGATCAGTAAGCAGGAAAAACAATACAAACAGGATATTGTAAGCCGCAAAAAACAACAGGCACAAATTGACCGGAGTATCCGTGCAGCCATTGTCCGTGAGATTGCCATCGCCAGAAAAAAAGCGGAAGAAGCAGCCAGAGCTGCTGAAAGAGCTGCGGCGGCAAAAGCGGCTGCTGAAAGAGCCGCGGCAATAGCAAAAGCCAAGGCTGAAAATAAACCTGCTCCGGCAGCGGTAGCGACCAAGCCGAAAACTGTAACAGCAAATAGCAGCAACAACTACCTCACGGCAACTCCGGAAGCGGCAAAATTATCGGCAGCATTTGAAAGCAACCGCGGGTCCTTGCCATGGCCGGTGGCTGCAGGAACAACGACAGAAAGCTTTGGAAAGCATAAAGTAGGTCAGGCGGGTTACGATAATGCCGGAATTACCATTCAAACGAGTGAAGGTGCTGCGGTAAGATCGGTGTTTAACGGAAAAGTTACTAAAGTCGGAAACGCACTTGGAAGGTATTATGTGCTGATCAAACACGGACAGTTTTTTACAGTTTATCAGAACCTGAAATCTGTTAGTGTAGGACAGGGAGATGATGTGAGTACAAAACAGACGATCGGTACAGTGGCTTCATCCGGAGATATGCCGGAACTTCAATTCCAGATCTACAGAGGTGCAGTAGCTCAAAATCCTGCAGGATGGCTTTCCGCAAAATAGAGGATTGAGCAATAAATGTTTATATTTGTATTATAGATTTAAAAAAATAGGGTAAAATGTATACAGGGACAGTATTGGAATTCTTAAATATGGGCGGAGGAGAGATCATGCTCATCCTGGCTGTAGTGCTTTTGTTATTTGGTGGTAAAAAATTACCGGAACTGGCAAGAGGCTTAGGAAAAGGAATCCGTGATTTTAAAGATGCTTCTGAAGGTGTAAAAAGAGAAATCCACCGCAACATTAATTCCGTAGGTATAGTGGACGACATTGATTCGATCATTAAAGATACCAATAGCAATGACCGTCACCATCCAACAGAAACCAGCCTGGAAGAACAAATGTATCCTGGCAGCAGTACTGCTAAAGAAGGAATAGACTTAGATAAAAAGGAAACCCTTGCGAGTAACACGGAGAATCCTAAAATAGAAACAGATAAAACACAACTTTAACTAAAATATCATGTTAAACACAACCATATTAATCGCTGGCTTAGGTGGTGCAGAAATCGCCATTATTCTTGTTATAGTTTTGCTACTTTTCGGTGGTAAAAAAATCCCTGAATTGATGCGTGGTTTAGGTAAAGGTATTAAGGAATTTAAAGATGGAAAAGAAGGTGTGGATGGTAATGGCTCTGATGTCGTAGAACAAAACCGCACCAACAAACCTTTATAGGTTTTAAGTCCAATTTTTAAATTTAACCTATTCTTGAAATTTGAAGAAGTATAGCTCCTTATCAGAGATACAATCCCTTATTGCTCAAAAAAAATTAAGTTTATCTGGGCTTCTGGATCACTATTTTAAGCAAATAGAAAGTCATCAACACCTCAATGCTTTTAATGAGGTGTTTTTTTATTCTGCGGCCGCCCAGGCTCAGGCAGTACAGGAGAAAATAGATCAGGGAATTGCCGGGAAACTGGCAGGGATGGTGATTGGTATCAAGGATAATATCTCTTACAAAGACCATGAGGTAACCGCCTCTTCCAAAATGCTGGAAGGCTTTGTTTCTCCTTATTCTTCCACTGTAGTTGCACGTTTACTTGCCGAAGATGCCATCATTATCGGAAGGTTGAACTGTGACGAGTTTGCAATGGGTGGTTCTAATGAGACTTCTTATTATGGCGTAGTTAAAAATGCAGCAGACACTTCACGCGTTGCAGGAGGATCTTCAGGTGGCTCAGCAGTAGCCGTTCAGGCAGACCTTTGCTTATCTGCATTGGGCACCGACACAGGTGGCTCTGTCAGACAGCCTGCGGCATTTTGCGGATGTATCGGATTGAAGCCTACTTATGGGCGGATTTCCAGATATGGTGTGATTGCATACGCTTCTTCATTCGATCAGGTAGGAACGATCACCTCTTCGGTAAGCGATGCGGCCATTTTATTGGAAGTGCTGGCAGGAGCGGATGATTATGACAGTACCGTATCTCAAAAAGAAGTGCCGGATTATAAAGCTGGTTTATCGACTGGCGGTGTAAAAAGGATTGCGGTATTAAAGGAAACACTGGAAAGTGAAGCGCTGGATCCTGAAATTAAAGCGGCTATATTAGACGCAATTGAACGTTTTAAAAGTCAGGGGCACACGGTAGAGTATGTGTCTTTTGACCTGCTGGATTACCTGGTACCTGCCTATTATGTACTGACCACTGCAGAAGCTTCTTCGAACTTATCCCGTTATGATGGCGTCCATTATGGCCACCGCAACACGGAAGCCGGCAATCTGAACGATTTGTATAAGACATCCAGAGCCGAAGGTTTTGGAGAAGAGGTGAAAAGACGGATTCTTTTAGGTACTTTCGTTTTAAGTGCCGGATATTATGATGCTTACTATCAGAAAGCACAGCAGGTGAGAAGGTTGATTCGTGAAAAGATGGAAGCACTGCTGGTAGATTTCGATGTCATATTAAGCCCGGTAACGCCAACACCACCTTTTAAAATCGGAGAAAATATCGAAGATCCATTGGTGATGTATATGGCCGATATCTTTACAGTACTGGCTTCTCTGACGGGAATTCCGGCGATCGCAATCCCGTTGGGCAATAATAAAGAAGGATTACCGTTAAGTTTACAGCTTATGGCAAAGCACTTTAAGGAACAGGAACTACTTTCCCTGTCCCATACATTTTTAACCTAGACCCATGTCACCACACATTGTCTATGAAATCTGCTTGCCAGCTTCATAGCCTTTGAGGACGAAAAAACGCCTATGAAAATAAATGTACTTTTTGCATCTTGTATTTTAGCATTAACCAGCTTTTCAGCAATTGCTCAGCAGCAACAGGCTTTACAAATTAACGATACCATTCCGGTCCCTGTTTTACCGGAAATCCCAACTTTTTACAACCACAACTTCGGCTATAAGGCCCGTTTGGATTCTATTCAGAAAATGGTTCCCCTCAGTTATAATGAGCATGTGCAGAAGTACATCGACATCTATAGCGGGCGGAAAGATATGATGGGGAAGATGTTAGGTCTTTCGGACTATTACTTCCCTGTTTTTGAAAAAGCATTAAAATATTATAACATTCCCGAGGAGATCAAATACCTGCCAGTCATAGAGTCTTCTATGAACGCACATGCGGTCTCCAGGGTTGGCGCTACAGGTCTATGGCAGTTCATGTTTGCTACGGCAAAAGATTATGGACTGAACATGGATAACTTTGTAGATGAAAGAAAAGATCCAATTCAGGCGAGTTATGCAGCAGCAGCCTATTTCAGAGATGCTTACGAGGAGTTGGGCGACTGGCTTCTGGCGATTGCAGCTTATAACTGTGGAATGGGAAATGTGAAAAAAGCAATGCTTAAAGCCGATTCTCAGGACTTCTGGGAAATCAGGGGATATCTTCCTTTGGAGACCAGAAATTATGTCCCTGCATTCATCGCGGCAATCTATGTGATGAACTACCCTGGTCAGCATCAGATACGGGCACAGAAATCCCCATTCGTAAAAAATACCGATACAATTCATGTGAACCGTTTCGTTTCCCTTCCTCAATTGGCAGGTGCATTGAGTATCGATGAAGATGCTTTATGCAGCCTGAATCCTTCTTATAAGAAGAAAATCGTTAACGGGACGGAACTGGAACCCAAGCGGATCATTATTCCCAAGGTGAACATGGCCCAGTTTGCACAAATCTATGAAGTGCTGAATAATGCGGAGCTGGATGTAAATCCTAATGTGGTTCTGGCAGCTAATGATGACCGCAGAAGGAAGAAGAAGGTGGTAGAACGCCCCTTAGCTGCCGTTTCCTATCATAAAGTCCGACCGGGACAGACCCTTAGCGCAATTGCGGATCAGTACCATGTGGAAGTTCAGGATTTAAAAGTCTGGAACGGACTCAAAGGTTCCTCCATTGTACCAGGACAAAAACTCAAAGTTCATCACCCCCAACCTTCCAAAAAGCGAAAAATGGCTATAAAAGGCTAATCATTGCCTTTAAGTGGGATTCCTTTTTTATTTCTGGGCTAATTAAAAGATTGTAACTTTGGCCCTTTATAAATGAACTGATTTATGAGTAAAATTAACAGGAAGCAAGATGCTTTGGACTACCACTCGCAAGGGCGACCGGGGAAAATACAGGTAATACCGACAAAACCAACAAATTCTCAGAGGGATCTGGCATTGGCGTATTCACCGGGTGTAGCTGAACCTTGTTTAAAAATAGCAGAAAACACAGAAGATGTATATAAATATACCGCAAAGGGAAACCTGGTTGCGGTAATTAGTAATGGAACGGCGGTTTTAGGTCTTGGTGATATTGGTCCTGAAGCGGGTAAACCTGTGATGGAAGGTAAAGGTCTTCTTTTCAAGATTTTTGCCGATATCGATGTTTTTGACTTAGAACTCGATACTAAAAACGTTGATGATTTTGTTAAAATAGTAAAAGCCCTTGAGCCTACTTTTGGCGGGGTGAATCTGGAAGATATTAAAGCACCGGAGTGCTTTGAAATTGAACGTCGCTTAAAAGAGGAGATGAATATTCCTGTCATGCATGATGATCAGCATGGTACGGCCATTATCTCTGCTGCAGCATTGATCAACGCCTGCGAATTGCAGAAAAAGAAAATGGATAAGGTTAAGATTGTGGTAAATGGTGCCGGTGCTGCCGCGATTTCCTGTACCCGTCTTTATGTTTCTTTAGGTGCAAAAAAAGAAAATATCGTGATGTGCGACCGTTCCGGCGTGATTCGCGATAACAGAGCGAACCTGGATGCGATTAAAGCTGAATTTGCAACTTCAAGAGATTTGACTACGCTGGAAGATGCAATGAAAGATTCTGATGTATTCATCGGTCTTTCTTCTGCGGATTGTGTAACGGTAGACATGTTGAAATCGATGGCCAAAAACCCAATCGTTTTTGCAATGGCAAACCCTAATCCGGAGATCGCTTATGAACTTGCCATCAGCTCCCGCAAGGATTTGATCATGGCTACCGGACGTTCTGACTATCCTAACCAGGTGAACAATGTATTGGGCTTCCCGTACATTTTCAGAGGTGCACTGGATGTGAGAGCTACGAGTATCAATGAGGCGATGAAAATTGCTGCGGTGAAGGCAATTGCGGAACTGGCAAAGAAATCTGTTCCAGAGGCCGTAAATATGGCTTATAACGAAAAGAATATAAAGTTCGGTAAGGATTATATCATTCCAAAACCAGTGGATTTGCGTCTTATGACGAATGTATCTACTGCGGTGGCTAAAGCAGCAATCGAATCTGGTGTTGCCCGCAAAATCATCACCGACTGGGATGCGTACACGGAAGAGTTGAAACAACGTTTGGGAATGGATGATGCCATTATGCGCGCCATCACCAACAAAGCGAAGTCTGACCCTAAGCGTGTGGTATTTACAGAGGCTGATAATTACAAGATTCTTAAAGCAGCTCAGATTGTGAAAGACGAAAATATCGCCATTCCAGTCCTGTTGGGAAATAAAGAAATCATCCATAAAATTATTGAAGAGAATGCTTTGGAGCTGGAGGGCGTGGAAATCATGGATCCTTTCTTAGAGCCTGAGCGTATGAAAAAATATGCGGAAGCTTTATATCAGAAGAGACAAAGAAGAGGGGTGACCTTGTTTGAAGCGAATAAGTTTTTGCGCGACAGGAATTACTTCGGTGCTTCAATGGTAGAATTTGGTGAGGTAGATGCGATGATTTCTGGTTTGACCAAGAATTATGTGTCTACGATTAAGCCTGCATTACAGGTGATCGGTACGGAGCCAGGTGTAAACCGGGTTGCAGGAATGTACATGATGATGACCAAAAAAGGGCCTGTATTTTTTGGGGATACTACAGTAAATGTAGACCCTACAGTAGAGGAGTTGGTAGACATTACCTTGTTGTTGGAACGTGCAGTACGTAAGTTCAATATCCAGCCAAGAATTGCCTTACTTTCGTACTCAAACTTCGGTTCAAACGAAGGTGTAGTCCCTGAAAAAGTGAGAAAAGCGGTGAAAATTTTGCATGAAAAGCACCCTGATATCATCGTAGATGGCGAAATGCAAGGAAATTTTGCAATTAACAATTCTTTGCTGAAAGATAACTTTCCTTTTAGTAGCTTAGTAGATGCTCCTGCAAATACTTTGGTATTCCCGAACCTGGAGTCCGGAAATATCGCATACAAATTGTTGCAGGAATTAGGCGGTGCCGAAGCGGTAGGTCCAATTCTACTGGGATTGAACAAACCTGTTCACATTGTACAGTTGGGCAGCTCGGTTCGTGAGATTGTAAATATGGTCACTTTAGCCGTTCTTGATGTTCAGTCTAAAGAACAGGAAGCAAACGCTAAAAAAGGTGGTTTATTAAAAAGAATAACTAAGAAATAGGAATTATGTTTGAATATATTGATGGTAAGCTGACCTTTAAATGCCCCGCTTATATTGTTGTGGAGGCCGGAGGAATTGGTTACCATATCAATATTTCACTGAATACTTATAGCAGTCTGGCTGATGTGGAACGCTGCAAGGTGTATACCTGGCTCCATGTAAAAGAAGATGCACATACTTTATACGGATTTGCAGATGAAGGAGAGCGAAGGCTCTTCCTTCATCTGATCTCTGTTTCCGGAATCGGACCGAATACGGGTAGGATGATGCTTTCTTCTATCACGCCCACAGAAATTCAAACGGCTATTGTGAATGGTGATTTGCCTTTAATCCAGCGGATTAAAGGAATTGGTGTGAAATCTGCACAGCGCTTAGTGCTGGAACTGCAGGACAAATTGAAAAAAGAAGGAACCGGATCTCTGATCGCGGCGCCTCTAAATAATACTGTTAGAGAAGAAGCTTTATCAGCCTTGATGATGCTCGGGTTTGCAAAACAACCTGCGGAGAAATCAATTGATAATGCAGTGAAAAACGGTGGTGTAGACTTATCAGTAGAACAAATGATTAAAATAGCTTTGAAGAACTTATAACATTCTCCCTTGAAAACCATATTAGCGCTCCTTCTTCTTTTTCTTCTCTGCCTTGGCGGACAGCAAGCATTTTCTCAAACGGGAAGCCCGGGAAAAAGAACAGATACCATTAGAAACTCCTTTAGTCTGAAGGAAAAGCAACGATTAGGTCTCAGAAACCTGAACAATTCCTTTAAACCCCTTCCGAATAATGTGAAGCGCGAAGTCGAATACGACGCGAAGAATAAAAGATACATCATCCGGCAATTGATCGGTAACCGCCTTTTTGCAGCCCCACAATACCTGACGATTGAAGAATATCAGCGACTGGTAAACAGTGAGATGAAAAGAGACAACTGGCGGATGTACTCGAATGAAGAATTGAATGAGGTCAGAAAAAATGGGTTCATTCCCAGCCTGAAAATCAATAGTAAGGCTTTTGAACGTATTTTTGGTGGCACAACCATAGATATTCAGCCTCGTGGAGAGGCCGAACTGACTTTCCTGGGTAGGATCAATAAAAACGAAAACCCGCTCTTCAACGAACGTCAGCGTGTGCAATCGAATTTTGATTTTAACCAGCGAATCCAGATGGATGTGATCGGAAATATCGGAACGCGGATGAAGATCAACATGAACTACAATACGGAAGCTCAGTTTGATTTTGAAAACCAGGTGAAACTGGATTATACCGGTGGAAAAGACGACATCATCCAGAAGATCGAAGCGGGAAATGTAAGTTTACCACTGAACACGACGCTGATCAATGGAACACAGGCTTTATTCGGGGTAAAAACACAATTACAATTCGGAAAACTGAGTGTGAGCTCGGTCTTCTCCCAGCAGAAGTCCCAATCCCGGGAAATCCGTATCAATAATGGCGCACAACAAAATGAATACAGATTGAGTGCCGATAATTATGAAGCGAATAAACACTATTTCTTAGCACAATATTTTAGAAATAACTACAATAAAACACTGGCTACACCACCAACGATTACCTCAGGTGTACTCATTACCAAAGTGGAAGTCTGGATTACCAATAAAACCGGAAATACACAGGATTCCAGAGATGTACTCGGCTTTATAGATCTTGGTGAAAATGCGCCTTACAATCCGACAATACCAGGGGGCGGCTCAGCATTGCCTTCCGGATTTGACAATCCTCAGTTTCCGAGAGCATCCAATACCTTACTTTCCCAGATCCCTCCGGATGCAAGGCAGACTAATTCTAACGCCATCATCAGCTTCTTTGGGGCTAATGGGGGAACAGACAATTATGCCAAGTTAACTTACGCGAGGAAGCTGGCCGACAGGGAATACACTTTCCATCCTCAACTGGGATATATCTCCTTGAATAATGCTTTAAATACGGATGAAGTGTTGACGGTTGCTTACCGTTATACCTATCGTGGTGTGGAATATCAGGTGGGAGAATTCTCTACAGATGTTTCTTTTGATCAGGGATCGCCAAAGGTCTTGTATACTAAATTGCTAAAAAACGAAACGACAAAAGTGAAACTGCCTACCTGGGACCTGATGATGAAAAACATCTATTCTATCGGTGGTTATCAGATTAGTCCGATGAATTTTAAGCTGGACATTTTCAGGATTGACGATAAGACGGGGGTAGAAAAACCATACATTGATGAGGGAGAAAAACTGGATGCCGACCGCAGGCCATT
>Ga0307414_10001213_pt1 | contig 13284 bp, 9 predicted proteins | sample DK1Ometagenome_FD_203804 | JGI IMG/M metagenome (GOLD analysis project Ga0307414, IMG submission 203804) | Maize rhizosphere microbial communities from greenhouse at UC Davis, California, United States - DK15-O-3 | ecosystem: Host-associated > Plants > Roots > Rhizosphere > Soil | place: USA... | reverse complement strand
TTCTGTCGCACAGATCGCAGAATATATAGACCGGAAACTGAAATCCGTACAGGCCTTTGAGCACACCGTTTATATTAAACTAAAATCAGAGGCTAAATTCAAAGTGCAGATGAGTCATCAGTTCTTGACAATTTGTAATTAAATTTTACACCAAACATTCATATCTAATTATATTGACGGAAGACCTTCAGCGGTTTTCCAGATAAATCCCGGCAGTAATGCCGGGATTTTGTTTTTATTCCATTCGTTCCATTATTTAATAAGTAGTATTGAACAAAAATAAAAAGTCTTAAACAATTAAGTTTAAGACCTTTATATTCTTGCAGAGAGGAAGGGAAACGAACTTATTTTGTTTTTAACCCTGTTAGCGCTGTTTTCCGACTGTTTCATCATCGCTTTGCCACGATTCTGCCACAACCTTTGTTTATGCGCTCCAAACTGCGTTTTTTATGTCTTGGCGGAAAGGGAGGGATTCGAACTAACTCGTTCCATCCACTTTAAAACCACATTTTCAAGTATATTTTAATTTGCTGCAATGATTCTGCCACTAAAAAAAGCAGCAAAATCAAGGCTATAATCAATCAGTAACGACCTCAAAGAACATCTATAACTCTATATCCCAAATATACAAATTATCATTAATTTAATGTAAGGTAGTTGATCCTTATCATTTATATTGAATTTATTCCTCAGTGTAGAATTTGTGCACACAGTGAAGGTTATCCCTCAATATAAAGCATTCTGTTTTATAGTCTTCACCATATGGACATTTTTCAATTTTGAGCTGTTGAACTGTGTAAAATTCAATGTTGTTTACTTCCTCATCTCCTTCTTTTAATTCATCAGGTAATCTATTAAAATTCAAAATGTTATTATTTAATGTCTGTTGACCTGTATAAAATAGGGATACAACAATAATTTCATCAACATTATCAAAAAACTTTTTTTCCCGGTTTTCTTTGCCGACGAGTTTTCTGATTGTTCTACCATCGTTGACAACATCCGTTATGAGAATGACTTTTTTATATTTCTTATCATCATTTTCATAAGGTAATTCATTTTCAAATTTGTTATGGTCAAGCCATCTATATGAGTAAGGAAGATAAGTGTATGGTAATCCATACTTTATCGAAGCTTTGCTGGCGATCATATTCCCTTCATAGCCCAATCCAATTATCAGGTCCGCCCCTTCAATCAGATTCATCTTTTCCAAAACGTCAATAACGGTATTCTGTACAAAATATAGATCTTCGATATTCTCTAGTAACCGCGCAATATCAATCCAGTTATGAGCACGTGATGTTTCGCTCCAATGAAAATGCCCTTGATGAAACAGCTTTTTAGTTTTAACAATTTCATATAATTTATCCTGAAGAATTTTATTCTTATAAATTTTCTTTTCTGCTTCTACTTCTGATGTCTCGTTCAATCCGTTAATAAAAGCATCATCATCATGTGCTGATATTATCTCTTGAGATTCTGAGCTTTCGGGCAAGTTATCGATCTCAGTAGGCTGTTCATCTGGTGCCTTTCTTAATACGATATTTTCAACTTCAATTTTTTTAATGTCTTCATAGTTGCATTTCCCCCAGCCACCAAAGTTTCCTTCACGAGTGCTATTTTTAGTACGTAAGTCATAAACTATATTATCAAGAATGAGATTTCCTCCTGAGGTTTCTATTTCATAAATCTTAAACGATGCGCTAGGCTTTTCTTTTGATGAAAAAGGTCCCGAATCGCTTAAGATAATACCCTCTGAATCTGAGAGCTGTTTAGAGTTTGGTGTGTGTTCGTTTCCGTTGAAGATACATTTCACTCTCTGTCTTTCTAAAATTAGTGACAAGTTTCTCCTATTTTTTTCGTCCCACTGCCCAAATTTAGTGTCTTCATGCTCCCCTTCAAGGTTATGGTGCAGGCATAGAATAAATTCGTGGTCTGGATATAAGACTCTGAATCCGGTCAATTCTTGTTCGAATTCAACTGTGGGTAGGAAGCCATGACCTCCATTCTGTTTCACATTGAAATTCGAGTTGACAGCCAAGAGAAGTATATCACCAATCACCATATGGTCGAATATAAGTTTTTCAGAGTCAAAATTTACGCCCTTTACATCATTATAAAGCTTAGCGAAGTTTTCAAATTTTAACTTTTGCTGTTCTCGCTGAATGAATCCTTTTCTTATCCCATCTTTCACGGAGTCTCGATGTACATCATGATCACCGGGAATTAATAAAATCTGATCTTTGTTTATCACAAGCTCATCCATCATGAGCTTTATAATGTTTCCAGCAACTTCAAATTCGTTTGCTTCCCCAATATTTGTAATATCGCCAGTAATTATAAGGTAAAGGTCCTTTCGTTCGAGCGTTTTTATTTTTTCGGTGAACTGTTTAATATATGAATTATTATTTTCCACATCCAAAGTAAGATGTGTATTTCTATTAGCATATCCTAGTTCTCCGCTTTGATCTGAAACGTGCAGATCTGAAATATGTAAAATTAGATTATTCATCGGATAAATCGGTTTTTATATGATATTTTAGATCCTTGTTATTACTACTATCGATCGAAAATACCGCAATCGTTGCATCTTTCTTTTTTATATGTTCCTTCTTAAGTGTTTCAGTTTTTATAAGGGAGACATTACCGAGATAGAACCCTCCGAGAAATTGAATAATATTTTTTACAATTTTCACTTCAGTACCAAGACAGACTATATCGGAAACTACTATATAATTTTTTTTCTCGATTATATTTTTATCCAATGAACTGTAAAGTTTGTTTATTGGTCCAATCTTGTCAAGTATAAGAATATCCAGTTTTAATAGATTGGAGAGAATTGAAACAATATATGAGCTATTTAGACTCTGACAAACTAGTATGGGGGTATCTTGTTTTTCTTTATTTTCATCCGAATAAAAAGGAATTGGTCCAATTTTCCGCCACTCCTTGAGCACCTTTACCGCTAATAGATAAATTGCGTACATACAAAATTCTTTTTCATGAGAAATGAATTTTTTTAAGTTAATATATGAAGTAAGATAAACGAAGGAGGACGTGTGCTGTTCCCCATGATCATCAGAAAATGGGATGAGCTTATTTTTAAAATGCTCCTTAAAAGCATCCTCAATCCTGAAATCGTCAGGATAGAAATTATTACCGTTTTCGAAAAAATAGAATCTTTTATAACCTTCTTTGACTCTGCGATCCAGTGTTATTTTATCGAAAAAAATTATATCAGAGATCAGGTTATCTGGATGGTTGAAAAAATTATAGCCCAAACTATTGACGATATCTTTGGTGATATTGATAAAAACTATATTGTATCCTTCATTTCTCAGATCCGTAAAATAACTGTTTAAATTTGATTGTATTGCCTCTACTTTTTTAAAATCAAAGACGATGTTAGAGCCTTGTGATATGCTAGCCTTTATGTCCGCATTAACACGTTCCATTGTGATGGACTGTAGCCTGTCACAATAAATGCCCAAACTTATATCTTCTATGAAATTTGAAGTTATAACTTCCTCACTATGCAAATTATAATAAATGAAGTTTCCAGATGGTAATTTGGATATTATCATAATTTAGGAATTAGGGATTTCTACTTCGATATGTACTCCTTTAAATCTCACGTTGAAAAACCGTATCGAAGAAAACTGCGTTTCTTCAGAGTAATAATCAATTGTAGTATTAAGCATTTTTTCAAATATATTCTTGATATGGTTTTTATATCCTAGAATACTTTTATGATAAACAGATTTATCTAACGTTGAATTCTCATTCAGTTTATGTGTCTCCAAGATCTCAGTTCTGATTTTATGAAGAGAGGAAATGTATTTAAATATTCTATTGGTTACAATTATTTGGCAATTGTCCGTATGTAATCTGAAATAACCTTTCGAATTGATTACCACGTTTAACATAAGATCAAAAATTCCTTCTCTTTCTTTCAAGGAAGAGTAGTACAGTGCTTCAAAAATATCAACCAGGTTCTCTATATGATATTTTGAGAATGAAGTTGTTTTCTTCTGAACCGAATCTTTGAATTCATTTTTGGTGTAATAGAAAGGAAATGATGTTTTAGCTTCTAGAGATTGTTTTAAACCAATACCATTGTCAGAAATTGAGAACTTAGTCCGATACTTGTCAACGAACATCATTGCATAGGTTGTTGATCCTGAATGCATCACACCGTTTGTAATGAGTTCCGATAAAATGTCAATATAAGTATTATGGTATTCTAATGTGTTTAGATTATCAAATAAAAGTTCACGGAAATGTTCCTGCACGTAATAGGAAGTCATTGAATTTATCTGATCACGGAGGAGTATATCGTCAGAAAGCTGAAAATCAATATTTGAATAATCATCCTTTCTATAGGATCTAATCAAGTGATCTTTTCGAATTTCTTTTCCCTTGAAAGCGCCAAGATAAGCCTCTTTATAAGTAATGATGCTATTTCCGTTTTGATTATAATAATCTCTGTCACCAGCAGTCTTAAAGAAATTTGCTCTGTACAAAAACTCAAGAACTGAACTAGTTGCATGGTTATTATTTAACAATAATCTTAATGGTGTTTTATGAAACTTACTTAGCTGTTCAATAATACTCAATAACAATGGTAGGGCTATCGGATCTATTCGATAGACTGAGTTGTAAATTTCGTCGTCCCCATTTCCAAATAACCTAAAGACAATTTCTTCAGATGGTTGTTCTCTATAAAAATTTGCCAATTTTTTCAGAAAATCTCGATAGAAAATTAGAGGAGTAAAGCTGACATTACTGTCAATAATAGGTATAATACTCTCCATAATAGCTAATTTGCAGTCCATTTCGTCGCACTTGCGCTGTAAATATAATAAAAATGGGTTTATTTTAATGAAAGTTTGAAAATCGTTTACAGATGACAATGCTTTGCTTTTCAGAATAAAATATTTGTATATGTAAAACAACTATTTTTTAAAGTTATCAAACTTTTAAAATCCTGAGTCAATTTGGTGAACTTTGAATGCTCATGAATTTTTCTTAATATTATCATTTATAATAACCTGATAACTTAGCCATGAAAATTAGTTGCTTTAGGATACAGAATTTCCGTCGTCTTAAAAATGTTCTTGTGGATGTTGAATCTGACATCTCGATTCTTGTGGGGTCAAATAACAGTGGGAAAACTTCTGCCACTCACGCTTTGGATATGTTCGTAAACAATCATAAAGATGAATTCACTATATACGATTTCAACTCGAGTTGTTGGTCAAAAATTAACAGCATTGGTGATGACCCCAGTAAAAGTATTACTGATAATATAGAGCTACCAACTATAAGTTTGGATTTATGGTTTACTATTACGGAAAATGACCTCCACAGAGTAATTGACCTTTTGCCTGAATTAACATGGGAAGGTTCAATCATTGGTCTTAGAATTGTTTTTCAACCCAAAAATAGCAGGGAGACTTTAATCAAATTCAGTGAAGCGCAGGAAAAAGTTGATAAGTACGTTCCTAAAGAAAAGGATAAAAAGTATAAACCTTGGCCAAAAAATTTAATTGATTTTTTGGGTCGGTTTTTAAGTCAAGAGTATGAGTTTAGGTATTATTCACTTGACCACTCAAAATTCGACAATGAATTTAATCAAAGTGAGGATTATATACCGCTTTTGATACAAAATGAGAGGAGTAAATCGCTTGTTAAATCGCTTTTAAGGGTAGATACTTTACATGCTCAACGATACCTTTCAGATAAAGCTTCAAATGCACGCGCCGAAGATCTGTCCAAGTGTCTTAGCAGATTTTACAAAAGAAATTTGGAAAAAAGAGAAGATGATCATGAAGCGTTAAGCGCATTATTTGATTCAGAAATTCAACTGAATGAACATTTAAAAAGTGTTTTCTCCGATATGCTCTTAAGGCTAGGGGAATTAGGTTATCCTGGGGTTTCAAATCCGCATCTAGTTATTAAATCCGCATTAAACCCTACAAGTATAATGAGCCAAGACACAAAAGTTCATTATTCAATGGATGGTTCTCCTGAAGGTCTTACATTACCAGATAATTATAATGGGTTGGGATTTAAAAACTTAATATATATGGTGGTGGAGCTCTTAGATCTTCAGGCACAATGGATTGATGAAAAAGAAGATAGAGCATTATTACAATTGATTATTATTGAAGAACCTGAAGCCCATTTACATGCGCAATTACAACAAGTATTTATAAGGCAGATATTAAAAATTCTGAAAATTACTGGAGAGGATGCACCCTACTACGGGATTCAATTAGTAGTGACTACACATTCGCCACACATTTTATATGAAAGTGGCTTCCGGCCAGTTAGATATTTTAGAAGGGAAGGCGTGGGTGGATCTGATCAGCATTCACTAGCTTTAAATCTTTCAAGATTTTATGAAGATGAACCGGAAAGAGACTTTTTTGAGAGATATATGAAACTGACACATTGTGATCTTTTTTTTGCCGATGCTGTAATTCTTGTGGAGGGTAATGTAGAAAGGATATTACTACCAGCAATGATTGAAAAATGTGCAGAATTATTAAAAAAAGCATATTTGAGTATTTTAGAAGTTGGGGGTGCGTATGCATATAGATTTAAAAGCTTAATCGAGTTCTTAGGAATTCCTGCATTAGTGATAACAGATCTTGATAGCGTAAAACAAAAAATTACAGAACCTGATGAAGTGTTGGATGACGAAGATGACGAGATTGAGATAGAAGTTGCCGAAGAAGCAGTTAATGAAGGCGAGCCCGCAATATTAAAAAAATACCGATTAGGAAAAAAGTGCTTGCCAGAATTTGAAAATGCAATAACTTCTAATTTTACACTTGTTAAATGGATGCCTAAGAAAACTTTAATTTCTGAGCTTTTAATTTGTGATGATGAGAATTTAATACAACATCCAACAGAACAAACACCAGCATCAGCGCACGTTACATTTCAAAGAAAAGTAGAAATTACTTGGGACAATAACAGATATAAAGTTGTTGGAAGGACATTGGAAGAAGCATTTGGACTCGAAAATGCAGACTTCTGTCAGTCTGAAGCAGGAAAACACATTGGTTTAAAACTTCGATCTAAGCCAGCGAGTGTAAATGAATTTGCTGAAAAAATACATAATCGTGTTAAATCTGATAACTTTAACAAGACAAATTTCGCGCTGGGAGTATTATCTTCAAAACCAGAAGATTGGATTGTACCTAAATATATTGAAACAGGCCTTAAATGGTTGGAAAGAACTGTGAAAGTAAATGTAACAGCTGTGATTCCCGAAGAAGCAAATGAAGAACTGTTTATTACTGGAATGAAGGCAGAAGCTAAAAAATAATTCAATGACTAAAAGAATAAATTCACCTGATACCGAAGCAGATGTTAAGTTAAGAGTTTGCTTAGATAAGTTTCCTCGAATAAGTTTTAATATGATAGCTGGTGCAGGATCAGGTAAAACAACTTCGCTTGTCAAAGCTTTAAGCCATATTGTTGATTCGAAAGGTGATGCTTTGCGAAGAAGAGGGCAAAAAGTTGCCTGTATTACTTACACGGAAATTGCCGCTAAAGAAATTTGGAATGATGTTGAGAACAATTCACTGGTCCACGTCTCGACGATTCATAGTTTTTTATGGACTGTAATAAGATCTTTTCAAAAAGATATCAAGAAATGGGTCATTCAGCGCATAGCAGAAAAGCAAAGTGAAATACAAGTAAAAATTGATAGCACGCGCACAAGAACGCCTTTAGAAACACTAAACAAGCAATTGCAGAAATTAGATGCTCATATTTCAAAAATTGAAAGTGTACCATATTTTACCTATAGTACTGGAAGCAATTATAGCAAGGGTATTCTTGGGCATGATGACATTATTAAGCTGGCCACTTCAATGATTGAAGAGTACAAAATGTTAGGAGCCATAATCAGTCAAAAATATCCATATATATTTGTGGATGAAAGCCAAGATACTTTTCCAAATATTGTTTCTTCATTAAAAAAAATTGATCAGCTTCACAGTGAAGTATTTTGTTTAGGTTTTTTTGGGGATCCAATGCAGAAAATTTTCCCTACTGGTGTTGGTCAAATTCCAACTGAAGAAAAATGGGAAACTATTACTAAACCAGAAAATTTCAGATGTTCACAACAAGTTTTAAAAACAATAAACGCAATCAGAAAACCAGCAGATGGATTAGAGCAAATTGGAGGGCGCATTGAAAATGGAAAGACTGTAGAGGGTAGTTCACACCTTTTTCTTCTTCCAATTAATGACTCTCGAACTGAAAATGTAAAAAAAGTTCAAGAGTGGGCAGCGACAATGTTTAACGATGACCAGTGGTTATCTGATGAAATAAAAATTTTGGTTATTGTCCACAGGATGGCTGCTATTAGATTAGGTTTTCCAAATTTATACGCTGCGATGAATGATAGCGCGCCGCAAGCCTTTAAAGATGGGCTTTTGGATGGAAGCGCATGGCCTCTAAGACCTTTTATGAACTTTGTACTTCCATTAGTCGAATATTCTAAGCAAGGAGCTAACTTTGATATTTTCACTATTCTAAGAGGTCAATGCCCAAAATTATCAAAAGGCAACTTAAAAGGCGCTGAGTTACGTCATACCTTGGCGAAAATTAAAACAGCAACAGATGATTTAATAGAAGGAATGGGCGAGGAATCAAGGCAGACGGTCTTCGATGTTCTAAAAATTATAGAAAAAGAAGAATTGATCGACTTAGATGAAAGAATAATAAATCATTTAAATGGAACAATAGGAAAGGACTCAGAGGAAGAAGATGTTGATGGCAGCATAACTTTAGAAAAAGAAGCAATGCAAAGATTTTTTGCTTGCCATGCAAATGAGTTTTTAGGATACAAAAAATATTGTGATGATGAATCGCCATTCGCCACTCAACAGGGGATAAAAGGGGCTGAGTTCGAAAAAGTAATAACAATTTTAGATGATGATGAAAGTTCACATAATCTTTTTTCATATGACAAGTATTTTGGAGTTGAAGGATTATCGAGTACGGACAAAAACAATATCAAAGAAGGAAAGGATAATGTGATAGCGAGGACAAGGCGGCTATTTTATGTTTCTTGTTCTCGTGCCAGGAAAGATCTTATAGTAATTTACTTTACTTCTGACGTAGATTTAGCTAAGAAGCTAATAGTAGGAACCAACATTTTTGTGGAGACAAATATTTATACAGTTACAGATTTAATAAAAAATAAATAATAGGAGATAGAAATCTATCATTTTACTTTCTTAAATAAGTATTTCGACATTTAATTAAGGTCATTTGTAGAAGCTAATTCTTTGTTAAAAATTGGAGAGAGTACAACTTTTATATGGTAAAGTCAATAAAGCGGCAGATGTAAAATAAAAAGGAAGGTTCGCTTCTACCTAGCTTCTAAAAAATATTCGGAATACTGCGATAAGGGCTTTTATAAGCCACTTAAACTTCTTTAGGTGTTGATATCTACACATATCCGAACCGCCCTTTTCTACAAGGTATAGAGCCTCTTTTTTAATTGTTTTTAATTTCCTGCCATGATTCTGCGAAATTTCAACAAATAAGACTATCTGCAATAAGTAAACTTCAACATTCCCTTTTAGAACATTGAAGTTTTGTGGAGGCCATTTAATATGGTTACATCAGTTCTACAATACTCCGATAGCCAGGATGGTAGGAAGGCGTATATTTTATGTAGCCGTAATTCTGTAGCTCTTTAAAATACTTATGATAGGTTGGCGTGGTATTAATATGCGACATGGCCATTAGCTTACTTCTGCTAACTCGTATAATTTTACTTTCATTTTGTCGATACGCTAATCGTACTATAGCAAGGAGTAAGCTGAAATGCCAAACATTAAGTCGAGGATCATTACAGACGTTATCAAGATATTCTAAGCCTCTTTTCGATAGATCAATTTTCATATTCGAATAGTTTTTGAATGTCCGATTTGTTGTAATAATAAGAACCCATGACTTTTTTGTAGCGAATTTTTCCAGAAATTCTTAAATTCTGCAATGTTGCGGGCGAGATGTCCATCATTTTGCGGATAGCCTTACTTCGTAGCCAACCAAATTCTTCTTTAGGGTGATTAATAGTGGTTTCCAATAATCGCTCCATATCTGAAATTATTCTTGATCTGAGAATTTCAAGATCTTCTTTTGATACCATTTCCATATTAAAATTTTGTATGGTTCAAAATTCTAAATGTGGCGCCATAGATTAGAACGATGTTGTATTAGATGCTTATCTTTTCCCACCATTTCCGATTTGTGAAACTGCCTACATGCGTTTACTATACTTAATTTTTTAATTCGTAAAAAAAATGAGAACAATTTTGTGGATAATACAAAGGCTTCTCTCTGTATTTTTTAATATGCCTGGTTAAAGGAAAATAACGTGAGGCAAAATAAAACACGTGGCGGATGACATTTAAGTATCAAGAAAAGAAATAAAAAAATTATATTTTGATGGATTAAATGCTTAAACATAAACAAGGATTTAGTCTATTGATAATAAATTTATATCCTCATGGATGTCTAAAATAACAGGATTTGAGCAGTAGCTGGACGCAACAGGAATCAGAAAAATAAGAGAATTACAAACTGCAACCATAAAATATTTAAGATGGCCCGAGAAAGCTCCGGCTATCTTTATGTAAGAGGAAGATTCTCCGCTACCTTTCTTTCCGCCTTTTTAAATTTATTCCGAAAATTTGTTTTTCAAGACTGCTTTGCTCTTGATTTAGCTCTTGCTAATTCAAGGATTGCCTGAACTCCAAGGGAGAAATACTGGTTTTTATTTTAAATAGTTTACTGAAAGACTGCGGATGTTCAAAACCCAGTTCGTACGCAATTTCACCTATGGTTAGTTCGGTTGTAGTGAGTAGCTCTCTTGCTTTTTCAATGAGCTTTTCGTGGATATATTGCTGAGCACCTTTACCGATAAGGGAGCGCAGCATATCACTCAGATAGCCGGGCGAAATATGTAATTGATCCGAAAGATATTGCACTGTAGGAACTCCCAAACTAAGTGTTTTCTGATTAAGATAATCATCCAGAATTTTTTCTGTCTTTTGCAATATATCATTATTCACCGCTTTCCGGGTAATGAATTGACGCTTGTAGAACCGATTGACATAACTGAGCATCAATTCTATCTGGGCAAGAACGACTTCCTGACTGAATTCATCGACGCAGCTGTTCAGTTCCCGTTCCATAATTTGATAAACGGAAAGGATGATTTCTTTCTCTGTATCTGATAAATGAAGCGCTTCATTGGACGAATAAGAAAAGTATCCATATTGCTTGATCTTTTTTGCCAAAGGATGGCCCAGTAAAAAATCAGGATGGATAAGCAATATATAACAATAGGTATTGCTATTATAATCTGTACTCCCTACCAATTGATTAGGAGCTAAGAACAACATACTACCCTCATTGAAATCGTAATAATCTTGTCCGTATTTCAGCCTGCCGCTGTTTTTGGTAATAAACGTTATTTTATAAAAACTCAGGACGTCGTAGATCGGTGCCATCTCGGTATTGAAAGGATTACTTTCATTAAAATGAACCAGACTGATCAGTGGGTGCTGTGGTGCGGGCAATCCAAAAGCCTGATGACTTTCGGATATTGATATAAAACGGATCAATTTATCGTCTTTACTTTTCATGTTATAAATGTATAAAAAAAACCTATGACAGACTGTGATCATAGGCTTTTAAGTTGATTAGATCTTACCAGGGCAGGATGTTATCTGCTCCAGCAAAATTTGCAGGTCCTGTAAAACTGCCAGTCGGGAGATCTTCGGATAATGCTACTCTGATCGGTTCAAGAGACCCATCTTCCACGGTATCTGTTCCCTGAAAATTATTGAGTGCCGTTGCTGTAAAACCGGGACTTACCAGATGGACTTTTATGTTGGTGTTTTCCAGGTCTATCGCAAGAGAAAGAAATATCCCGTTGAGCGCTGTTTTAGAAGCGCCATAAGCTGCATCGAATGCTGAACGGAAAGGGTTTTCCTGATTTGCATTGATTCCAAGCGAACCTAAAGCACTTGAAACGGTTACAATACGTGCAGCCGGGGCTTTCTGTAATAATGGCAAAAAAGCCTGCGTAATTGCTAAAGTGCCAAATACATTTGTATCCCAAACAGTTTTTAACTCGTCGATAGGGACGATGCTTGCACGTTGCGCTCCCAAAACTTCTTCCATTGTTCGTCCGGAAGTACCGGCGTGTGAAATGGCCGCATTATTGACCAGCAATGTCAGGAATCCAACTTCAGTTTGTATTTTTCTTACTGCCGCATTAACAGAATCCGAATCTGTAATATCCAGTTGAATAGCTTTTGCATTACTACCAATTTCCGCAACAGCAGTTTCCCCTTTTTGAAGGTCACGGGAACCTACATAGACTGTATAACCGTTATTGGCAAGGGCTTTCGCAATTTGAAAACCTACACCGGTATTAGCACCTGAAACCAGTGCTACTTTATGTTCATTTGCTTGCATAATTTGAATTGTTTAATTTAATATAGCAAAGGTGAATATTACAAGGGTGAGATTTGTAGCCAAATTGAGAATATTTAAAGCCATATTGAGAATAGTTTTATTTTATTCAAAAAATGATCTCTTTGGTACTAAAAAAGATAGTTACTCTTTTGAGATATATTTTTCAAATTACTGCTATGATTCTGGGAATGAATATAAATTAAGACAGTTGACTAAAAGCATTCTCGCAGGCAGTGTGAAATGTCTGCGAGTTACAGTAAATTTATGCTTTTCCATTAGCAGAGGAAATGAGTAAATCTTTATTTTCGGTTTAAAACTCTTCAACAATTTTTGCAGGTCAAAAGCCTTTTTGAAACTTTGAAAGTAGAATTGGAAGTAACAGTCGTAATGTAATTTTGATAAACAAAGGTAATAGAGAGTTGAGTTTTTTTATTGCTATTGTTTTTTAATTTATTAGTATCTTGTTCTCAATGTTCAAGATCAAATAATTATTACTCGGCTATAACAATAACAAAATTACCTGGTCATCGATGACATCGATCGTATTGGTAAAATGGCATGTTAGCGGGCATTGTAAATCGACACTTGAGCTCAACTAGAAAAATAAAACGACAATGACAGAATTTTGGGAAGAGGCATTTAAAAGCAAACAAGAAATGTGGGGCTTTGAACCTGCAAAATCTACAATTTTGACAAAGGACATTTTTCTAGAACAAAATGTCAAGAATGTCCTTATTCCAGGAATTGGGTATGGACGTAATG
>Ga0307414_10001212_pt1 | contig 13294 bp, 10 predicted proteins | sample DK1Ometagenome_FD_203804 | JGI IMG/M metagenome (GOLD analysis project Ga0307414, IMG submission 203804) | Maize rhizosphere microbial communities from greenhouse at UC Davis, California, United States - DK15-O-3 | ecosystem: Host-associated > Plants > Roots > Rhizosphere > Soil | place: USA... | reverse complement strand
GCGAAGGGAACAATCTAAACCTAAAAGCCCACAATGTAACCGACGGTCTGGTTGACGCCCACAACAGAATAAACTTTGTTAAATTAAAAGACCTTAAACCAGGCACAAAATACAGCTACCGTGTATCATCTAAAGAAATCACAGACTTTCAGCCCTATTCCTTAAAATATGGAGAAACCATCTCTAGTGAAACCTATTCCTTTAGCACACCAAAAGCAAATCCTGAGGCAGTTTCATGGCTTATACTAAACGATATTCATGATCGCCCGGCATCAATCCCGCATCTCCTAAAATTAAACAACGAGGATTACGATTACGTATTTTTCAACGGCGATATTTTTGATTTTCAGAAAGACGAACAGCAGATCATAGACCACATGCTTAATCCATCTACAGATGTATTTGCAAGCACAAAACCGTTTATGTTCGTCCGCGGCAATCACGAAACCAGAGGCAAGTTTTCTCGTGAACTGAAAGACTATTTTTCTACTAAAAACGACAAAGGATATTTCGCTTACCAATGGGGCCCGGTTTTCAATATCGTATTAGATACTGGTGAAGACAAGCCTGATGATCACCCCGTTTATGCCGGAATAGTAGACTTTGATGGCTACCGCAAAGAACAGGCGAAATGGCTGGAAGAAATCATGAAATCAAGCGCTTACAAGAAGGCAAAATTCCGTGTGGTTATGATGCATATTCCGCTATATCATTCCGGCGACTGGCATGGGCCAATGCATTGTAGAGAACTCTTTGCGCCGTTGTTTAAAAAATATAAAGTAGACATCGTAATTTCCGGACATACACATACCTATGGCGTTTGGCCACCATCTGCAGAACACCCCTACCCTGTTATCATAGGCGGCGGACCACAAGAAGGGAAACGTACGCTTATTAAAGTAAAAGCAGACAGTAAAACACTTGATTTGGTTATGCTCAAAGACGATGGCTCGGAAGCAGGAAAATACAGCTTAAAGAGCTAGACTAGTAGTTTAGCAAGCTAAACTTTTATTCGCTCTAAAACCGCAGCATTATTTTCAGTATTTACACCTTTTAGCTCCACATATTTAACATTTGGCAACCAAAAAGAACCGCCTTCAATCCTTACAAAAATCCTGTCGAGCTGAATCTTTTTGTTATTAACGGTTACATAAACATGGAACTTCTTGTCGTGCTCAGATTTCAGCAAATACATTGGCAATTTTTTATGCGAAACAAACCTTAGCTCATAGTGATCTTTCCCTATCTCTTTGGTTTGAATACCATATGCAAATTTCTTTTGGATGTAGCTTAAATCCTTTTTCTCCCCCTCATCTCCATAACGGATCCAATACACTAGAATCGGTTCTTTTCTGTCCACCTCTCCATTTTTATCCGCATTTAATTCACAGATGATTGTGTTGGTGTTGGGATCTCTCTGCAGATAAAAAAGCTGGTTGGCAATTCCTTTTGGAGTTGGGAATTTTAATGGTGAAGGGTCACTTTTATCAACTGCTTGAGCATATGAAGATACAGGATTCACTATTGCTGTTATTAACAAACTAAAGAGCAGCAGTATATTGAGGCTTAGTAATTTAGCGGTTTTCATTGGTAAAGTATTAGGGTTCAAAGATAAAAATAGAATTCTAAACTCTTGAAATTCAATTGTCAAATTGCCGACATTATCTCTCACAATTAAATGCCTCAAAAGTTCCTTTTTATCGTGAAAATGTGTTCCTTTAACCTTATATTGATACATTTAATGAATCTCAGATTCCTATTATTCGTAGCCCTTCTGTGCTCAGCTTGTTTTGTAACGTCCGCGCAAAAAGAAAAAAAGCCTAACGCACTACAATTATTTCTTCAGGCCAATGCTGATAGCACAATTATTTTTCAGCGGTCATCCAATTGGATTCATGTACCATCACCCTATTACATTTTAAGCAAAAAAACGGACACAATAACAGCCTATACCTACAAATCCTTACCCAAATTAGATAAGAGAATTAAACTTCCAAGATCTATAGCCGTAAAAATTCGGGAAAGGGATTATTTAGCTGTAAATTGGTTACCAATTGATGTAAATATGTATTTCCAACCTGTTTATTTTAGCCCTAAAAAACTGCTTAATTTTTGGAAAAACATTGGCAAAGAAAACGCTTGGCTATTAGCAGACGACTCTGTTGATGGCCATGCATGTATTGATAACCAAGGCAATAGAACCGGAAATTATATTTACGATGGCGGAGGGATTTACCTATATCTGATCACAAAAAATGAGATAAAAAAACTGGACTATTATGCTCCTCAGTTTTTTGAGAAAGAGGTTTGCCCGGGCAGAAAAGGCCGAATCTCAATCCTAAAGATCGAGCAGCTATTTGATAGACATTTCAGCCAATAGTATAATTCTGAACCAGAACTGGTATATTGCAGCAATTATGGGTTACGCAAAAGAAAGAGGAAAGCTTGAAAAGCTTTCAACAAAAATAGTCGGCATAAGCATTTATGACGAGAAGAATTTAGCGATTCTAATCGATATTCACGAGCAGTACTCGCACACGGTAAGGATACTAAAAAACAAAGAGCCAGAAACATTTAGTGATCTATACAACAATGAATTACAGGAAGTAAAAACTGGAAAAAGGTCTCTTAGAGAGAGCGATTCAGAGGAAACTCGTCAGGCTAATTTCATTGCATACAAAGAATCGATACAGCATGCTTTAGAGAAAACGATTAAAGCAACACTAGAATCTTTATAACAAGAATAGAACACATAAGAAGGCCCCTATGATTCACATCGGGGCCTTTTATCTTTTATTAATTATACTTTACTTTTGCGTTACACGCACATCAATTCGACGATTTTGAGCCCTGCCTTCAGAAGTATCATTGCTCGCTATTGGATGATCCTGACCATAACCTTCGGCAGATAAACGCTTGGCATCTACTCCCAGTTTAACCAATGCCTCCTTTGCAGTATTCGCTCTTTCAGTAGATATCTTCTGATTTACAGCAGCATCGCCTGTATTATCGGTATACCCACCCATTTTTAGCTGCACATTTGGATAGGCCTTTAAAATTGCAGCTATATTTTTTAATTGCTCCTGAGATTCCGTTTTTAGGGTGCTCTTTCCAGTCTCAAAATACAATCTATCAAATGTAAACCAGGTTGTTTTATCAACAGGTTTATTCTTATCCTCAATAAACGAAATCAGGCTGTTCTCTACAGAATTCTCAGCAATGCTAAGTTCAGTACCATCTGGCAATTTCTTACTGATTTTAGCACCCAGATCCTTAACAAAATCCCCTGCCTCATTTAATTTACCTGCTACAGTTGAAACCACTGCATCGGCAGCAGAATCTATCCCGGTACCAGCAGAGTCAATATTAGCGGATAAAGAATCAGTAACATTGGTCATTTCTGTTTTATTGCAGCCAGATTTACCCATAATCCACCATGCTCCTAGCAAAATAACAAGCAACGGTATTAACCATTTTAAAAAACTACCGCCCGATTTAGGCCTTTCTATTTCCGCATAGCTTGTTTTTGGCAATTTCACCTCATCTGGAATATTTGCTTTTGGTATGGCTACCTTCGGTATATCAACTTTTGGAATATTAATACTGGCCAAACCTAAAGAATCACTTAAACCACTTGGTAGTGCCGCAGCGATATCCGATTTGCTTTCAAAGATCTTACCTAATAAATCGGAGATACTCCATCCTTTACTAGCCATTAACTTAGAAATATAACCCGTAATTAATGGAACGATCATGGCCAGCAAACCTGTAGTTTTTGCACCACTTAAGCCACTTGAAGAGGAAACGGCCTCCGTTACTGCTTCCGTATCGCCACCAAATAAGCCACCCAGCAAAGATTTGCCTTTCTCCAATAAAGAATCCCGATCATCATTTAATAAATCTGCAGGGTCACTGCCGGAACCGGTAACACCGGATAAGATATTGCCTAGAAAGCCTGTATCACCGCTGGCCCCATTTTTTAGGATGCCCGCTAAAATAGCCGGGATACCTGCTGAAAGCCCTGTTTGAACCTGATCTTCGGTTACGCCAGCTTTCTGACTTAAAGAAGAAATCGCATCACTGCCTATTTCATTCTTTATCATTTCAATTAAATTCATGTTTATAGTTTTAAGTTAGTATTCTAAAATAAAAACAAACACCTGCTCCTTTAATCTCAAATGGTACATATAAAAAACAGAACGTACCTGCATCTTTATTAAACATAAGGCTAAGCTGTTATCAATACAAACCTAATAACCTAATAGAAAACGACTTAGGTATTTTCATAACATCTTGTCTCCTACAACAATTATTCATGATAGAAGTTTAAATTTGTAGAATAATAAATTTATTTTGGAGGAGCACACTACATCAAAAATTTTTCATGAAAACTTTTATGAGGCTGGAAAAGAAGTATACGCCAAATATGCTAGTGAGCTTAGAGAGCTAAGCGCACAAGAAAATGCAGACTACGGAGCACGCAATTTTAAACTACCAGGAAAAACTATTGAATTTAGGGTTTCTAAAATTACCCCTAAAAAAGTAGGTCAATTTGTTGCGATTTGGAGAAGAAATGAGCAAGGCTTAACCCAGCCCTTTGAAGAAACGGACGAAATAGATTTCATGGTAATCGGCTCAAGAACTGTGCATAACTTTGGACTATTTGTCTTTCCAAAATCCATTCTTATCGACCAGGGAATCATTTCAAGCAACAAGGAGGCAGGAAAACGAGGAATCAGAGTGTATCCGCCATGGGACAAACCCACAAATAAACAAGCGCAAAAAACCCAAAGCTGGCAAATAAAGTATTTCATCAGCATCCATCCCAATTAATCGAACAGATTTTCAGGTTTAAAATTTACCATTAAAATTTGATTATGCCTGTTTCACCTCGTTTTTAATAGGAAATTTGTAAAGTGGGCCTACTTTCGGCTGTAAATAACAAAAAAATACAGTCATGAAAAAAACAATTTTCTTGCTTTTTGCAGTATCCATGTTTTTCTCGTCTTGCAAAAAAAATACATTGGATCCATCTGGACAATTTAACATCAAAGTAATAAATGCTTCGGCTACTGCCGGCCCACAGAGTTTCACTTTAGCCGGTTTAGTTCTGATTAGCGGGGATTTAATTTAACAGATGCCTCATCTTATATCAATACTGCCTCAAGAAAGAGGCTGGTTACTGGATTTAAAAACGAGGGAACCAATTCGAAGTACGCCTCTTGAGTTGATTTAGTAGGGCATTTAACTTCAAATACAGAAAGCGGCTACAAATAGGTAAGTCCTGGTACAATCTCTGTGCAATTATTAAATGCCTCTACTAAAAAGAACCTGGGCACCTTCGATATCACAGACCTTCAAGCAGGCAAAATTTACACGCTTTATTTGGCAGACGATGCCAATGGTAATCTTGTAATGAACAACGTTCTTTACAATTAAAAACAAACAAAATTCTCATTGTCAACGGAGTTAGATTCAGTCACATATAGTATGACTTAATAACACTCAAGCTAAACAGTCAAAATTGCTGTAGCGGCAATTTTGTCCTATAAAAAATCAAGGCACCCAACACTCAATAAAGCGTACGATTTTCTAGTCATATTAACTGACACTTAAGAAAAAGATTATCACTTTTTATTCTCTAAAAGTTGTAATAAAGTCCCCCATTGACATTGATACGCAGATTTCGGTTTTTCAACGAAAATTTACTCCCCCTAGTATACTTTAGGAAGAAAATTGCTCGACGGAATATGCAAGTGCATAACACTTTGTTTATGCCTGAATATTGAATAAAATGAACAAAATCAGGACTTTTTCAAAACAAACTGTCTTACAATTATTTAAGAACTAAAACCTCTCATTGACTTCCTTTTCTCTCCGTTAAATAGTAACCTAAACGAAACTAAAACTGAATATAATGAACAAAAATCATTGAAAGAACTGTAATAAGTTTGCTATACCATACATCCAGATAACTTTTTTGTCCTAAAAATTATTCACAGGTAGTATAGGTTAAACTAATTTACCGCTCATAACTTTGAAACTTTATCGCTCATATGCTCCACTTTTAGGATTACTGTTAACAGTGATGTTGGTGATTTTGAGGGGAGAAGTTAAGGGGCAACGGGTTTATGCTACAACCCCAAGAAATAGTACTGGTGGGGTAACGAGTCCCAATAATTCTACGGATCTTAATTTTACAAATTCTACGGATCTTAAGGCCGCAAGTCTTGTTCTCTCAGATCCTCCTGCATGGAATCAAATGATCTTTGCGTCAAACATTCTTCCAAATACACCCATATATGTAAAGTGTTCATATAATGGCTCGCTTCTAGGAGGTGGTTTAACTATAGAAGCATATAAAGGAAGTAGTGCTGGTTTTAACGGTAACACGGCAACTTCTTCAACTATATCTACAGTTACAGATGCTAACGCAGACACATACTTAACAATCAGACCAACTGAAACTTACAATGCAGTAAGAGCAACAGTAACCCCTCCTCTAATAGCAGGGACAAATACCGCAAATATTTTTTATGCTTTTTACATCGTTGCCCCAACAATAACTGGAACCACTATCTGTAGTGGAAGCCAAGCCCAACTTTCTGTCTCCTCCCCAGTGGCTGGCTTAACCTATAACTGGTATACCGCTGCAACCGGTGGAGACCTGATAAATACTGGAACTACCTATTCGCCAAATTTAATAGCGAATACTACATACTATGTTGAAGCTGCCGATGCAGGTCAATTCTTTTCAATGAGAACGCCTGTTACAGTTATAGTAAATCCACTCCCAACACTTAGTACAACACAAACTGCAACAACAATTACTACGAGTGGCACAGTAGCCTTTACGGCCACTTCCTCTGCATCCACGATAAAATGGTATGATAACATTGGTTCATTAAAATTTACAGGACCAAATCCAACTTTTGGGCCTTTTTCTACTCCTGGAACTTATACTTACCAAGTTATTGCCGACGATGGCATCTGTAGTAATTCTTCGACTGTTTCATTTTCAGTGTACTCTACCAGCGCTTGCCCACCATTAACTAAAAGAGTATATGGAAATAGTTCAACATGGTCTTCCGTTATTACAGGCTCCGTTTCGGATAATCCTTTTGCCGCAGATGGCGATCCTAAAACAAATTCTACCCTCACAAGTGCAGTAGGTTTACTAGGAATAGGAACTGTTACACAGAACGTATTTTGGAATAATACAGTTGCTGCAGGGACTCCTGCAACAATAAAATTGGGACTTGGTTCTGGTTTGCTTTCACTTGCTTCAAATGTATCGGTAGTAGGTATAAAAAAGAACGGTGTCTTAGATCCTATAGAAATAGGAACGCCTCAGATAGTTAACGCTTCATTACTAAAGCTACTACCTGGAGACAACACCTTTGAATTTACCTTAATTCCGTCAGATAATACAGGTCCTAAGGGCTACGATGGAGTTAGAGTAATTTTAGGGTCATTGTTAAGCTTATCCCAAACAGCTAGGGTATTTGATGCTTATTACTCTACATCAACGCCTGCTGTAGATTGTACCAAAGGAGATGTTGAAGATATAGTTTATGGAGTAAAGGATCTCGGAATAGGTGCCTTAACGGTAACTGTGGGAGTAAATAATCCCTGGCAATCAGTAGATGGGGATATAAACACGTATGCTACAATGCTAAGTGGAGCTGGCGTACTCGCACAAGCCAGAGAACAAATTATTTTCTCAAGTCCGAGTTTACCTAGTGATTCGTTAAAAATCATTACCTCAACGGGTTCCTCTTTATTAGGTGTAAACCTCCTTACAGGTTTTTCCATCCAAAGATATTTAGGAAGCGCTCCAGTTGGGCCAGCTCTTGATAATACAAGTACTCTTTTAAGTATAAAACTGTTAGCTGGAAATACTAGAGCCGCGATAGTTTTGGCACCTACCCCGGAGCCTTATGACAGGATCGAGATCCTTTACGGAGGCGTTGCAAACGTATTAACATCCATTAACATTCATGAAGTTCAGCGAATAACTTCCACAAAGCTGAGTGCTGCTCCCGATAATGATAATAAGATTACTGTTTGTAAGGGAGAAAGTATCGCATTACCCACCCCATTAGATAACTGTACAACATTTAAATGGTATGATGCTGCTGTTGGAGGTAATATAATCGCAGGTTCAACGATTAATACAAGCTCATATCCCGCTGGTATTCATACTTTTTATATACAACCCGTAAGATTTGGGTGTGAATTAATAGGTAGAGGCGCAGTGACGATAACGATTAACATTCAACCTTCACTCGCAACTATACCACCGCAACCTGTATGTAATAATGGTCAGTCATTAGATCTAGTAACACTTAATCCAATAGACAATAATGGCACTGCCGGTGGAACATATATTTGGTCATTAACGCAGGGTGGCACAGCGCTAAGTTCCACCACCGTTACCCCTACATTGGGTACCACCACATACTGGGTTAGGTATACCAAAAATGGCTGTTCAACAGATCAAAGTGTTGCAGTAACGGTTAACCCACTTCCTTCAGTTGGAAATATTACAGGAAATTCTAATGTATGCGTATCACAAACCATTCTATTATCGAATGCAACTACAGGAGGCACATGGACAAGTAGTGACCTTACGAAAGCAAGCGTAAGTACCAGTGGAGTAGTAACGGGTGTGGCGACAGGTTCTGCCATTATAACTTATACCGTAACTAACCCTACAACCGGATGTACTAATTACGCTTCAAAAAGTATTACCATTAACGCCGTACCAAGTCCTGGCACAATCACAGGAAACTCTTCAGTATGCGTTAATCAAACTATTTCTTTGTCAAATTCTGTTAGTGGTGGAACTTGGGCCAGTACCGATAATACAAAGGCGACAATAAATTCAAGTGGTGTTGTAACAGGAATTGCTCAAGGTCAAACTACGATCACCTATACTGTTACTAATGCAGGATGTTCTTCAGCTGCGGCAGTAGTAATAACTGTGAATCCCCTGCCAAACGCAAGCATTTCAGGGACAGCAACAGTCTGTCAGGGAGCGGCAACGCAAAGCATAACATTTACTGGATCAAATGGAACCAGCCCCTACACTTTCACTTATAACATCAATGGAGGAAGTAGTTCGACGATCACTACAGCATCTGGAGACAATGCTATTACAATTCAAGTTTCAACTAGTGTTCAAGGAATTCTTAGTTATAACCTCTTAGGCGTAATGGATGCGAGTTCAACTCAATGCAGTAATGTACAAACAGGTACTGCAACTATTAAAATTAATCCAAAACCGCTTACTCCACATGTAGTAATGCAGTAAGTAAAAACAAGAAAATAACAAAAAATATAAACATTAAAAACAATAATCATGAAAACAGCAATCACAAAACTTAGTGCAATTCTATTCTTATTATTTGCACTACCATTAGGAACTTTTGCAGCAGTAAATTTCCCTCTTTATCTATGTGGCGGAGCTATTGCTAATCTTAAGCCAGATGCAACAGTTACTGCTGCATTAGCAGTGGGAGATCGAGTAATTTGGCAAGAATTTGATGCCGCAGATCAACCGGTTGGTACAGCAACAACCATAACTGTAACTACCGCAGGAACTGTAGACAATTTTACTACACCAGGAGCTTTAAGTTCTGGCGCTCACAGTTATAAGGTATTCGTAATATCTGCAGCACCAAATACCTGTACCGGTGATGTTTCTGATCCATTTTCTTTATATGTCTTACCAACTGCTACTGTAAGCCTCGGTACACCTTCAAATGCTAATTATTGTGAGGCAGGCGGAGCTACCTCATCTTCAGTAGTGACTGCTACTATACCAACTCTGGATGCAGCGATAGGAACCGACATTACTTTTGCTTATAACTGGACAGCAACAAAAGACGGAGCTGCTGTAACTCCGGTTACCGGCGTAGGTGGTATTGGTACTGCTGCAGATAACGTTTTTACCTTAAGCACAACTACTACAGGAACATATAAACTTAAGCTTGCCATTAACTATGCTCCGGCCGCTGGAGTAACATTAAAATCAGGAGATGGTAATGGGTGTGTCGTTACTTCTACTGAATCTAGTGACATCAAAGTTACACCTAAACCTGGAAAACCAACAGTATCATTTTCTTAAAATAGTGTGAATTAATTCTAGGTAATTATCCTTTCATGATTAACAGAAAAATAAGTTTTGTGTCAAGTATGCTGTTGCTCAGTGCAACGGCATGCTTTGCGCAATCTTCTGGTCCGCAAACGGTGAATCTCCCGCAGGGGGCTTCTTTAAAGTTGCGGGCAAATTCTGTTAACGCATCAACCTATCAATGGCTTAAAGACAATCAAATTGTAAGTGGTGCTATTGGCCAGGAATTTACAGTATTTGTTTCTGGAACATACACTGTAATATCTTATAATACCGAAGGCTGTGCTTCCGATATTTCAGAGGCTGTCATCGTTGTAGGCGGAACAACTCCTCCTATTATTCTCAAAGCTGATATGATGGTTACCAAAACATCAGAAAACAGGGCTTTAACACTTAACGACTCATTCGATTACACCATTAACGTAAAAAACAATGGGACCGATAAGGCAACCAACATTAAGGTTACAGATGAGCTACCTCCCGAGGTCGAATTTCAGCAACTAACCCCTACTGCCGGTAGTAATGCAAGGTATAGCTTTGCAACCAGGACTGTGCTTTGGGAAATTGATAGCCTGCAAAATGGCGAATCTGCAGATTTAAGGATAAAAACTAAAGCTCTTAAAGCCGGTGTTATTTACAACACAGCAAAGGTCTCGGCTGATCAGTCAGATCCAAATATGGCTAATAACGTTTCCACTGCCAGTACTTCGGTAGCAGGTATTATTATACCAAACGTGTTTACGCCAAACGGAGACAATAAAAATGAAACCTTTGAAATACCAGGCGTACAAGCGTTTGAAAATGAAATCACCATCCTAAACAGATGGGGAGGAACTGTATACTTCAAAAAAGGCTACAATAACGAATGGACCGGACGAGGGCTTAATGAAGGTACTTATTTCTATGTACTAAGACTAAAAATAGGCACCAAATGGGAAATCTATAAAGGCTATATCACTTTATTAAGGGGCAAACAATGATGAAAAGAATCATACTTCTGTTTTTAGCATCTATTGGAATTGTGTGTAGCTCAAGTGCACAGCAAGACAGTCAGTTTACACAGTACATTTTCAATACAATCCATATTAATCCTGCTTATACAGGATATAAAAAAGAACTATACATACAGGCTTTTTATCGTGCACAATGGGTAGGCGTAAGAGGTGCACCAACAACAGTTTCAGTAGCTGTAGATGGTGCTATTGACGACGGAAATGTTGGTCTTGGATTCATCGCTTCAAACGATAAGATCGGTGCGCAAAAAAACCTTTCTGCATATGCAAACTATGCCTATAAAATTCAACTGGGTTATGATGAAAATTCCAGACTCTCTTTTGGTTTGGCAGCAGGTGTAATGCAACTTGGCCTTGATGGAGATAAATTAACCAGCATAGATCCCGATGATGAGGTTATCCCTACTGGAATGCAAACCAGATTTTTCCCTGATGCAAGGGCTGGTATTTACTACTCTAATGAAAAATATTTCGCCGGACTTTCGGCAAGTAACCTGATAGCAAGCTGGGCTGCAAAAAACTATAGCAACAATCTTCTTGTTCCTGTTCCGCAGCCGCACATATTTTTAACTGCAGGCGCTTTAATACCCATTACTTACGGATGGGCGTTAAAACCTGTTATTTTATTAAAAGACGACATAAAGGGCCCTACTTCTCTGGATGTTAACGCCTTCCTCCTACTCAATGAAAAGGTATGGATAGGTGGTTTTTATAGAACCACGGTTCCTTTGTACAACAAAAAATTCCTGCAAAAAGACCTCACTAAAAAGAATGCGCTGGGCATGATGTTCGAACTCTTTGCTACAGACAACCTAAGAGTCGGCTATTCTTACGACTATTCTCTAAACAAACTTCAGTACTACAACTATGGCAGTCATGAGTTTTCAGTAGGCATTTATTTAGGCCCCAGAAATATGCGAAAAATCAGATCATCCAGATGTTATGATTTTTAAAAGGTCTATTCAGGTATTATTTTGTCCGTTTGAGCACTAAACATCTTTAATTCAAATGCTAAACCCTTCATTTTTGTAAGCACATAATTTCATGTGAACTTTGCGAGCTTTGTGATAAAATAAAAGTTCTTCGTTAATCATGAATATATTTGCACTAAATGAAAACGAAACTTCCTCTTAAAAATTTAATAAAAATAAGCTGCTGTTTTACTACAGCCGTCAGTTTGTTTTTATTTCTTTCTTCTTTTATTCAAGAAGGGGAACTGTATGGCTCTCTGGTAAAATGTTTATTTTTCCAACTGTTGCTCACGTTAATGTGCTTATCTAACATTCGTCTGTTAGTGGTTTTTGGCGATGAGAAATCGCCTCCGATAAGCAAAAGCACCAAAAAGTTTTACCTGGCAAGTTTTGTGATGAGTGCGGTAATAATTATATGTATTTACTGGCTTGGGCAATACCTTACTTTTCGCGGTATTATAGAACAACACGAACCATTTAGGGTTAGAGGTAATGTAATTTATCTGTACCTCAGTTTACAGGGATTCTTTATCAATGGTATTGTTTTGCTACTCCAAAACTTCATTATTGTACAAGATTCTAATAACCAGGTACAATTGGAGAACTCACGTTTAATTGCAGCAAGGTCTCAGGCGGCTAATGAATTATTACTTCAGCAAATACATCCGCATTTTCTGTTTAATGCCCTCAACATATTAAAATCTCTAATTAAAAGGAGTCCCGATAAAGCTGAGGATTATTTACTCCGTTTGTCTGACTTCTTACGTGTCTCGATATCGGGCAACAAAAGCGGAATAGCATCACTGAATGATGAGCTGAAATTATGTGCAGATTACCTGGAGATGCAAAAAGTAAGATTTGGTGAGGCTCTGAGTTTTAATTTAGACATACAAGAGAAAGAAAGCTCAGGATTAGTACTTCCGGTTTTTTCGCTTCAACCGCTTCTGGAGAATGTGATTAAGCATAATGAACTAACGGATGCTGCTCCGCTGAATATAAATATCAAACAAAATGGCAACTGGATCAGTGTAACTAATAACATCCAACTTAAGTCGAACCTGGAACATTCTACCGGTAGTGGTTTGGCTAATCTTGCAGAAAGATATAACCTGTTATCTGGTGATGAGATTGATATCAGAGATGATGGACTTACCTTTTCTGTTAGCTTAAAA
>Ga0307414_10001211_pt1 | contig 13294 bp, 16 predicted proteins | sample DK1Ometagenome_FD_203804 | JGI IMG/M metagenome (GOLD analysis project Ga0307414, IMG submission 203804) | Maize rhizosphere microbial communities from greenhouse at UC Davis, California, United States - DK15-O-3 | ecosystem: Host-associated > Plants > Roots > Rhizosphere > Soil | place: USA... | reverse complement strand
TTGGCGCCGTTGTAGGCGACGCGGCTGAACGGGGAACCGCGTTCCAGCTCCTCGCAAACCTGCTCGATCGCCTTGGGGTCCCCCAGGCCGTTGATCACGACGTCCGCGCCCGCCTCGGCCAGCGCGCGGCCGATGCCGAGGCCGATTCCGCTGGTCGAACCGGTGACGATCGCGACTTTGCCGGCGAGCGGGCGCGTAATCGCGGATTGGGACTGGGTCTGCATGTCCATGGGGCACCTCTTGTTGGAATGGCCCAAGGATGACGCTTCATCATGCACGGCGAAAATTCAGTTTGTGCATCAAGTCCATGCCGCCTCTCAATTTCACGCGGCGTCCCGTTTCCAGCATTTTGAAAGGACGTCGCGGGTCAGGCTGACTGCCGATGCGGCCGGGAACGACAGACAATCCCGCCCATCCAGAATGTCGGACCTCGCGGCGACCATTTCTCGATTTAAGGAGACGGCAATGTTCAATCTTACCAAGACGACCGTCGCGGCCGGCATCATTGCCCTCGCCGCGCTCGGTGGCGCGACTCCGGCCTTTGCCGGCCAGTGCCAGGCCGCGGGCGCCAACGCGCTCGCCAACGCCCCGACCATGCCCAAGGACGTGACCGACACGGTGCTCGCCGCCGTCGACCTGGGCAAGGAGATCAACGTCGACGGCCGCCAGCTGCGCACCCGCCGCCTGGTCGTTCAGCCCGGCGGCATCGTCCCGCTGCATAGCCACGCGGACCGCCCGGCGCTGATCATCACCGTCAGCGGTTCTATCACCGAATATCGGTCCGACTGCTCGGCGCCGGTCGAGCATCAGGCCGGCGACATCAGCCGCGAGGCCGACGGAATCTCGCACTATTGGATCAACAACGGCTCCGAACCGGCAGTGTTGCTGTCGTCGGATGTCTTCCACGGCAAATAGTCCCTCCCCACGCCGGCTGCCCCCGCAGAAAAGCCGGCGCCCCTGGCGTCCCGCCCCGCCCCGGCGGGACGCCACCTTGTCCAGGCGAACCCCATGTCCACCGCACCAAGCCAAGCACTCACGCCACCCGTGCCCGGCCTCTCGCTAGGCAGCTCGCTGCTGATCGGGGTGATTGGCTTTCTGACGCTGGTCGACCTGTTCGCTACGCAGGCAATCCTGCCGAGCCTTGCCACCGAATATGGCGTCGAGCCTTCGGAAATCGGGATCGCCGCCAACGCGACCACGCTCGGAATGGCGATCGCCGGGCTCCTGGTCGGCGCGGTCAGCGCGCGGCTGGAACGCAAGCGAGCCATCACGCTCAGCCTGTTGGTATTGGCGGCTCCCACCGGCCTGCTGGCGTTCGCGCCGGACCTCACCACCTTCGCGCTTCTCAGGATCACCCAGGGCCTGTTCATGGCCAGCGCCTTCACGCTGACGCTGACCCACCTCGCGGAGCGCTGCGAGCATCGCACCGCGAGCGCGCTTGCCGCCTATGTGACCGGGGTCGTCGCCAGCAATCTGATCGGCCGCCTGACCGCCGCTTTCGTCGCCGGGCAGGTCGGGGCCAGCTCGAGCTTCCTGTTCTTCGCCGCGCTCAATGTGGCGGGCGCCGCCCTGGTCGGCTTCGCGCTGCACCGCAATGCGCCGGAAATCACGCCAGGCGGATCGCGGTTCTGGGCGGCATGGCTCGGCCATCTTTCCAACCCTGCGCTGCGCCGGACCTTTGCGATCGGCTTCCTTATACTCTTCGGCTTCATCGGCGTGTTCACTTATGTCGGATTCGTTCTGATGCGTTCCCCGCACATGCTGTCGATGGGCGCACTCGGCCTGGTGTTCCTGGTGTTCGCGCCCTCGATGCTGACCACGCCGGCCGCCGGCCGGGTCACCGATCGGTTTGGACCGAACGTCACGGTACCGGCCAGCCTGGCCGTCGCCCTCCTCGGGCTGGGGCTGCTGCTCGTGCCCAATTTGCTTGCGATCCTGGCCGGCATGACACTGGTCGGGATCGGAACCTTCTTCGCCCAGGCGGTGGCCACCGGCCATGTCGGTCGCATCGCCGAAGGGGATAAAGCCGCGGCGAGCGGCCTGTATCTGTCTGCTTATTATTGCGGCGGGCTCTTCGGAGCGGCCGTCATCGGCCAGCTGTTCGACGGGTTTGGCTGGTTCGCCGCGGTCGCGGGCGTGTTCGCGGCCCTTGGGCTGGCGGCAATTTTGGGGGCTGGTCTTGTTGCGAAAGTAGGAAAATGAGTGAACGGTACCGTAGGGGCATCGACATTGCCGAACGACTGGCTTCGGACAAGGTCGCCCACTTCGTTGAAAGCGGCGTCGCCGAGGTGGCGCCCGATTTCGCCCGGATGACGATCGAGTTCGCCTTCGGCGATCTTTATGCACGAGATGTTCTGGACCTTAAGAGCCGCGAGCTGATTGCGATCGCCGTCCTGGCCGCTAGCGGCACGGCCGCGCCCCAGCTGCGCGTCCACATCGAGTCAGCCGCCAGTAGCGGCATCACGAAAGCTGAAATTGTCGAGGCGCTGATGCAGACCGCGCTTTACGCGGGTTTCCCGGCGGCGCTGAACGCTCTAGCTGACTGCCATGACCTCTTGACCGACCACGATTGTATCGGAGACCGGTGCGGGTAAGCTGCTGGTGGGCCAGGGGAACCGACGGGCTTCCTGCACGAAGGCGCCAACCGCAGGCGAATGAGGGCGGCCGCGAACGGTCGCGAGGTAGACCGTGCGATAGAAGGTCGGATCGATCATCGGGCGCACCACCAGGTCCGGATAGGTGACGCTGAATTCCGGAAAGAATCCGAGTCCAAGTCCGGCCTGGATCATCCCCTGCACCCAGTCGTCGCGGGGCGAGCTGAATACCTGGCGCAGATACACGCCGCGGCTGTTCAACTCTTTCCGGACCGGCTCGAAAACTTCGCAGTTGGAACGGCTGACATATGGCTCCTTGTCCAGCTCCGCGGCACAAATCTGATCGTGGGCAACCAGCCGGTGATTCTGCGGGAGGACGATGACGAATCGTTCCTCGAAAACCGGCAGCTGGTGAAGCGATTCCGGCAATTCTCCCGGGACACCAACGATCGCAACCTCGAGATCCCCTTTTTCAAGCAATTCCACCATTTGGGGCGCGCCTGCGTCGATCACTCGCACTTCGACATCGGGGTGGGCCGCCTGGAAACGGATCATCAGTTCCGCGACCAGCTGCGGCCCAATGGTGCACATTGTACCAATGGTCAGGGTTGCCTGCTCGAGCTTCTTGACCGCCCGAGCCTGCTCGCGCGCCGCCTTGGTCTGTTCATCGACCGTCTGCAGATAGGGCAACATCATCCGCCCCAACTCGGACAAATGGGTGTTGCCGCGCTCTCGATGGAATAGCGGGCCGCCAAACTCATGCTCGAGCTGCTGGATGGCGCGGGTCAACGCCGGCTGGCTGACGTTGCATTTTTCAGCCGCGCGCGTGAAATTCAATGTGTCGGCAAGCGCAACGAAATAGCGCACCTGCTGCATTTCCATCGGAGCGGTCCCCCTTCCGAAAGCAGGCTCTTACACCCGCCGTCGCAGTTGGCGCTATACCGATTGCGTATCGATCCCATGCCGCTTCGGCCTGTGACGCGCGTAGCCATTTCCGCGACCATGGAAGTCCCAAAACTTTCGTGAGGAAATGGACCATGTTGAAAGCCGCAATCACCGCGACTGCCCTGACCGCCTTCGCCGCCACGGCCGCAATGGCCGGCCCGGCCAAGCCGCAGCCCAACGCCGACAAATGCTATGGCGTCTCACTGGCCGGCAAGAACGACTGTGCCGCCGGCCCGGGCACCAGCTGCGCCGGCACATCCAAGCGCGCCTATCAAGGCAATGCCTGGAAGTATGTCGCCAAGGGCACCTGCACCGCGATCAAGACCCCCAAGGGCCGCGGTTCGCTGACCCCCAAGGCAGCCTAACGCCATGAACCCGACCGCCGGATTGAGCTTCAAGCCGATCCATTACGAGCAGGCGATGGCCTGTCCGGCGGAAGGGCTGTGGTTCGAGGTTCATGCCGAAAATTACATGGTCGATGGCGGCCCTCGCCTCGCAATGCTCGAGACGCTTCGCAAGCGTTTCCCCCTCTCGATTCACGGCGTGGGCCTTTCGCTTGCCGGAATCGACGAACCCGACGGCGAGCATCTCACCAGGCTCAGGCGCCTCGTCGATCGGTTCGACCCGTTCCTGGTCTCGGAGCATCTCGCCTGGTCGAAACATGGCGCCACAAGCTTCCCCGATCTGCTGCCGTTTCCGCGCACCAATGAGGCGCTGAAGATCATCGCACGCAACATTGACATCACCCAGGAAGCACTCGGCCGGCAGATATTGATCGAAAACCCTTCGCTCTACCTCCAGCTCAAGGGACATGAATGGCCGGAAAGCCTGTTCCTGACGGAGCTCGCGAAGCGGACCGGATGCGGACTCCTGATCGACGTCAACAACGTGTTCGTCAGCGCAACCAACCTCGGCTTCAATCCGGTTTCCTATCTCGACGCGCTGCCGCGCGGCGTCATCGGCGAGATCCACCTTGCCGGCCACGCGCCGGACCCGCTGCTGGGGAAGTCGCTGCTCATTGACAGCCATGATGCTCCGATCGCCGAGGAGGTGTGGAAGCTCTACGATTGGCTCCTGGCACTATGCGGCCGGCATCGCCCGCCGACGCTGATCGAACGCGACGACAATATTCCCGCTTTCGAGGAATTGCTGGCCGAGCGCGACCGCGCCGCCTGCATGATGGCCGGCTGCCGTATGGAGCTGGTCCATGGTTGACCTGGCCACGTTCCAGCGCACCTTCGCCGACGCCCTTATGGCCGACGCACAGCCGGCACATACATTCCGGACGCAAGCCTTCGCCGTCTATCGCAACACCTCCGCCCGCGGCGCGGTCGAGGCGCTTCGTGCCGCCTTTCCGACCGTCGACATGCTGGTCGGCGAGGAAATGTTCACCCAAGCCGCGCTCGACTATCGGCGCGAGCATCCGCCCAGGGGGCCGGTCCTATCGGAATATGGCGGAGACTTTGTGGCCTTCCTGGCCCGGCAGCCGTGGACCTGCGAATTGCCTTACCTCGCTGACGTCGCCCGGCTCGACCGGCTATGGCTGGAATCCTTCCTGGCGCAGGATACGACCGCATCGCCGCGGCCGTTCACCGATGAAGCCAGGATCGCCTTGCACCCCGCCACCCGTTTCGGCTGGCTGGCAACGCCGGCGATGACGATCTGGCTGGCACATCGTGACCCCTTCGGATTGACCGAGCTGGACCCCGATTGGATCGAAGAGGGCGCGCTGTTCACGCGGCCCCGCCTCAGCGTCCGCGCCGAGCCGATCGATCCGGCCTTTCACCATCTCCTGATTGCCTGCGCCGCTCCCGCATCCGCCGCCGATGTCGTCGCGGCCGTCGCATCGGCCTTCCCACAAGCTCGAGTTCCCGAACTGCTCCAACGCGGCGTCGCGTCCGGCGCCCTCATCATCCAGTGACCGAAGGAAAGGACCATCCCATGGCCACCATTGCACAAGACGAGAGCGGATCACCGTACCGACGCCTCGCCAACCTCGCCGAACGCGCGCTGCCGGCATCGCTCCTGTTGCTCGTCCAGCGCCTCGGCATTGCCGCGGTCTTTTTCCAATCCGGCCGGACCAAGGTTGAGGGGATCTTCACTATCCCGGACACGACCGTCGAACTGTTCCGCAGCGAGTATGCGCTGCCGCTCCTGCCTCCCGAGCTCGCCGCCTACATGGCGGCGGGGGCCGAGCACCTCTTCCCGGTCCTACTGGTGCTCGGCCTTTTTACCCGTCTGTCGGCTGCAGCCCTGCTCGGCATGACGCTGGTCATCCAGATCTTCGTCTATCCCGATGCGTGGCCGACCCACCTCAGCTGGGCCGCGCTGATGTTGCCCCTGATCGCGCTGGGCGGTGGCAATTGGTCGCTCGACCGGCTGCTTCGAATTTCCTGATCACCACACTCAAAATGGGAAGCCACCATGCGTAACAAAGTCATCAAAACTCTTGCCGCCCTATCGCTCGCGATGGTCCCGACCACGCTTCCCGCCGCGAGCAAGCCGGCGCCAGCCGTCCATGTGACATCCGACGGACTTGCCGCCGGAGGCTATGACGTCACCACCTATTTCACTCACGGCAAGGCGGTTCGTGGCAGCGCCAGGCATGAGCTGATGTTGAAGGGCGCGACATGGCGCTTCGCATCGGCCGATGGCAAGGCGCGCTTTCAGGCCGATCCCGCCGCCTACGCTCCCCAGTTCGGTGGCTATTGCGCGTGGGCGGTCAGTCAGGGCTATGTCGCCTCCGGCGATCCCGAACAGTGGAAGATCGTCGACGGCAAGCTCTACCTGAACTTCAATGCCCGCGCCAAGGAGCTGTGGGAGGCGGACCAGGCCGACGCGATCAAGCGCGGTTACGCCAACTGGCCCGCCGTCCTGACGAACAATCAGGACAATCCATGATATTCCCGGGCAAAGTCACCGCGATCCTGCGTTGGTTCAGTTGAACCGAGCGACTACCGCGTGGGGGCCAGCTAGTCTGCTGTTAAGTAGCTGATCTAAAAAGGAAAAAATGGTGGGCGTGGCAAGGATTGAACTTGCGACCCCTGCGATGTCAACACAGTGCTCTACCACTGAGCTACACGCCCACTCGGGGTTCCGAACCGCCTTGCGGCGGGACATCTGGAAGGGCGCCTTTAAGGGCGCGCGCCGAGCTGCGCAAGACCCGACAAAAGACTCATGGTGAAGCTCGGACTTGCTCCGAGCTGGAGCCATTCAGTTTGTCTCGATCGAAGTACCACTTCGATCGATTACAACCGTCCGTGCTGGTCCTCGGTCTGGAACAGCCGATCGACCTCCGCCACCAGGTCTTTCAGGTGAAATGGCTTCGAAAGCAATTTGGCCTCCGGCGCCGTCCGACCGCCCTGGAGCGCGACCGCCGCGAAGCCCGTAATGAACATGACACGGATCGCCGGGTCGATCGCGCTGGCTTTCTGGGCAAGCTCGATCCCGTCCATTTCCGGCATCACGATATCGGTGAGGAGCAAGTCGTACTTGCCTACTTCCAGCAGCGGCATCGCCTCGGTGCCGCAGCCGACGGCTTCGACGTCGTAGCCGACCCGCTGCAGCGCGCGCTGCAGATATTCGCGCATCGACGTATCGTCTTCGGCCAGAAGGATTCTGATCATCGTCTTCACTCTATGCGCGCATGGTTTAAGATTTTCCAGCACCTAGCGGTGGCCGCGCCAATTGCTGTCCGCATTTGGCACGGTTAGGCTGTAACCCATTGCCGATGCATTTATATCCCGCCCCGATTGTCCACCCGTCGCGCAGCTTGCTGCCGGTGCTGCTGTCCGTGCCTCATTCGGGACGGGATTATGACGAGACGGTTCTGGCCAATGCCGCCCAGGGCCGCCGTGCTCTCGAAACGCTGGAGGACCCGCTGGTCGACCGGCTCGCCTGGCGGGCGATCGCGACCGGAATCGGGGCTGTCGTCCAGCCTGTGCCGCGGGCAGTGATCGACTGCAACCGTGACGAGGAAGAGGTGGATCCCGCCGCCATCCTCGGGATTTCGCCGGTGCCCGTTGGGGCTCGCGCGCGATATGGCCTCGGCCTCGTCGCCTCGCGCACCCATCGGCATGGCAGGATTTGGCGGCGGCCGATCGACCGGGCGGAGCTCATGCGCCGCATCGAGCAGGTCCATCGACCCTATCATCAAGCCCTCCGAGACGGTCTCGCGGCGCATGTCGCCGCCCGCGGTGAAGCCCTGCTGATCGACTGCCACTCCATGCCCCCGCGGCCTCACGGTCAGGCGGAATTGGTGATCGGCGACCGGCATGGCACCAGCGCCGCTGGCTGGCTGGTCAACGAAGCGGCGCGGCTGGCGCGGGAGACTGGCCTACGGGTGGCGCTCAACGACCCCTATGCCGGCGGCGCGATCGTCGCCCGGCACGGCCGACCCAATCTCGGCATTCACGCCATCCAGCTGGAAATTGGCCGCGAGATCTATCTGGGCGCGGATGGACGCACCGCAAGCGCAGGATTCGGCCGCGTTGCCTCCCTGATCGAGATACTTGCCGTCCGCCTGGGAGAGGCCCTGCTCGACCGGGCCATCCCTGCCGCCGCTGAATAAAAAAACGGCCGCCCCGGTTTAAGGCCAGGGCGGCCGGAAGTTCAGGGAGGAACGCACCTTTCGGTGCGTGCTCCGCGCATTTCGGCTGCAGGGGTTACAGACGAAAGCGGCGCGGCATCACCCGGATGTGGGGTGGTGCCGCGCCGTTTCAATGGGCTGAGACAATGTCCGCCTCAGGCGGTCCTAGGCGTCAGCGGTGGCCGGCTGAGCCGCGGGCATCGGGCCGGTGCCCTGCTGAACCTGGCGACCGAAAATCTCGCGGACCATCGCCAGCGAGAAGAGATGCGCCATGATCATCGGCAGCATGCCATTCTGATTGATCTTCCTCAGCTCGTCCCCGCGAAGGTTCCTGAATTTCTCTTCATCGACCATCTGGAACCCGCGATAGATGAACGGCTGCTCGGAACCTTGGGGCTGGATGGCGACTTCGCCGTCCATCAGCAGGTCCGATTCCTTCAACTCGTTCATGAAGGCCTGGGTACGCTGCCCCGCCTGTTCGAATTGCTCGCAGAAATCGAGGATCGACTTGGTCGCTTCCGACGGCTCGTCGCCGTTGAACAGCGGCTGGCCCTCTTCGAAGTCGCCGACGCCGCCGGAGTTCGGGTCGAAGCAAAGCGACAGTTCATCGCTGTCGTTGCGCAGGCGGGCAAGCATGAACGGATAACGGCGGATATAGGCAGGGATGTAGACGCTATTGTCGATCAGCTTCCCGTCCTTGTCGAAAAAGGTGTTGGTCCCCTCGTGCAAGCCCATCAGGGCCAGCGGCACGGGATTGTCGCCCGACGAGAAAATGATCGGGAAATAGCGCTGAGCCAGTCCGAATTCGTCGACCGTCACCGGAATCGCGTGCGACGAGGCGAGGCTCGGCACGGTGTCGACCGTACGCACCTTGAAATTGCCGTGGGCGTTGCGGTTCAAAGGTTCGATGCCGTTGTACAAAAGCGGCAACATGTTCGGCGCTTGGCTCGCCATAGGGATGGTCTCCGAAAAAGGGGCGAGCGGGTCCGGGATCGCTCACCGGCCGGCCTCGCTTTAAGATTGCGCGCCCGGCTCTAGTGGCACCCCGTTTGAAGCGCAAGTCGTTTGCGGGGGCCGGAAATCCTGTCGTGCCGCGCGGAAGCACCGCCAAATTCATCGCCTATTCAAGCCTTGCGGCTAGACCGCTGGCCGATATGGTCGCTGACGCATGATCCCTCTTCCCATTTTCGGGCTTTTCTCGGCGCTCCTCGGCCTCGCTGCCGATCCGCCCGCCGAGCCCCAGGCCGTGCGCCGCATGGTCATCCGCGACGAGGTGATCCTGCGCATCCCGATCCGCCCACGGATGTCGCCCGCCATAGAGTGGAAGGAGGGCAAGGGCCCGCGCTGCCTGGATGCCGACCGGATCGCAGGTGCAATGCTGTCGGGCCGGTCCTCGATCGACTTCGTGCTAAGGGACCGGCGCAGGTACCGCGCCTATATGGACAGCGAGTGCCCGGCGATCGATTTCTATGGCGGCTTCTACCTCCAGCCCGACGACGAGCGCATCTGCGCCAAGCGCGAATATATCCGCTCCCGCGTTGGCGGCGACTGCCGTATCGAAAGGTTCAGGACGCTGGAGCCAAAGCTGAAGCGGTAGGCCGAACCTTGACATTTTACCCCCCTCCCCTGTAGCGCGCCAACGCGCGACGCCAGGGGCGGCGCATCCTCTTTTTTCCGGAACCCTGAATGAATTTTGCCGACCTCGGCCTTTCCGAACAGTTGCTTCGCGCCGTCACCGACAGCGGTTACGACATCCCGACTCCTATCCAAAAGGGCGCCATCCCCTCGGTCCTGATGGGCCGGGACCTGATCGGCATCGCCCAGACCGGCACCGGCAAGACCGCCGGCTTCGTGCTGCCGATGATCGACATCCTCGCCGAAGGCCGGACCCGGGCGCGCATGCCGCGCTCGCTCATCCTGGAGCCGACGCGGGAGCTGGCGGCGCAGGTTGCCGAGAACTTCGAGAAATACGGCAAGTATCACAAGCTTTCGATGGCCCTGCTGATCGGCGGCGTTCAAATGGGCGATCAGGTGAAGGCGCTGGAAAAGGGCGTCGATGTGCTGATCGCGACGCCGGGCCGGCTGATGGACCTGTTCGGCCGCGGCAAGATCATGCTCAACGATTGCAAGCTGCTGGTGATCGACGAGGCGGACCGGATGCTCGACATGGGCTTCATCCCCGACATTGAGGAAATCTGCACCAAGTTGCCCAGGGATCGGCAGACCCTGCTCTTCTCCGCGACCATGCCGCCGCCGATCAAGAAGCTGGCCGACCGCTTCCTGACCGATCCCAAGACGATCGAGGTCGCCCGGCCCGCCACCGCCAACGTCAACATCGACCAGCGGCTGGTCATGACCCGCGGCGACAAGAAGCGCGACGTGCTCCGCCAGATTTTGCGCGGCGAGGAATTCAGGAACGCGATCGTCTTCTGCAACAAGAAGGTGACGGTGCGCGAGCTCTACACCAGCCTAAAGCGCTCCGGCTTCGCGGTCGGGCAGATCCAGGGCGACATGGACCAGTCGAGCCGCATCGCCGAGTTCGACAGGTTCAAGAACAACGATATCAACATCCTGGTCGCCTCCGATGTCGCCGCGCGCGGCCTCGACGTGAAGGGCGTCAGCCATGTCGTGAACTTCGACGTTCCGTGGCAGCCCGACGATTACATCCACCGCATCGGTCGCACGGGGCGAGCCGGGGCGAAAGGCATCGCGATCACACTCGCTACGCGCGAAGATAACGAGGCCATCGCCTCGATCGAAAAGCTGACGGGCATGAAGCTGCCGCGTGTCGATGGCGGCGAACCGAAGGCCGCGCCGGTCGAGGAAGCATCGCGCGAGGAAAGACCGGCCCGGTCGCGCAGCCGCTCACGCGGGAAGCCGAAGGCCGAAGCGCCGGAGCCCAAGGCTGACGCCGCGCCTCCGAAAACAGAAGCTCCCCGTGAAGAGCGTCCAGCCTCGCCCAAGTCCGCGCGCAAACCCAAGACCCCGCAAGAGAGCGATGATGACTGGAACGGCCCGGTGCCCGGCTTCCTGAATTTCAGCGCGCTTTAGGATTTCGATAGCGGTCGAGGAAGCTCGCCGCATGGGCGGCAAACCGACCCTCGACGATGGCGTCGCGCATTCCCTGCATCAGCCGCTGATAAAACCAGAGGTTATGCTCGGTCATCAGCATCGCGCCGAGGATTTCGCCCGAGCGCACCAGGTGATGGACATAGGCGCGGCTATAGGTCGAGCAAGTCGGGCAAGGGCAATCCACGTCGAGCGGCGCTTCGTCCTCGGCGAAGCGGGCGTTGCGGATGTTGATTGGGCCGTCGGCCGTGAAGGCCTGGCCGGTGCGGCCGGAGCGGGTGGGTAGGACGCAGTCGAACATGTCGATCCCGCGCCGAACTGCCTCGACGATGTCGTCGGGCTTGCCGACCCCCATCAGGTAGCGCGGCTTGTCGGCCGGCAACTGGCCCGGAGCAAAATCGAGGCAGCCGAGCATCGCCTCCTGCCCCTCGCCCACGGCAAGCCCGCCAACCGCATAGCCGTCGAAGCCAATCTCGGTCAGCGCATCTGCAGATTGCTTGCGCAGCCCCTCATCGAGTGCGCCTTGCTGGATGCCAAAAAGGGCTGCTCCTTCGGCGTGCTGTCCGCCTTGGTCGAAGGCATCCCGCGACCGCTTCGCCCAGCGCATCGAGCGCTCCATCGCGTCTCGCTGCTGCTTCGGTGTGGATGTCGTCTGCACCAGCTGGTCGAATGCCATGACGATGTCCGACCCAAGCAGCCGCTGCACCTCCATCGACCGCTCCGGGCTCAGCATGTGCCGCGATCCATCGAGGTGGCTTCGGAACGCGACGCCCTCCTCGGTCACCTTGGTCAGCTCGCTGAGGCTCATTACCTGGTAACCGCCGCTGTCGGTCAGGATCGGCCGATCCCAGTTCATGAACTTGTGAAGCCCGCCAAGCCTTGCCACCCGATCCGCACCGGGCCGGAGCATCAGGTGATAGGTATTGCCCAGGAGTATATCCGCCCCGCTGGCGCGGACGCCTTCCGGCTTCATTGCCTTGACCGTCGCGGCGGTGCCGACCGGCATGAAAGCCGGCGTTCGAATTTCTCCGCGACGCATGGCGATGGTGCCGGTGCGGGCTGCGCCATCGGTTGCGGATATCGAGAAGGCGAAGCGGGTCATTCGACGCGCTCCCTAGCGAGTCAAACCGCCCGCCGCTACAGGCGCGAATATGGTTGAACCCTGGGCCTATCCGGCACTGACCGCCGTCGCGCTGTTGACCGGCTTCATCGACGCCATCGCGGGAGGCGGAGGCCTGATCATGATGCCGGCGCTGCTGTTCGCCGGCGTCCCACCGGTCAATGCGCTCGCGACCAACAAGCTTCAATCGATGTTCGGCACGGCGACCGCCTGTTTCAACTATTGGCGCAAGGGACTGGTCGACTGGCGGGCCAATCTTCTGACGGTTACGCTGGTTGCCGCTGGGGCAAGTGTCGGCGCGCTCTTGGTCCAGTGCATCGACGCCCGCGCGCTGTCACTGCTCATCCCGCTGCTTCTAATGGGTGTTGCGATTTATGTCATCGCCAGCCCCCGTATGAGCGACGAGGATGCACATCAGCGGATCGGCCCTCGAGGCTATTCCGGCGTCGGCGGAGCGATCGGCGCCTATGACGGCTTCTTCGGTCCGGGCGCGGGAAGCTTCTACACGGCATCGCTGGTCGGCTTGCGCGGGCTCGGCCTCACCCGCGCGACAGCACTCACCAAGCTGTTCAATCTGACCAGCAATGTCGCCTCGGTCCTGCTCTTCGCCATCGGCGGCAAGATGTTCTGGCTGCTCGGGCTGTGCATGGCCGCCGGAGCCATGGCTGGAGGCTGGGTCGGAAGCCATACCGCAATGCGCTTCGGGGCGCGGTTGATCCGGCCGTTGCTCGTGATCTTGTCGCTAGCACTGACGGGGCGCTTGCTGTGGGGCTATTTCGCGGCCTGACTCCCGCCGCATTCCTTGCCTAGGGGCTGCCGCCATGACCGTAAAAAACGCACCTTCGCCGACCGATTTCGCCTTCATCGTTGGCGCGCCGCGCTGCGGGACAACGAGCCTTGCAAGCTACCTTCGCCAGCATCCCGATGTCTGTTTCTCGTCGGTCAAGGAGCCCATGTTCTTCGCCCAGCATGATCTTC
>Ga0307414_10001210_pt1 | contig 13298 bp, 7 predicted proteins | sample DK1Ometagenome_FD_203804 | JGI IMG/M metagenome (GOLD analysis project Ga0307414, IMG submission 203804) | Maize rhizosphere microbial communities from greenhouse at UC Davis, California, United States - DK15-O-3 | ecosystem: Host-associated > Plants > Roots > Rhizosphere > Soil | place: USA... | reverse complement strand
GACAGCGTTTGGCATGAAAGACCTTTTAGCGTAAGCTCTCGGTGTACTGTTCTTTGATAAAGCATGTGCTTTTGCAAGGTATTCCAAAAGTCAAAAGCTTTAGACAGTGATGTTTAAAGGCTTTTGACTTTTAAGTTTCTTTTGAAACTTCTATTAGTGTCTAAAAGTTTCGAACCTAAACTTGGCAGCTCTTGTTTTTGCTGGATTTGTGGTTTTTGAAAATAACTTGTGCCACGATTCTGCCACAAAACTCAAAGCACTAATATTTATGACATTTTTAGAGATTTAATATATTCGAACCTAAACTCGTTAGGTCTTAATTTTGTTGGAATTCTTGTTTGTAAAAACAGCATGTTCTACGATTTTGCCACAAAAATTAGACTTGTAAAATTTCTAAAAAACCGACTTAAGTTTTTATGGCAAAAAAGGTGTCCACTCCTTACACTTCACAGCTTTACTTTTTCCGTGTATTGTTTAAATGCTCTATTATAACAATTAGTCCCGTTTCTAAAGAGGACAGTAAATATTTTCTTGGCTGCTCAATATTTTCGTTTTCATCCAGGTAGGTTGATAAGCTTGCATTGAGTTTAGAAAGAAACTCAGCGTCTTCAAAAATAAATTCACCAATATTTGAGCTTGTATATCTGCTTTGCAGCAGTTCAGTAAAATTAAATAATTGTTTGTTAGGGATTTTTAATAACGCTTCAAACAGTAATTTGTCATCAGCGTATTGAAAAAATTCTTTTGATAATTCATGCTTTTTAAAAATATTGGACAATTCAAACTCGTCCTTATTTTCCAAGCAATCAATCATTTCATTACCATTTGCCACATATTCTTCTTTTTTGATTTCGTAATGAATATCTTTTACAAGCTTTTTTATTTCAGTAACATCAGGATTTTCATCTGCAAAGTGTAATAGGTTATCAAGAATTTTACCGTTGATTGCCTTTTGTTTTTTTGCTATCTCAAGTCCTTTTTTTATCACATCATCAATTTCTTCTTTAGTTTCTGAAATAAGTTTATTGTTTATAAAATAGTAAAAGAAATTTGCAATCTGGACATAGTCGTAAATAAAATATTTACCCTGTTCTGCATATTGAAGGACATTCTTTGTCAGGGTTTTAAAATCCACATCCGAGAGTTCCCGGAACTTATAGTTAAGCAACGCCCTAAATCCTCAGTTTCTTTTGGAATAACTTCAGGATAACGTTTTTTAAGTTCGTTTTCGAATTCTGTTTTATCAAAGTAGCCTGATAGCACATAAGAGTAGATTGACCGATAGAAGAAATAAGTTTTTATTTTCTTGTCTAAATATTTTTCATAAAATATCTCAGCGTAATCCTTGACTCTGTCGGTATCCCCTTTTCCGGATTTTCTCGTTGTTCTGGCAATGTATATTGAATAGTATTGCTCGTCAATAATATAGAGACCTTTAAAGTCAATGTAATCTGAGGAAGTTAAACCACCTTTTTTATATTCAATTGCTATAATTGCGGAAAACAGAATTATTTCCTGGACATATTTCAGATCTGCATTTTTTAATACAGGATAAATTTTCGATAAAATGTCCAAATAGAAGTTGATTACTCTAAGATTATCTTGTTTGTACTCTGTTAAAATATCGGTAATTACTGCTTTTTGGTTTGATAAGAAATTGTAAAAGCTTGTGCTGTCTTTATATTTTTCAAATAATTTAGGGAATGTTGAAACAATGTCAAGTTCAAATTTCAAATCACGACCAATAATTTTCTCCTTGATTCTTTCATATCCTTCTCCCTTTATAATTTCAGGTTCGTGAGTTTTCTGTCATTGCTGGTAATTTTCATAAAGAAAACTAACCCAAAACTGCTTTCCAACATAATCCTACTTTTTAAATTAATAAATGTAGAATAATATTACTGCCAAATCAAGTCGTTAATCTCGTTAATCCCTATGATATAAGGGATTTTTGCTATTTCTGGTGCACTTTTCAGCGCGCCGGAAAGTGCACCGATTCTGCACCTTTAATTTTGTGAGGATTTGTAAATATTGAAAACAGGCCTAAAATAAAAAAAACCTGCAAATCCTTGAATTTGCAGGTCTTCAGACATTTTTTGTGGCTTTTTGAAAAGATTGAAAACTTTAAGCTTTCCGCCTTTTTGGCCTTTCCGTGGGGAAAGAGCAGGATTCGAACTTTATCGCTCAAACCGTCATCTATGCTACGTTTTTATGATGTCTTAAACCTCAGTGCACCGATTCTGCACCTCAATTTAAATTGTTAGTTTTCTTGTATCTAACTAGTTGATCTTCAGTCTTATTATTCTAAATAATTTGATTGTAAATATATCATTTTTTTTTATTATTGGAAAATTTAATTTTTGATGCTTCTCAAATGGAAAATCTTTTGAAGACTCCTTAGTTTTTTGTTGTAAAAAAGGTGTCAATCCAAGCTCTAAAAGACCACCTCACATTCAAGAATGGAAGGATTGAATGATTCATTTGAAAAACTGTTATCAAGATATACCTTAAGCTCTCAATTTGTCGAACCTTTTAAATTTCAGCTGAATAAACTTTTTGAGATTGTGGAAAATGAAGGCAGGGAAGAGCTGAAAGGCCTGCTTGCCAGGAAAAAAGATTTAGAATCGAAAATTGAAAATCTGGATAAACGCTATTTTGACAAGCCGAATTTTGGGGATGAAAAATACAATAAATACTCACTTGAGTTTGATATGGAATTAAAGGATGTTGATCTTCAGATTGCATCAAATAAAAAAATAATATCTAACCACAGCAGACATATCGATAAAGTAATCGAAAAGGTTACAAAAATCAATAAATACTGGAGAGAAGGAGATATTAAATTATCGGAACAATTAACCGTGTATGACAATAGTGCTGCCACAAACAATTTAATACTCCCAAAAACTATTTACGCAGCTAAATTTCCTAATGCATTTCCTTCTATCCTCAATGTTGGGAATTTAGAGAAAAAAATATCGTTTGATCAGTATGATTCAAAAGGAAATATTCTTCAGTATACTCTTGAAAATGGTATTCCGGTATCGATAATTTGGGGCTATAACAAAACTCAGCCAATAGCTAAAATTGAGAACGCTGCTTATAGTCAGGTTTCTTCATATGTTTCAAATTTGCAAACATTATCTGACACAGGAACAGAAGCCAATCTTATTACGGTTCTGTCGCATCTGTTAGATAACTATTATATTTAGACCTTAAAAATACATTAAATGAATACGAAAGGTCATTGTTATCCCAAAGCTATTATATTGCAGGCTGTTTATTTTAAATTAAGATTTACATTGAGTTACCGGGATGTTGAGGAAATAATGAAAATGCGAGGAGTAGCAGTTGATCACGCTACAATACAGCGTTGGGTATTTAAATTTTCACCTCTGATTGACTCGGAACTCAAGAAGAGAAAGAAGAGTGTAGGAGCCAGCTGGCGAATGGATGAAACCTATATAAAAGTAAAAGGTGTCTAGTGTTACTTATATCGAGCTGTTGATAAATGGGGTAATACGGTGGATTTTCTTTTGACCAGAAGGAGACAGCGAATGAGTGCGCAGTCATTTTTAATAAAAGCGATAAGAAATAACTGCAGGCCAACGGTAATAAATATAGACAAAAGCGGCTCTAACACCAGTGCAATACGGGTTTATAACAAACGATCATTTTCGAATATAAAGATTCGTCAATGTAAATATCTCAACAATATTGTTGAACAAGACCATCGCTTCATAAAGTGGCGGATACAAAACGGCTTGGGTTTTAAAAGTTTTGCGTCTGCCAAAAGAACCCTGGCAGGAATTGAAGTTGTACACATGTTGAGAAAAAATCAAATGCTTAACCCAGGAATAAGCATGTTCAAATCATTCTGTAAATTGGCTGCATAATTTTGGGATTCCTGATTTATTTCGGATTGACATGGCAGATGCGACAGAACCATAATTCAAGTTTATGCATAAAAGAATCGTTTATTGATTCACAGGTTATGTCATCTTGTTGATGGTTAATTTGTATAAACTCGGTGAGCAGCTCTTTGGAACGTTTGTATTTTCTAAGTGAATCAGAAGACCGCTCGTCATTTTTAACTTTTCGGCTGAAATGGGTGATGTAGTTTTGCAGAATTTTTAAGACAGTGATTCTGTTTTCTGTTATCCTGCCTGTTAATTCTTTTTTGAATTCTGCCAGTGAAAACTCGCTGTTTTCAGAGATTTTTCCATCGTATTTTTTCTTAATCTCAAGCTGAAAAATATCTAAGTTTTTACGGATTTTCTTTTCCTTTTCCATCCTGAGCAGTCTGCGGAGCTTATTGGTATACTCCCATCTTTCTGGAGATATGTATTGTCTGGTTGTAATTGCAACCGAATTCTGATCATGCCAGAGACGCGCGTAGATAGGGCATTGGCCATTCTTATTTTTTTTTCTGACTTCAGATAAAAATAGATCTTAAGCATGCATCTCTTTTTTTAAAATTATTATTGGGTGGAAACTCAATGGATAAAGATATAAAACTTATGCTTTTTTAATTGTTAAAGTAATGGTAATTAATGTATTGTGTTTGATTGAAGAGAGCGAAAAGGTGCGTAGATGGGTGCACTAATAGGTGCACAAAACTTTGACTAAATATACTGATGCTGAAAATTTAAAAAAAAATAAAATTTTATAACCTCAGGTTTTATAGGGTGCAGGGGGAGAAAATGTGTTTGGTGGATATCAGGTTCAAATATTTTTCAATAGGCTTTAAAAACGTTGAACCCCCCTGTGTTTTCAGGGGGTTTCGTTTTCAGCGGAGAAAGAGGTTCCTCCTTGATTTATTAAAACCCCAGTAAATACTGGTTTCATATGCTATTTAAGAGCAGGCACAGAAAGAAAAGTGTACCTCGAAATTTTAAATCAATTTCTTGATGTAAATATAGGTTAAAAACGATAAAGATTACAAATATAATTCGCTAATTTCAATAGAATTAGAAATCTGAAATTGATGTATTTCTGTTGACTGATGCATTTTGAGTGTTTCTTTAAAGAGCTATTATGAGTGCTTTTGAGTAATGATAGTTGTTATGATGTCAATCTATTTCAAGATTTCTATTTTATGTGCGAGAATTGTTCGCTAATGTTAAATGTCTTGTTAAGCGAATAAAAACTGGATTTCAAGTTCGGGCAATATTCTTTTCTCACTCTCCAGTATATGTTTGCATATCCAATAAAGAAACTATTGTAGGTAAGAGCCTAGGTATTAATACCTAATTTTTGTAACAACAAATAGAAATTAATTGATAATATGTTAATTAACAATGGGTTATTTTTTGTTTTTATCTTAATATTTAAAATATCAGAGTAAGTGAAGAAAACCGTAGATTTTTTACAATTCTATAATTTATATTTGTCCCAATTAATTTATCTAGTATAAAATTTTGAGTGCTTATGAAAAAACTATACTTACTGATTTTCTTTATTTCTTATTTTGCTTATTCACAGGATATTTTTTGGGAGAAATCCTATGGTGGAAAACATGCTGATTATCTTTTTGATGCCCAGCCAACAGCAGATTATGGATTTATTCTGGCCGGAAGTTCCGTATCTGAGAAAACAGGAAACAAAACTGATGATAATCATGGAGATTTGGATTTCTGGATCTGGAAAATGAGTGAAAAGGGAGAACTTGACTGGCAGAAAAGTTTTGGCGGATCTGGTTTTGATTTACTTCAAAGTATTAGGTCGACAAAAGACGGTGGGTTTATTCTGGCAGGTACGTCGAATTCTGAAAATGGTTTTCAAAAAAGTGAAAACTGCAAAGGAATTACCGACTTCTGGATAATCAAATTAAATGCAGCCGGTGGCGAACAATGGCAAAGGACTATTGGGGGTAGCGGTCAGGATGAATTGTTGTGTGCTTTCCAGACCAAGGATGGAGGTTATATATTAGGAGGCTCTTCAAGCTCTGATTCTCCATCAATTTCAAATACAATACCCGAAGGGAAATCAATGCCCACTACCAAAGAAGATTTATATAATAAATCGGAAAAAAGCAGGGGAAATATGGACTACTGGGTGGTGAAACTGAGCAAGGAAGGAATTATTGAGTGGCAGAAAACCTATGGAGGGCAGTATGCTGATTTGCTGCGCAGTATGGAGCAGACTTCTGACCATGGTTATATTTTAGCGGGTTATTCCAACTCTCCAATATCGGGAGAAAAAACAGATGCTGATAAAGGCATGGGGGATTATTGGATTATTAAAATAAATGACTTAGGGGAAATTCAATGGCAAAATACCTATGGTGCAGATGGGGATGACCAGCCATATGTAATTCATCAGACAAGTGATGAGGGGTATATTTTGGGAGGAAATTCCAACAGTCAAAATGCATTAACTCCTTTTGGGGGTATTGTGAGTAACGGAACTGATTTTTGGATTTTAAAACTAGATTCCGAGGGTGGTATTCTCTGGAGTAAAACATATGATTTTGGAAAAACAGATATTCTGACTTCCCTTGTAGTCAATAGTGATAAAAGCTATTTGATAGGAGGGCATGCTAAAACAGAAAGCAAAAGATCTTTGGTTACAGATCTGGCAGGCAAAGCAGGAATCAATAAGGAAAAAGACGGGATTAATGATTATATAGCGCTCAAAGTAGATGATAAAGGAGAAGAACTTTGGAATAAAACCGTTGGCAGTGCGGGAGAGGATATCCTTAGAAAGTTAGTGGAAACCCGTGATGGTGGTTATTTAATGGCCGGTACTTCAGACTCCACTTCCTCAAAAGATAAAAACTCCAATATTGGGAGTAATGATTTCTGGGTTGTAAAACTAAAAGACAAAACAAAGGTTGAGAAAGTAAAATCTAGTATTGAAGCAATCCCTAACCCGGTTAGAGACTATACAAACATAATTATTGGTCATGATTTTAAAAAAGGAACTGCTACTGTGGTTGATATTTCAGGTCGTACACTGCAAAACTTCACAATCAACAGTAGAACGGTACCTGTTGATTTAAGTAAATATGCTGAGGGTATTTATATAATTAACATCAAAACTGATGTGAAAACGGAATCTATTAAAGTTATAAAATCAGTTAATTGAATTAAAAATGAATAACTATTACAAAAAAAATACACTTATAAAAATTTTATTTATAACTGTTCTCTTTTTTTCAGTGAATATAATGGCACAGCATTCCGAAGAAGAAACGGATAAGTTTTCTCCAAAACTTATTCCGCCTTCTCCTGCAGCAGCTAGTTTAGGTAATTATGGTAATATTCCTGTCGGAATGTCGACCGGATCTCCTAATGTTAATCTGGATATCTATACTTTAAAAGAAAATGGTATTTCTATTCCGGTTTCTCTCAGTTATAGTTCAAATGGTGTGAGGGTTGATGCTACATCCAAGCAATTAGGGATAGATTGGGATTTAATAGTTGGTGGGGTCATAAGCAGACAGGTAAACAGTGATGATGATTTTAGAGTAGCATGGTCTAATCCTGACGAATCCAGAATTTGTTTTCCGTCTGATCTTAGCGCAATTGCTTTAAGCGCACATCCTCCTCAAAAAGATGTTTTTAGTTATAGTGCACCAGGTATTTCGGGAAAGTTTATTATTGATGGAAATTCTTTTCGTGAGTTAAATGTTTCGGATAATAAAATCGAGATGTTTTTTGTCCCAAATTCTAGCGGAGAAAATGTGCGTACATTCAAAATAACGTCTGTTGATGGTACCGAATTTTATTTTGGAGAAGGGTCAGCAAGAGAAAGTTCCAGTAATGTGAGTTATTGTGGTTCACCAAACCCTGATTATTGTGAAACAGCCTATTTACTGACTAAGATTAAAACAGCAACAGGACAGGAAGCTTATTTTAAATACATCTCACAAATGTTCTCTTCGACAAGTTATCAGCAGAAAGGAAGCTCTACCATAATCGGAATTGCGTTGCCATCAACTGCTGGTATAGGTACACCATGTAATGTAATTGAGCGCCATACTACTTATTTTCTGGAATCAATTGAAGTAAATGATAAAAAAGTGGCGTTCGAATATGTAGATCTGGAAACTAATTTTAGTTACCAAGAGTCAAAACAGTTGAAGAAAATAAAAATATATTCAGGATTGAATACCTTAATGAAATCTTTTGAATTTAACTATTACTCGATTTTGCCAAATACAGATCCTAACGGCTTAAATTCTTATACAAAAACAGATAAAAAGAGGTATTTTTTAAAAGATGTACTTGAGTATAACAAAGCAGAATCGTCGAGTTTGCAACGATATAGTTTTGAATATTATACACCAGAGGGGCTTCCGCCAAGAAATTCCTATTCGACAGATATATATGGATATTATAATGCAATAAAAAACAAAAATATGCTTTATAATAATCTATCTCCTTTAAGCTTATTATATCCGGCTTTTAAAAATGCTGGAGCAGCAGACAGAACTCCTAATTCTACCGTGGTAGGATACGGAATGTTAAAGAGTATTATCTATCCTACAAAGGGAAGAACAGAATTAATTTATGAGCCCAATTCAGTATACATAGATAAGACGTTTTATCCGCCTAAGAAACAGTTATCTATAGGTATTGAAGCTGCAACTACATCAAAAACTATTGATTCTGAAGTGTTTAATATTCCGCATAATCAAACGGTTACTTTGTATGGAGAAGCTGAATTAATGTATATTGGAACAGGAATCTGTACCGAAGATTTGTATCCAACCCACTGGAATCCTTTCTCGACTGTTTCGTTAATTAATAAAGCTACAGGCCAAATTGCCGCGCAGCTAAGATCAGATGTCAACTCTACTCTAGATGTTAGTGTACCTTCAGGAACGTATTTTTTGAGAGTTAGTTCAATTAGAGCATGTCTTAATATTTATGGCTCGGTTACTTACGAGGAAACCGAGCCTTACACTATCAAAGTAAATGATCCGGTAGCTGGAGTAAGGGTTAGTAAAACTTTAGATCATGACAATAACGGAAATATAAGTGTCAAGAAATACTTTTATGGTACTGAATCTTGTCTAAGTTGCAGCACAGGCGAATTTGCAATAGCAAATCCGGAATCTTATGAAAATATAGATCTTTATACCTCTACAGCAAGACAGACCTATACAATGTTTTCTAATTCAAAAATACCATTAAATTCTTTTGATGGGCCAAGTTTAAGTTATGGGTGCGTAATTGAAAGTTTTGGTGAAAATTTTGAAAATGGAGGTATTATTCATTATTATAAAACCCGATCAGATGAACCTTCGGTAGCACTTTGTGATGGATATATTAGAGGAACTCCTTATTCAAATGGTTTTCAGGGTGGCGCTGAATATAAAAATATTACATTCAGGAAAAATGGAACATCATATATATATTTAGCAAAGGAAGAATCTATATTTCAGCATGACGAATCTTACGATTTTGCTGCAAATAATTATACTTCAAGATTATATATGATGTATACAAATCCATCAAGCACCGTGACTACACCTATAACAGATTATTTTTATAATTTCAATACTTATCAGACTCGTAGTCAAAGACATTATTTATCGCAAAAAATATCGACTGTTTTTGATATTAATGGCTTAAATCCTGTTACGACCACTACAAATTATAACTATAATGCGCTTAACCATTTTCAATTAACTTCACAAACGACCATTAATTCACAGCAGGAAGTAGTAGAAAACAAATACTATTATGTAAAAGATGCTGCCATGATTAACCAGCCTTTTAGAACCCAATTAATAGGTAAAAACATATTGCAGCCGGCTTTGAATACACAAACATTTAAAGGTCAGAATAAATTATCGGAACAATTAACCGTGTATGACAATAGTGCTGCCACAAACAATTTAATACTCCCAAAAACTATTTACGCAGCTAAATTTCCTAATGCATTTCCTTCTATCCTCAATGTTGGGAATTTAGAGAAAAAAATATCGTTTGATCAGTATGATTCAAAAGGAAATATTCTTCAGTATACTCTTGAAAATGGTATTCCGGTATCGATAATTTGGGGCTATAACAAAACTCAGCCAATAGCTAAAATTGAGAACGCTGTTTATAGTCAGGTTTCTTCATATGTTTCAAATTTGCAAACATTATCTGACACAGGAACAGAAGCTAATCTTATTACAGCTCTTAATAGTTTAAGAACTTCATTGCCAAATGCAATGATAACAACTTATACCTATATACCGCTTATAGGCACAAGTACTGTTACAGACCCTAACGGAGACAAAACAACATATTATTATGATGGTTTCGGCCGGCTTGAATTGGTAAAAGATAAAAATGATAATATTATTTTAGAGAATCAATACAATTATAAACAATAACAAAATCCAAATGAAAAAAATTATAATAAATTTCCTTTTGTTTTTGTTTCCAATTGTAGTGATTGGGCAGACTAATACGCAGAATTATATTAAGACGGTTAATTATAAAGTAGCCAGTGCAGCAAAGATCACAGCGCCAACCATTGCACAGGCTGCCCAGAATGTAACCTATTTTGACGGGCTTGGCAGGCCCATACAGCAAATTGCCAGCCAACAATCAAACTCTGGTAAAGACATCATTACGCATATTACTTATGATAGTTTCGGCAGGCAGATCAAAGAATTTCTGCCATATGAGGCGTCATCAGTAAATATGGCGTTTGAACCAAATGCAGAGACCAATACCACAACTTTTTATAGCACCTCCAAATACGAAAACACCACCAATCCTTTTTCACAAAAGAGCCTGGAATCTTCACCCTTAAACAGGGTACTGAAACAAGCAGCTCCCGGAACCTCATGGGCAATGGGCGGCGGTCATGAAATCAAATTAGATTATCAGACCAACACTGCCACTGAAGTGCGTCTCTTCAAGGCTACATCCACCTGGAGCGCATCATCGGGACTGTATGATATTGCCTTTTCGGATGCCGGTAACTATGCGGCAAATGAATTGTACAAAACCATCACCTATGATGAGAATACGGCAGCAATCCCATCAGAAAGTGCAGGTTCTACGGTAGAATTTAAGGATAAGGAAGGCAGGGTAATTTTAAAAAGAACTTACGAGTCCGGCGTCAAGCATGATACGTATTATGTGTATGACCAATACGGAAACCTTACCTATGTAATTCCTCCAAAAGCAAATGCCACTATAGATGCCAGTGCATTAAATGGCCTTTGCTACCAGTATAAATACGATAGCAGAAACCGGTTAGCAGAAAAGAAATTACCCGGAAAACAATGGGAGTTTATAGTATACGACAAATTAGACAGGCCAGTAGCTACGGGTCCGGCATTCTCACCGTTTAAGAACGATAATGCCGTTGGATGGCTAATTACCAAATATGATGTTTTTGGAAGACCCATTTATACCGGCTGGAATAATACGGCCTGTAGTGCTGCGGCCAGAAATACCCTGCAGGTGGCCCAAAACTCAGCCACAGTTTTATTTGAGGCCAAACAAACATCAGGAACAATCGATGGGGTTGCCGTAAATTATACGAATACCATAGCCCCGACAACGTTTAAACTTCTCTCGGTAAATTATTATGATAATTATGTTTTTCCGGGCGCTGCTTCAGTTCCTACAAGTGTTGAGGGGCAAACCGTTCTGGCCAATACAAAAACGCTAGCCACCGGATCGTGGACAAGAGTGCCTACAATTGCCACAGCAATGTTGGCCGAAATCAATACTAATTTTTATGATTCAAAAGCACGGCCTGTAAGAACCTATGTTACCAATCATTTGGGAGGATATACCTATACGGACAGTAAACTTGATTTTTCAGGAAAAACTTTGTATACTATTAGCAGGCACAAAAGGACCACGGGCAGTACAGAATTGGCAATAAGAGAAGATTTCACCTATTCTGCCCAGGATCGTTTAATCACCCATACCCATCAGATTAATGGAGGAGCTGCCCAGCTTATGGCCGATAATACCTATGATGCGTTAGGCCAGCTTATGATTAAAAAAACAGGAAACACTGCAGGTTCGCCTTTTCAAAAAGTAGATTACAATTATAACGTAAGGGGCTGGCTGACTGAAATCAATAAAACGGCCAGTCTTCTTCAAAGTACGGATCCGGTGGATTTGTTTGGTTTTAAGATTAATTACAATACCGTTCAGGCAGGGATCACTGATGTAGCCCCGTTGTACAACGGAAATATAGCAGAGACCTACTGGAAGACTGCCTCTGATAATATCGAAAGAGCCTACGGGTACCAATACGATAAACTGAACCGCCTTAAAAGCGCTATATACGAGAAGAATGCCCTCACTACTAATGCCTATAACGAGAGTCTGACCTATGACAAAAATGGCAATATAATGTCACTGGCCAGAAAGGGAGATACGGATCCTCAGGTGCAGCCTATCCAGATCGACGATCTTCTGTATACCTATCCGGCAAGTTCAAACCAGCTTTCCAAAGCCGATGATATTTCAAACAATACCAGCGGTTTTAACGATTTTAATAAAATCGGTGATGATTATACCTATGATGCCAATGGTAATATGATTACCGACAAAAACAAAAACATCACGGCCATAGAGTATAATCATCTCAATTTGCCCGAGAAAATAACATTTGGTACCACTGGCACTATTGAGTATATTTACAATACGGCAGGGCAGAAGCTGGAGAAAATCGTCACGCAGGGTACAATAGTTAATACAACCAATTATCTGGGTGGTTTTCAGTACAAGGATAATGTATTGGAGTTTTTCCCGAATGCAGAGGGCTATGTAAAAAATACCGCAGGTGTTTATTCCTATGTATTCCAGTACAAAGATCACCTGGGGAATATCAGGGTGAGTTATGCTAAAAACCCAACAACAAACGTTCTTGAGATTATTGATGAGAATAATTATTATCCTTTTGGTCTGAAGCATAAGGGGTATAATGGTTTGTTAGGGAATAATAATAAGTATAAATACAACGGCAAGGAACTCCAAGACGAGCTGGGGCTTAACATGTACGACTATGGAGCGAGAAATTATGACCCTGCACTTGGTCGCTGGATGAATATTGACCCGTTAGCAGAGAAAGGTCGTAGATGGTCGCCTTATAACTATGCAATGGATAATCCTGTTTATTTTATCGACCCAGATGGAATGTGGCCTGGACCACCGACTCTGGGGCAAATTATTGCAGTAGCTAAAGCATTTGAAAAAGGTTGGGAGAGATCATATAATCCTAAAACGACTAATCATGATGTTGGGGCTTTGCCTTTTTATACTTTATATGCTTTAATAGAAGGTTCCAATACCTATAAACAGGGTAAAAAAGAAGCACCT
>Ga0307414_10001209_pt1 | contig 13311 bp, 12 predicted proteins | sample DK1Ometagenome_FD_203804 | JGI IMG/M metagenome (GOLD analysis project Ga0307414, IMG submission 203804) | Maize rhizosphere microbial communities from greenhouse at UC Davis, California, United States - DK15-O-3 | ecosystem: Host-associated > Plants > Roots > Rhizosphere > Soil | place: USA... | reverse complement strand
AAAATCCCAAATTCCAACTTATATTGGAGTTTGGGATTTTTTTGCAAAGTAATCTTTCATAACATTTGATTCTGTAATTAAAAAATATTCACAATTTTTATTTAAAACTTAAATTTTATTTGTTAATTATTTGATTTACATTTACTTAATTCTTTTTAAAATACGGGTAAATGAAAAATAGAATTGGTTTTTTTCTTGTAATAGTAGTACTGATGCTACAAATAAGGATGGATGCTCAAAATTTAAAACTTCATCCAAATGGTTATTTTTCTGCCAGAGGAATAGAGGTAACAGTCTTCGATGATATATATCCTGATGGCCATCAAACGGGTGTAACTATGATTCAGCATGGAGAACGTGTTATGGCTAATGGCGATCTGCGTTTAGAGATTTCACCTGGTCAATGGTCTCCGGTACCAAAAGAAGCAGATAAAAAAATAGATACGGAAACACAAACTATTTCTCAATCTTTATCGTATCCGGATGAGTCTAAAAATCGTGTGGGTTTTAATCCGATAAACTATCCGGATTTGAAGTTTAAATATAAAGTAAACGTAACACCTACAGATGGCAATAATTTCCGAATTACGGTTGATTTAGAAAATGAAGTCGATGTAAAATGGTTAAGGAAAATTGGTTTTAATATCGAGTTGTTTCCTAGTGACTTATTTGGAAAGTCGTATATCTGTGATGGAAATTTCGGTATTTTTACACATTCTCCTTATGGTCCTGTTCACCCACAAATTGATGGACAAAATTTAGGAACTCCGCTATGTAAAGGAAAAAAAATTACAATTGCTCCAGAAAGTGATTTGTCAAGAGTAACTATTCAGTCTAATTTAGAAGACATTGCCTTGTGGGACGGACGAATAAATCATAATAACGGCTGGTTTATTGTTCGTACCCCGATATCCAAAAATTCAGGAAAAAGAGTTATAGATATTGTTGTTTCTCCAAATGTTATCCCAAATTGGACCTACAAGCCCGTAGTTCAGGTTTCACAGGTTGGGTATTATCCGGCACAATCTAAAGTCGCTATTTTAGAAAATGATCCTAATGATATTGATCCATCGGAAGTAATTTTAATAAAGCACGATGAGCTTGGTAAAAAAAATATTAAAATTATAAAACCTAAAAAATGGGGTCACTTTTTAAGGTATAACTATTATCAGATAGATTTTTCTGAGGTAAAAGAAGAAGGGATGTATACCTTGAGTTATAGAGGGAATGAAACATCTCCCTTTCAGATAAGTAAAAAATTATATGACAGAAATGTTTGGCAGCCTATCCTTGAATATTTTTTGCCTGTGCAAATGTGCCACGTCAGAGTGAATGAAAAGTATAGAATCTGGCATAACTTCTGTCATTTAGATGATGCTCAGATGGCGCCGACAAATATTAATCATTTTGATGGTTATGTTCAGGGTCCTTCGACACTTACAAAATATAAACCAAATGAAGTTGTTCCGAATTTAAATCAGGGAGGATGGCATGATGCCGGAGATGATGACTTAAGGGTAGAATCTCAAATTGGCACAATTTGGAATCTCGCACTAATGCTGGAAGAATTTAATATTGAATCTTACGATGCTACTAGTATTGATTATGATAAAAAAGTGGTGGAAATTCACCAGCCCGATGGTAAATCTGATGCCGTGCAGCAAATAGAACATGGCCTTGCGTCAGTTTTGGGAGGATATCGTTCTATGGGGCGTTTGTATAGAGGAATAATTACAAACACTCTACAACAATATGTCCTACTTGGTGATTTTGGAGGCGTTACAGACGGTAAATGGACAGCTAATCCAAGTGCGGCAGATGATGATCGATGGGTTTTTACAGAAGATAATCCTGATAGGGAATTGTATGTGGCTGCCGGTTTAGCTGCTTCTTACCGGGTTTTAAAAATCAAAAATCCAGAATTAGCACAAGAATGTTTGGAAACAGCTAAAGGGCTTTATCAAACTTCTTTTGCGAAGTCAAAAAAAGCGAATAATAAAATATTGTTACTTGTTGAATTGGCATTGGCTACCAATGAGGAAACTTACGCAAATCAAATTGTCAATATGCAAGCCGATCTGCTGAAAAATTTTGAAAAGTTGGGTTGGAGTGTCGGTAGGATAAAACATCTTGTTAAAAATAAGCCGTTCCTTAGTAAATTAAATTCTGAAGCACAAAAATGGTACAATAAAACCAAAAACAATGCACTTACAGATTCTCCGTACGGGGTTCCTTATAAACCTAATATTTGGGGAGCAGGCTGGACTTTGCAGGAGTTTGGGGTACAGCAGTATTATTTTTCTAAATCCTGGCCGGATTTTGCTAATTATGAAGTGTATAGTAACGCCTTAAACTTTATACTGGGAACTCACCCAGGTAACAATACAGCATCCTTTGCTTCAGGTATCGGATCGAATTCATTGTTGGTAGCTTATGGTATGAATCGTGCAGATTGGTCTTATATTCCCGGAGGTGTGACGTCTGGCACCGCACTTATTAGGCCTAACCTGCCAGAACTCAAAAAGTGGCCATATTTTTGGCAGCAAACAGAGTATGTTATGGGTGGTGGTTCAACAGATTTTATGTTTTTAGTACTAGCTGTACAAAAACATTTTGGGGATTAATGAGAAAAAAAGGGATAAAATGTTTTACATTTTATCCCTTTTTTTCTAAACTATATATTTTCTAAAATTGATTATTATTTTTAAAAACTTCCTGATTTACTTCGTCAATATAATTTAAAACATCATCCTTTCCTGTTGATTCTGTGGCAGAAGTAACAAAATAATGTGGCATTTCTTCCCAGTTATTGGCAAACATTTGTTTTTTGTATGCTGCAATATGCGAGTCAATTTTGGTCTTGCTTATTTTGTCTGCTTTGGTAAAAATTATGCAAAACGGAATTTCGCTTTCACCCATATATGACATAAATTCAATGTCGATGTTTTGGGCTTCATGACGAATATCAATTAAAACAAAAGCACAAACCAATTGTTCTCTTGTTTCAAAATAATCCGTAATAAATTGCTGGAAAACCGACTTTGTTTTTTTAGATACTTTCGCGTACCCATAACCCGGCAAATCGACCAAAAACCAGTTGTTGTTAATCTTAAAATGATTAATTAGCTGTGTTTTTCCAGGCCTCCCTGAGGTTTTGGCCAGATTTTTATGATTGGTAAGCATGTTGATCAAAGATGACTTACCTACGTTTGATCGTCCGATAAAAGCATATTCTGGCAAAAAATCCTGAGGACATTTTGCAACTTCAGAATTACTGATGATAAATTCGGCGGTTGTAATTTTCATGTGTTTTGTTTTTAAAACCTCCTTTAAATTCAAGAGTATAAATGCTAAAAATTCTTTTTAATGAGCCATTCTTCCATGATTTCATTAAATTCTTCAGGATGCTCCATCATAGCAGCGTGTCCACATTTGTCTATCCAATACAAAGTTGAATTAGGCAATAATTTATCAAACTCTTCGGCAACATTTGGAGGCGTAACAGTATCGTTTTTACCCCAAATGATACAGGTTTCAACTGTCATTTTTGGTAAATCTTTTGCCATATTATGACGAATGGCACTCTTTGCAATGGTTAGGGTTTTAATTAGCTTGATGCGGTCATTGGCTGTCGCATACACTTCATCAATAAGGTCAGGAGTTGCAATTTTGGGGTCATAAAATACTTCTTCAGCTTTCTTTCTGATGTATTCGTAATCTCCTCTTCTTGGATAACTGTCTCCCATTGCGCTTTCGTAAAGTCCAGAGCTTCCGGTTATTATAAGTCCGATAACTTTTTCAGGATATAGTTTTGTGTGATAAAGGGCAATATGCCCTCCTAGTGAATTTCCTAACAAAATTACTTTGTCAAAACCTTTAAAAGTGATAAAATCCTTAACGTATTTTGCAAAACTTTTTACGTTCGTTTTTAAAATGCTTTGGGTATATATTGGCAAATCAGGAATGACCACTTTGTATCCTTTCGATGGGAAATATTGTGCTACTCCATCAAAGTTGCTGAGACCTCCCATTAATCCGTGCAAAATTACGATAGGAGTTCCTTCTCCAGCTTCAAAATAGCTGTATTTGCCTTCTTTTTTGTAGTGTTTGTCCATTTAATTTAATGCCAATTTCAATTTCGACAAATATAGGGTTTAATAAATAAAAATGAATTTTTGCCATCGTTTTTTAACTACATAATTTTTTGACTTTTTACAATTGATTAAAAATCAGCTTTACAAACCTTTTTGAGAAAAGCTTTTGAATGTTAATTAATTGACATAATGGTTCTTTTTTAAGAAAAACAATGTGTATTTTTTTTAATTATTTAGTGAAGCTTTCAATTCGTTAATTATAAGTTAAAGTATTGATCGTATGTTAATTACGATATAAAGGTAGAAAGTGGGTAAACTTATTAACAAAGTGGTATATTGTGGTAAAATGTGGTAAAATTTTTTATATTTTTGCTGTATAACATGTTAATGAATTTTTTTGAACACAATTGTAGGAACATACGAGTGTAAAGTCGATGCTAAAGGGAGGTTAATGATACCTGCGCCTTTAAAAAAGCAATTGACTTCATCTCTTCAAAGCGGATTTGTTTTGAAGCGCTCTGTTTTTCAGCCGTGTTTAGAATTATATCCAATGGAAGAGTGGGACTTGATGATGCAAAAAATCAACAAGCTCAATCGTTTTGTAAAAAAGAACAATGATTTCATTCGAAGATTTACTGCCGGAGTTAAGATGGTAGAGATTGATGCATTAGGGAGATTACTGGTTCCGAAGGATTTGGTTGCTTTTTCAAATATTTCGAAAGATGTGGTTTTTTCATCAGCGGTTAATATTGTAGAGATTTGGGATAAGGATTTATATGAAAAATCAATAAGTGGCGAAGATATGGATTTTGCAGATTTAGCCGAAGAAGTAATGGGAAATATTAATGACGACGACAATGGAATATCATAATCCGGTTTTGCTTCATCCTACAGTTGATGGCTTAAATATTAAGCCTGACGGAATATATGTAGATGTTACGTTTGGCGGTGGCGGTCATTCAAAAGAAATTTTGAGACGATTGGGTCCAAACGGAAAGTTATTCGCTTTTGATCAGGATGAAGATGCGCTTGCAAATGCGTTGCCGGATGAAAGATTTACATTGATTAATGAGAATTTTAGATTTATAAAAAGATTTTTGCGTTTTCACGGAGTAAAAAGTGTAGACGGAATTTTGGCAGATTTAGGGGTTTCATCACATCAGTTTGATGTTCCGGAAAGAGGTTTTTCAACACGTTTTGATGCCGGGCTGGATATGAGGATGAGCCAGAAAAATGATCTGAATGCATATCGTGTGGTTAATGAATATGATGATGCAAATTTAAGAAGGGTATTTCTGGAATATGGAGAATTGAAAAATGCACCGGTTTTGTCAAGAACAATTATAGAAGCAAGGGAGAATTATCCAATCAAGACTACGGACGAATTGAAAGAAGTTTTGGCAAAACACCTCCCTGAAAGAGTTCGAAATAAAATATTAGCTCAGATTTATCAGGCTATTCGAATTGAAGTAAATCAGGAAATGGATGTTTTGAAAGAATTTATAGAACAATCATTAGAAATTCTAAATCCGGGTGGAAGATTTTCAGTAATCTCCTATCACTCTTTAGAAGACAGACTGGTAAAAAGATTTATAAAAAATGGAATGTTTGAGGGAGAACCGGAACGTGATTTTTATGGAAATTTTTCAGTACCGTTCAAAACAATAGGAAAATTGATTGTGCCGGATGAAGCTGAAATTAAAATGAACAACAGGGCAAGAAGTGCAAAATTAAGAATTGCTGAAAAGATATAATATATAGGTATAAATGAAAAGCGGCATATTTAGCATATTAAAAGCAAGATTCCTTATTAATGATGATGCAGTGAAAAACTGGCGCTTCATTGTTTTTATCATTCTGCTGGCTATAATAATGATTGCTAATACACAGCGATACGAACAAAAGGTTTTTGAAATTGCAAAGCTGAGTAATGAAGTAAAAGAATTACGCTCAGAATTTGTGGATAGAAGATCAGAATTAATGAAGTTAAAAATGGAATCAACAGTTTCTAACAAAATGCTTGAAAAGCAAATTTATCCATCAACTGTTCCTCCTGTAAAAATAGAAATTAAGAAAGAAGAAGAAGAAAGTTTCTTTAAAAGAATATGGCAGTAGACGATAAACATATATCCTACAGAATTTACCTCGTAGCAGTTTTCATCTTTGTGATGGCAATTGCTATTGTTGTTAAATTAACTAATATTCAATGGGTTGAAGGTAATTATTATAGAAAATTAGCAAAGCAGCGTACTGTAAGAAATTTTGTTATTCCGGCCAATAAAGGAAATATTTATTCGGCTGATGGAAGTTTACTGGCAACATCAATTCCGAATTATGAAATTCGATTTGATTCTAAAGCAGCGAAAGAAGAAAATTTCGAAAAATATGTAAAATCACTTTCTGATTCTTTGTCTGTCATTTTTGGAAGGCCAAGCGGCTATTATCAAAATGAATTAAGAAAAGCAAGAGCCAATAAAAACCGCTACTATTTGATTGCTCGTAATTTGAGTTATACTGAATATGTGAGAATTAAAGGGTTTCCGTTGTTTAATTTAGGTGCTTTTAAAGGCGGAATTATTGTTGAGCAGGAAACAGTTAGAAAACATCCAATAGGCAAAATTGCAGAAAGAACGATTGGTTACGATCGTATTGATCCTGCAACAGGAGTCGAAGTTGGAAAAGGAATAGAGTGGGCTTTTAAAAGTTATCTGAATGGAAAAGACGGCAAGATTTTAAAGCAAAAAATTGCTAAAGGGCAATGGAAGCCTATTCGTGATTTAAACGAAGTTGATCCTGTAGATGGTTACGATGTAATATCGACAATTGATGTCTTTATTCAGGATATTGCACATCATGCTTTACTAAAACAATTAGAAGATTATGAAGCAGATCATGGTTGTGTAGTGGTTATGGAAACGCAAACAGGTCACGTAAAAGCGATTTCAAATTTAGGAAGAGCAAAAGATGGGTCTTATTATGAAACAACTAATTATGCTGTTGCAGAATCTCATGAGCCGGGTTCAACTTTTAAACTAGTCGGTTTAATGGCAATTTTAGAAGATAAGGTAGCTGATACAACTACAGTTTATGATAGCAAAGGCGGAGAAATAAAATACTATGGTCGTGTAGTGCGTGACTCGCATAAAGGGGGGTATGGAAAAATTTCGCTTGCGCGCGGTTTTGAGCTCTCTTCAAACACGGTTTTGGTTCAGGCGGTTTATGATAATTATAAAAATGATCCTGCAAAATTTGTAGACCATATTAAAGGTTTTGGCTTAAATAGAACTTTAGGATTGCATTTTAAAGGAGAAGGAAGAGCGATTATTCCTCATCCTGATGACAAAAACTGGTCAGGAGTTTCACTTCCGTGGATGGCTTTTGGTTACGGAGTTTCGGTTACGCCAATGCAGACATTAGCCTTTTATAATTCGGTTGCCAATAATGGTGTAATGGTAAAACCGCAGTTTGTTTCAGAAATTAAAGAATGGAATAAAACCATAAAAAAATTCGATACAGAAGTAATTAATCCGAAGGTTTGTTCGCCAGAAACGCTTAAAAAGGTAAAAGCAGTTTTGCAAAATGTAGTTAAAAAAGGGACAGGATCTAAATTGTATTCGAAAGAATTTTCGATGGCAGGAAAGACAGGAACAGCTATGGTGAATTATGGTAAAGCAGGAAGGGAAGGAATGTATTATGCTTCTTCTTTCGTTGGGTATTTTCCGGCTGATCATCCTAAGTATTCCTGTATTGTGGTAGTTCATAAACCAAATACCGCTAAAAATAATTACTATGGAGCTGATGTTGCAGGACCGGTTTTTAAAAGGATTGCTCAAAAAATATTTACAGATGCGCCTTCGACTAATAAAATTAAAAAATTAGATTCCAGGGTTCCAAAACAGGATTCAAGTTATGATAAATATTATGTAGTTGAAGCCAACAAAAAATCAAATCAAATTCCTGATTTAAAAGGAATGCCAGGAATGGATGCCATTGCCTTACTAGAAAATTTAGGTTTAAAAGTAAAAGTAAAAGGAGTAGGAAAAGTAAAAAATCAGTCGTTGCAAGCTGGACAAAGCATTAGTAAAAACACAATTATAGTATTAGAATTATCGTGAAAATACTTAAAGACATATTATATAAAGTAGCTATTGAGTCTGTAACAGGTTCGACGGAAATTGCTATTCATAAAATTGATTTTGATTCAAGAAAGATTGAAGAAAATGATGTTTTTATAGCCATTCGCGGATCACTTTCTGATGGCCATGATTATATTGATAAAGCAATTCAGCTCGGTGCAACAGCAATTATTTGCGATATATTGCCTGAAAATATTGAAAAGGGAATTACATACATAAAAGTAAAAGACACAAATACGGCTTTAGCTTTTATGGCAGCTAATTATTTCGGAAATCCTTCTGAAAAATTAAAATTAGTTGGAGTTACAGGAACAAACGGAAAAACGACCATTGCTTCGTTATTGTTTCAATTGTTTCAAAAAGCCGGATTCAGAGTTGGTTTATTATCGACAGTAAAAATCATGGTCGATGAAACTGAATATAAAGCAACGCATACGACTCCGGATTCAATCACAATTAATCATTATTTAAATGAAATGATTGATAGTGGTGTGACACATTGTTTTATGGAAGTGAGTTCACACGGTATTCACCAAAAACGTACAGAAGCATTGCATTTTGTGGGTGGAATTTTCACGAATCTTTCGCACGATCATTTGGATTATCATCCAACTTTTGCAGAATATAGAGATGTAAAAAAAGCATTTTTTGATTCATTGCCAAAAACAGCCTTCGCTTTATCAAACATTGATGATAAAAACGGAAGCGTAATGCTGCAAAATACCGTTGCCAGAAAATTTACATATGCCTTAAAAACTTATGCAGATTTTAAGGCACAGATTTTAGAAAGCCAGTTGTCAGGATTGTTGTTAAAAGTAAATGATAATGAGGTTTGGGTAAAGTTAATTGGGACTTTCAATGCTTACAATATATTGGCTATCTACGGAACTGCCATAGAGTTAGGTATGGATAGTCTTGAGGCGTTGCGTTTGTTGTCTGATTTAGAGAGTGTTTCAGGCCGTTTTCAGTATATCGTTTCAAAAGAAAACATCACAGCAATTGTTGATTATGCACATACACCTGATGCTTTGGAAAATGTTTTAAAAACGATTGATGACATCAGGACTAAAAATGAGCAGTTGATTACTGTGGTTGGCTGTGGTGGAAACCGGGATAAAACGAAAAGACCAATAATGGCACAAATTGCCACAAATTTAAGTGATAAGACTATTTTGACTTCTGATAATCCAAGAAACGAAGATCCCGAAGTTATTTTGAACGAAATGGAAGAAGGAGTTGAACCTCAGAATTTTAAAAAAATGCTGAGAATTACAGATAGAAAACAGGCTATAAAAACAGCTTGTCAATTGGCTCAGCCTAATGATATTATTTTGATAGCCGGTAAAGGCCATGAAACGTATCAGGAAATAAACGGTGTTCGTCATCATTTTGATGATATGGAAACGGTAAAGGTAATTTTAGATCAACTGGGGAAATAACAAAAAGAAAATTACAAATTCCAAAACCCAATTGAAGTCTTGGAATTTAAAAATTGGAATTTAAAATAAAAGATATATGCTATACTATTTATTTGAATATTTAAACAAAACACTTGATGTTCCCGGAACAGGAGTTTTTCAATACATAACTTTCAGGTCGGCTCTGGCTTTGCTGCTTTCGTTGCTTTTGTCAACTATTTACGGAAAGAGGGTTATCAACTTTTTGCGCAATCAGCAAGTTGGAGAAACTGTTCGTGAGTTAGGGCTTGCAGGCCAAAATGAAAAAGCGGGTACTCCAACAATGGGAGGACTGATTATCATTCTTGCAACCTTAATACCGGTTTTGCTATTCGCTCGGCTGCATAATATTTATATCGTATTGCTCATTGTTACAACACTATGGATGGGTACAATTGGTTTTGTGGATGATTATATCAAAATATTCAAAAAAGATAAAGAAGGACTTAAAGGGAAATTTAAAGTTATTGGTCAGGTAGGTTTAGGAATTATTGTAGGTACGGTTTTGTATTTTAATCCTTCAGTTACCGTTAGAACCGATACTGGAAAAATGGATGTATTTAAAACAAATACTGTTAATACGACAGTAATAGTACCTGCTCCGATTGAAGAAAAATCAACTGCGACAACTATTCCGTTTGTGAAAAACAATGAGTTTGATTATGCTGAAATTTTAGCATGGACAGGTGAGGGTTATGAAAAATGGGCCTGGCTTATTTTTATACCAGTTGTCATTTTTATTATCACAGCAGTTTCAAACGGAGCAAATTTAACAGATGGAATTGACGGGCTCGCCGCTGGAACTTCTGCAATATCCGTGCTCGCACTCGGGATATTTACCTTTGTCTCGGGTAATATTATTTTTTCCAATTATCTCAATATTATGTATATCCCCAACTCGGGCGAAATGACGGTTTTTATATCGGCTTTTGTTGGATCCCTGATTGGTTTTCTTTGGTATAACTCTTATCCCGCATCGGTCTTTATGGGAGATACAGGAAGTTTGACCATTGGCGGAATTATAGCAGTTTTAGCAATTGCAGTCCGTAAAGAAATTTTGATTGTACTATTCTGTGGTATTTTCCTTGCCGAAAGTGCTTCAGTAATTATTCAGGTTGCCTATTTTAAATATACGAAGAAACGTTTTGGCGAAGGCCGAAGAATTTTTCTGATGTCTCCATTGCATCATCATTATCAGAAAAAAGGGTATCATGAAAGTAAAATTGTAACCCGATTCTGGATTGTAGCGATCATGTTAGCCATATTGTCAATCGTTACCTTAAAATTAAGATAAGATCAATTAAAAATTTAGAATTAAAAATTAAAAATACAGTTCTTATAAATGAAGGAGAATGTTATTCAGGATAAATCTTTTCTTTTTGCGGTTAGAATTATCAATTTGTATAAATATCTCACCAATACAAAAAAAGAATTTGTTCTGAGTAAACAAATTTTAAGATGTGGAACCTCTATTGGGGCAAATATTGAAGAATCAATCGGAGGGCGTTCTGATAAAGAGTTTTTATTTAAGCTTGAAATTTCATATAAAGAAGCAAGAGAAACTATTTATTGGTTGAAATTATTGAAAGCAACAGATTATATTTCTGCAAATGAATTCGAAAGTATTCACTATGAAGCAGAAGAAATCGGTAAAATATTGGCAAAAATTATAATAACCTTAAAGGGGAAGATGTGAAACAATTAACGGCCTCGTGCATTAGATTTTTAATTTTTAATTCTCAATTTTTAATTTATAAAGTATGAGATTGGTAGTTTTAGGAGGAGGAGAAAGTGGCGTTGGAACGGCTATTCTCGGAAAGAAAAAAGGATATGATGTTTTTGTTTCTGATTTTGGAAAGATAAAAGAAAGTTACAAAGAAGTTCTTGTAATTAATGGGATTGACTGGGAAGAGGAGCAACATACTGAGGACTTGATTTTAAATGCTGACGTCGTCATGAAAAGTCCGGGGATTCCAGAAAAATCTCCAATTGTAAAAAAACTTATTGGGGCAGGTATTAAAGTAATCTCGGAGATTGAATTTGCAAAACCTTTCACGGAAGCTTTAACAATTGGAATAACGGGTAGTAACGGTAAAACTACAACAACAATGCTGACACATCATTTATTGAAATCGGCAGGTTTGAATGTAGGTTTAGGAGGGAACATAGGAAAAAGTTTTGCCTGGCAGGTAGCCGAAAATAAATACGATGCCTACGTGCTCGAATTAAGTAGTTTTCAGCTTGACGGAATTGTAGAATACAAGCCTGACATTGCGATAATTACCAATATAAGCCCGGATCATTTAGACAGATACGAATATAAATATCAGAATTATATCGATTCGAAGTTTCGAATCACAATGAACCAGACTGAAAATGATTATTTGATTTATGATGCAGATGACGAGGCAAGTGCAGAATGGTTGAAAAACAATAAAACAAAAGCAAAATTAATTCCTTTTTCATTGACGAAAAGTTTTGACGAAGGAGCTTCTATAAATAACAACAAAATGGAAATAAAGATTAACCAGGAAGAGTTTACAATGGAAACAGAATACATTGCGTTAGAAGGAAAACATAACATGAAAAACGCAATGGCAGCAAGCTCTGTAGCAAAATTGATGCAAATAAGAAATGCAACAATACGCGAAAGTTTATCAAATTTTCAAGGTGTTGAACACCGTTTAGAAAAAGTTTTGAAAATTCAGAATGTACAATACATCAACGATTCAAAAGCAACAAATGTAAACGCTACTTTTTTTGCTTTAGACAGCATGAATGTTCCAACAGTTTGGATTGTAGGTGGTGTTGATAAAGGAAACGATTACAACGAATTAATGTCATTAGTGCGTGAGAAAGTAAAAGCAATCATTTGCTTAGGGATTGATAATCGCAAAATTATCGAAGCTTTTGGAAACGTAGTTGACATCATGGTTGAGGTAAATAATATGAGCGATGCCGTTAAGACAGCACAAAGATTAACAGAGAAAGGCGATTCTGTTTTATTGTCTCCAGCATGTGCAAGTTTCGATTTATTCGAAAACTACGAAGACAGAGGAAAGCAGTTTAAGCAAGCAGTACATAACTTGTAGAAAAAGCTTCAAGTTTCAGGTTTCTTGTTAAGAGAAAACCTGAAACCTGAAACAAGAAAAATCTGAAACTAAAAACAATGAAGGAGTTAGTTAACAAATTAAAAGGAGACAGGGTAATATGGTCATTCGTGGCTTTATTAGCGCTGTTTTCGTTTATGCCTGTTTTTAGTGCAAGTAGTAATTTGGCATATATTGGTCACGGAACCGGGAATACTTTAGGATATTTAGTAAAACATCTGGCGCATATTTGCATTGGTTTTCTAATTATTTACTGGGTGCATAAAGTGCCATACCATTATTTCAGGGCTATTTCAAAAATTGCTTTGCCTGTCGTTTGGTTTTTGCTTCTTTATACATTGCTGAAAGGAACTGTAATTGCCGGAGCAAATGCAAGCCGTTGGATTCAGGTGCCATTTATTGGAATCACATTTCAGACTTCAACTTTGGCATCCATCGTTCTTTTTATTTTTGTGGCGCGTTATTTGTCTAAAACAAAGCAGGAAAATGAATCTTTTCAGGTTTCATTAATACA
>Ga0307414_10001208_pt1 | contig 13318 bp, 16 predicted proteins | sample DK1Ometagenome_FD_203804 | JGI IMG/M metagenome (GOLD analysis project Ga0307414, IMG submission 203804) | Maize rhizosphere microbial communities from greenhouse at UC Davis, California, United States - DK15-O-3 | ecosystem: Host-associated > Plants > Roots > Rhizosphere > Soil | place: USA... | reverse complement strand
ATTATAGCAAATCATGTTCTGTTGCCCTCTATTGGTAATAATAAAATCGATGAATCCGTTATTGTCAATGTCTCCCAAGGCTACATTTCGGGCATTGCTTCCGCAACTTCTGAATGAAATGTAAAGTTTCCTGAACCATTGTTTAGATAAATTTTATGCGGTGCATTATCGTTTATTTCTAAAATGTCTAAATGACCGTCGTTATCTAAGTCCACTAATTCCGCAGCATAACTGGTAGAACTCAAATGATCTAATGGAATCATTGAATTAAAACCCTTGCCAGAATTGAAGAAGATATAATTTGTTTCAGGCCAATGGCGACCATTCGCTACAACTGCATCAATCTTTCCATCCTTGTTAATGTCACCCAGACTAATGGATGCACTTCTATGTTTTGTAGCCCCAAAACTATATCTTGGTTCTTCCGCGCTCATGTCGTTCATCGCATGGAAACCACGTTCTTGAGCAAATGATGCCATTGGTATTAAAAGAACATAAAGATAAATTAAATTTTTCATAATTATAAGGGTGGATAACGTATTCGTTTATGGAAGCCGGCAAACAAGCAACCAGCTTTGTGCTAGCTAAAACTAGCGATTTATTATATATGTTATTGCAGTGTTATTATTTTCATTCTGTTTTCTGTTTAGAAATCAAATTGTCCACTTCCAAATATTTTTCTTTCATAAGACTCAAAGCAAATGCCCCGGCAGAAGCAGTAAAAACTGAATAATCAAATGCTCCTTTTATTCCAGTTGAAAAAGTCATTGATAGTGCAAATAGTAAAAGGAGGTATCCACTCAATTTCGCGAACAGTTCCGTTTTAAATCCAATAATTAAGAATAGGGCAAAAACAACTTCGGCGGCGGTTGCTAAAATCCCTATGGTTGGGATGAGTGAATCAGGTATCCAAGGATTTATCATTTCGGTATAACTCAAGAAACTTTCCCAATTGCCCCAAACGGACACTTCTTTGCTCCAAAGCCCAAATCTATCGGCGACTGCTGATAAAAACCCGAATGAAATGGCCAAGCGTAAAAAGAGTTTAATGGTTGTGGTATTCATAATGTAATATTTTGTTGAGTGTCTTTAAATATTTTCCGAAGGACACGAGCGCAGGAACTGGCGTAAGCAAAATCGGAAGCCAGCAAACGAGCAACCAACTTTATGTTAGCTAAAACTAGCAATTAATTATATACTGAGTTGCCCACAGTTTTTATTCCTCAATTGATGTTTCCCAACCATCATAATCTCCATTCAAATCAGATGCTTTTTGCCACAATTCCAATGTGTAATCATCTATTTCGTCATATCCAACTTTGTCAATTCGTGATATTGAAATAACAAATTTGTATTCATTTGGTTGTTCTGTTTTACCTTTATTTTTTGTCTTAAAACCTAAGCCATTTGTATAATTTTCAAATTGGTCAAGTTCGTTTTGAGTTTTGAAATATATCCAATGAAAAACTTCTCTTTCTTTCTTTAATTTGTCTCCGCCTTTTTCTAATTGTTCAAGTACTCTTCTGTTTTGGATGATTTGCATTTGTCGTGGCAAAGGGTATAAAAAGTCAAAATATCCACTCCATTCTTTATCCTCTTTATGTCCAAAATCAAATTTATAATTTGGAAATGTAGTCATTGCTGATGATACTTCTTTTTCCATTAGAATTGTGCTCTCTCCAAAAAAATATAAATCTCGAAATCCGTTTGAAGTCAGTCGACCAGCAAAAGTATAATTTAGATTATTTTTGTCAAATCCGCTTATTATTACATCCTCAATTTTCCATAATTCGTCCGCATCTTCGTTACTAGACAAACCATTGTCTTTCGGATTAGGCATTTTTATTGAAACATAGACTACATTTTCTTGTCCTTTTATTGGCGCAATATTCGTTAAATTCAAATCGGTTGCAATAGAACTTAATTTATCATTTACATTCGAAAAGTAAAATGTCCAATCGGATTGATATTCATTTTTCGGCTCAGATTGTCCGAAGATTTTACTTAAAAATCCCATAAATAAAATAAAGGTTAATATTTTGTAATGATGTTTTTTCAAATTGTGGGCAACGTGTTCGTGTATGGAAAGTTGCGTGTTTGGTGGCGAGGATTTTCCGTAGGAAAATCGGAAGCCAGCAAACACGCAACCAACTTTGTGTTAGCTAAAACTAGCAATTTTTTATACACGGTGTTGCCAGTAGTTATTTTAGTTTCTTGTTCAATTCTGCTATTTTCTTTTCAGCGTCTTCGTCTCTTTTTTCTGTTTTATTGATTCTAATTTTGCTTCTAAAATTCGTTCAATTCCGAGTAAAATTGTGTCAAAATAAGTTAAACAGAGTTCTTCGCTTAATTCGTGTATTCCTTTACTTAAGATTGAATAGATAGCTTTATTCCTTACCAAAAAATCAGGTAAATAATCTTTTAAGCTATTGATTTTATCTGCCATTCTAAATCTTAAATACTCTTCTTCATTCCAATTTTCATTTGATTTAGCTTGTAAATGAGCTTCTTCAATTAAATCCTCAAAAATTCTCCTTAAATAAACAAAAGAACCAATTCCGACTCCGTGAGAAGCAAGTCCGATTGCTCTTATTAATTCTCTTTGTTTTTCCTTTGATAAGACGCTTCTGAAATTATTAACTTTCCAAGATTCAAATTCCATTAATTGAACATCTTGTCCAATTTTTATAAAAGTTCCTGTTTTTTCAACATTAAAATGATCTCCATCTTCGTCAGGCTCTGTTGTAGGAACATATTTTCCAAAAAAGGTGAAAACAGTATCATATCGTAAACACTTTATTGATGTTTTATAGATACCTCCACCACTTAAAAAATAATCTAAATTTCCATTTTCATATTTTCCTGGATATAGTTCTTGTGTTATGTATGTAGTTGCAGATTTATGTAATGGATTATATCCATTGAATTTTGTAGGAACTTGAATCATATAAATGAAATCCTTAAAGTTTTCTGGATTTACTTCTATTTTGGCATAAAGTGGTGCTTTTAAGTAAAAGTCAAATAAGTTCAGCTTCATAATATCGTTAAATTCGTTTTTTTACTAATTACTGGCAACTGGTTATATGTGGATAAATTTACTCATTATTCCTTAAATATGTCGGGATAATAGGACTTTTTGTTCCTCATTTCAGCTGTCCAATATGGACTTCAAGTTCTAAGTATGCAATAACTAAAAGTAGTTAACATGCTTCACAAAACCAACAATCCATCAATAATCCTAAAATTAGCTGTACATTTGCACGAAATTAAAGGAGTAACCTAAATGAATAGTGTTTGCTTCAAAAAAACAAACTATGTCATTTACCAATTTAGGCTTATCTCAAGCCTTGCTAAAAGCTATTAGCAAAAAGGGATACACAACCCCTAGCCCCATACAACAAAAAGCCATTCCGCATATATTACAAGGCAAAGATATATTGGCATCAGCACAAACAGGAACCGGAAAAACAGCAGGGTTTACCTTGCCGCTTTTGCATTTGTTATCTGAAAACCCTAAAGAGAAATTCAGTCCCATTCGCGCTTTGATACTTACGCCAACCCGCGAGTTGGCAGCCCAAGTTTATGCTAACGTAAAGGAATACAGTGAATTTGTAAACATACGCAGTGCCGTTATTTTTGGTGGCGTAAACCAAAAACCGCAAATAGCAACCATGCGCCAAGGGATTGATGTGTTGGTAGCAACACCAGGGCGTTTGTTGGATTTAATCAATCAGAATCACATTTCCTTAAAACGTGTGGAGATTTTGGTATTGGATGAAGCCGACCGCATGCTGGACATGGGTTTTTTACGGGATATTGAACGTATTATAAAAATGATGCCAGAAAAACGTCAGAACTTAATGTTTTCGGCAACGTTTTCGGCAGATATTAAGAAATTAGCACATGGTATTTTAAATAACCCCGTGCAAGTGGAGGCAACTCCAGAAAACACGACGGTGGATGCCATTTCGCAAAAAGTATATAGGGTTTCCAAAAACTTGAAATCGGATTTGATTATTAAATTGATTTCCGAAGGGAATTGGAAACAGGTGTTGGTGTTCGGACGTACCAAACACGGTGCCAACAAATTGGCTGAAAAATTAGGAAAAGCGGGCATTACTACGGCTGCCATTCATGGTAATAAAAGTCAGGGCGCGAGAACCAAAGCTTTAGAAGGTTTTAAAAAAGGAAGCGTACGTGTGTTGGTTGCGACTGATATTGCGGCACGTGGTTTGGATATTCCGTTGTTGCCGCATGTGATTAACTTTGAAATACCTAACATTCCAGAAGACTACGTACACAGAATTGGTAGAACGGGCAGGGCAGGTGCTGTTGGTGAAGCCATATCGTTAGTAAGTCCAGATGAAACCACATTTTTACGTGATATTGAAAAATTGGTAGGCATGAAAATCCCATCAGAACTGATAGCCGGTTTTGAACCAGACCCGAATGCTTCCACAGAACCAGAAAAAAGAGAGCAACGCCAAGGAGGAAACCGTTCTAGAAATAATATGGCTCCTAAAAATTCGAATTCTGGTAACAATTCAAATTCTAATAATTCCAGACGACCAAAACGCAGTAACGAACGCAATAATGAGCGTTCTAGAAACGATAGAAGAAACTAAACGTGATGACACCCGTTTTAAAAGCAAAAATTCTAAAAGTTTGTGATAAGAAAATAAGGGAAAAAGGGGATGCCGTTGGCATTTCCTTTTATGCGTTTTTTGAAAATAAAAATACGCAACCGGAGTTATTAATGGAAGCAGCCACTTGGTGGATTCAGGAACATACCTTAGACCATTTTGAAAAGGCTGTAAAAATTAAAAAAATGGTTGAATCGTTATGAGTTCGCAACCCAACAACCCATTGCATGGCATTACTTTAGAGCAAATCATCAATGATTTGGTGGCGCATTATGGTTGGGAATATATGGGCTATAACATAAAAATTAAATGCTTTACGGATAATCCTTCGGTAAAATCCAGCTTGCAGTTTTTAAGGCATACGCCGTGGGCCAGAACGAAGGTGGAGGCGATGTATTTGGACATGCTAAAAAAGAAAAAGCGCAGTAGCCAATAAAATGGATTCTGCGCTTTTTACTTGCTAATTGCTTAGCGACATTTAAATTTTAAATATTTGTTTAATGTTTATTCTGTTGCTTTTTGATGGTCTTCTCATCAATATCAAACTTATTAGTTTTTGGACTTGTTTTCCCATTCGGATTTGTTGGAATGGTCTGTTCTTTTGTTGTTTTAAATTTCTTTTTATCTTCTATAATTCCCATGATTTCTATTTTTAAGGTTTATACTCTAAGTTAAGAAATTAAAAAAGAAACATTCTTAAAATGGATTTAAAACTGTGCTAAAAATATCTTAAAAGTTAGAAAACAATGGTTTGATGTGGGTGACAAATCTTTTTATTTACCTCAATTGTTTTAATCCTTCATAAACCACAATACCCACCGCATTTGCTAAATTTAAGCTTCTTACATGATGGCTGTATAAGGGAATTTTATAAAGCTTTTCAGAATATGTTTCCGTTATGGATTTTGATAATCCCACAGATTCCTTTCCGAAAACTAAAAACAGATTATCTTCAAAAGGAATGTCCCAATGAGTTTTATGTCCGTGACTAGACAGAAATACCATGTTTTGATTTTTGTTGATGGTGAAAAAATCTTCAACATTTTCATAATAAGTTATTTCTAGATGTTGCCAATAGTCCAATCCTGCACGTTTTAATTTGGTATCGTCTATTTGAAATCCGAACGGTTTTACAAGGTGTAAACGAGAGCCTGAAGCCAATACCAACCTGCCAATATTGCCTGTGTTATTGGGGATTTCGGGTTCTATGAGAACAATGTTTATGGGCATTAATTTTTAATATCGTTTACAAATTCATGAATGGCGTTTACGGACTTATCATTTAAAAACTTTATAAAAGCACTACCAATAATAGCGCCTTTGGCAAATTGCGTGGCTTGTGTAAATGTTTTGTGATCTGAAATACCAAACCCAATAATCTGTGGGTTTATAAGATTCATATTGGCAATGCGTTCAAAATAGGTTGTATTCTCAACGCCAAAACCAGACTGACTGCCCGTAACGCTGGCACTACTTACCATATAAATAAAGCCATTTGAGACGGAATCAATAAAATGAATACGGTCATCAGATGTTTGTGGTGTGATTAAAAACACATTGATTAAGCCGTATGCTTCAAACGTGGATTTATAATCGTCATGATACACATCAACAGGTAAATCAGGGATAATCAAGCCGTCAATACCAACTTCTTGACACTTTTTGCAAAACGCTTCCACGCCATATTGAAGTATGGGGTTAAAATAACCCATGATGATTAATGGAATGTTAACCGACTTCCGAATGTCTTTCAATTGATTGAAGAGCACTTCAGTCGTCATACCATTTTTTAAAGCTTGAGTGGAGCTCGCTTGAATGGTTGGGCCATCGGCTAAGGGATCGCTAAACGGCAATCCTATTTCAATCATATCAACACCACTTTTTTCTAAATCTTGAATGATGGTAACGGTATCGTTTATATTAGGATAACCCGCCGTAAAATATATGGATAGAAGTTTTTTGTCTTCTTGTAATTTGGTGTTTATTCTGTTCATATTCTGTCATTCCTGCGCAGGCAGGAATCTATTTTTAATTAGTTTGTGGATTCCGTATCAAGTACGGAATGACAACTTTTTAATTGTTACAACTTAAAATATTTAATATAAGTATCCAAATCCTTATCCCCACGTCCCGATAAACTCACCACAACAACCTCGTTTGGTTTAAAGGTTCGTTGCTCAAAAATGGCAAGTGCATGAGAGCTTTCAATCGCTGGAATAATACCTTCTAATTGGCATAATTCCAAACCAGCGGTCATGGCTTCATCATCGGTGATCGCCATAAATTCGGCACGCCCTGTTTTTGCTAAATGTGCATGCATAGGGCCAACACCGGGATAGTCCAATCCGGCAGAAATAGAATAAGGTTCTGTAATTTGTCCGTCCAATGTTTGCATCAACAGTGTTTTGCAACCATGAATGATGCCTTCCTTTCCTAAAATAGAGGTTGCGGCACTTTCACCGGAATTCACACCCAATCCAGCAGCCTCCGCAGCGATAATCTTCACATCAGCTTCGTGTAAAAAATGGTAGTAAGTTCCAGCGGCATTACTGCCACCCCCAATACAAGCGACCACATAATCGGGGTTTTCCCTGCCTTCCTGTTCTTTCAATTGCCATTTGATTTCTTCGGAAATAACCGATTGAAATCGCGTAACCATATCTGGATAGGGATGTGGCCCAATAGCCGATCCAATAATATAATGGGTGTTCACAGGATTATTAATCCAATCGCGAATGGCCTCGTTTGTTGCGTCTTTAAGCGTTCTACTGCCCGATAAGGCAGGCACCACTTTAGCACCTAACATTTTCATACGGGCCACATTGGGAGCTTGACGCGCAATATCAATTTCACCCATATACACAATACATTCCAATCCCATTAACGCGCAAACAGTCGCTGTGGCAACACCATGTTGTCCGGCACCAGTTTCGGCAATGATTCGGGTTTTGCCCAAGCGTTGAGCCATGAGAATCTGACCAATGGTGTTGTTGATTTTATGTGCCCCCGTATGGTTTAAATCTTCGCGCTTTAAATAGATTTTTGTGTTGTATTTTTTTGAAAGTCGTTTGGCAAAATACAGTGGAGATGGGCGACCCACATAATCTTTAAGCAATTGGTTGAACTCTTTTTTGAAGTCGGGTTCCGCCATCACATCTAAATACTTTTGGCGTAATTCTTCTACATTAGGGTAGAGCATTTCAGGTATGAATGCCCCTCCAAATACGCCATAATAACCTTTTTCGTTTACGTTGTAGTTCATATTATTTCTATTCCCACGAAGGTGGGAATTTTTTTTAATTACCGTCATTGCGAAACTTTTGAAAAAAGTTGCGGCAATCTGTTCCTTTGATAGTGAGATTACTTCGTCTCCCGATAGCTATCGGAATTCCTCGTAATGACGTTATGTTTAAACTCCTTTAATTTCTCAATATCTTTTAATCCTGCTTCAATCTCAAATTGACTGTTCACATCAATAGCGTAACAATATTTGGATTCTGGTTTTTCTAAGAATGACAACAAACTTTCAACTTCATTCAAACCAATACCGCCACTTAAAAAGAACGGTTTTGTTGATGGGTATTTATTCAAAATAGTCCAGTCAAACGTATATCCGTTGCCCCCTGGTAATTTGCCTTTAGTGTCGAATAAAAAGTAATTACAAACGATTTCATAAGGTTTTAAATCATTAAAATTAAAGCTGTTGTCGATTGAAAAAGCTTTGATGATTTCAATATTGTATGTTTTTAACTGTTTGCAATATTCCGGTGATTCCTGTCCATGTAACTGAACAGCATGTAAATGATACAAGTTTATTTTATCAATAACTTCATGAATTTCGGCATCCACAAAAACCCCTGTTTTTTTTATGGAATGAGGTATTTGGGGCATGTTGTTTTCACCGAAATTTCTAATGGATTTTTCGTGAAAAATAAAGCCAAGATAGTCTGGTTGCAATGTTGCAACGTGTTCTATATTATCTTGGTATTTCATACCGCATACCTTAAGCCTCACCCCAGCCCTCTCCAAAGGAGAGGGAGTAGATTTCGTGATATGTTGACTTTTTTTATTCATTTTAGTATGGGTTCTCCTCCTTTGGAGGAGCTAGAGGAGGCTTTTAATAAACGTCTTAGCACTCTCCCCCGGATCATCCGTCTTCATAAAGTTCTCCCCAATTAAAAACCCCTGAAAACCAAAAGGCTGTAATTCTTTAATGGCTTCAATGGTGTTAATACCGCTTTCTGAGACTTTTACAAACTCCTTTGGAATCATGCTACTTAGTGTCTTACTAATGTCTACGCTCACATCAAAGGTTTTTAAGTTCCTGTTGTTCACGCCCAACATGTCCAAACTCGGCATGATGGATTTGTGTAATTCTTCTTCATTGTGGACTTCCAATAACACATCCAATTGCAAGCTCTTGGCAAACTCTGAATATTGTTTGATTTCCGCTCTGGTTAAAATCGCCGCAATCAATAAAATAACATCCGCGCCGTAGGCTTTGGCTTCCAATATTTGGTATTCGTCAATAATAAACTCTTTTCTTAACAAAGGTAGGTCACAACTGGCTCTGGCTAACAATAAATCATCTAAAGCACCACCAAAATATTTTAAATCGGTTAAAACAGACATGCCACATACACCAGCCTCTTCATAACCTTTTGCTACATCTTGAACGTTTAAATTCTGGTTGATGGTCGATTTTGAGGGCGAGCGTCTTTTGTGTTCAGCAATAATGCCTGAGCTACTGTTTCTTAATTTGTTGGCTAAAGACGTCGTTTTACGTTCAAATAAAACGGATTGTTCCAATTGGGATACTGGAATCAACGATTTTTTTAAATCGACTTCCTTATGTTTATCAGCGACTATGTTATCTAATATATTCATTTTCTTTTTTCAATCGTCATTGCGAATCACACTTTTTTGTGTGATGTGGCAATCTCTTTGTTAGGGAGAGATTACTTCGTCGTTTCTCTCCTCGTAATGACGGTTTATTTACTTAACTCAATTAATGTCTCTAAACTTTGTTTGGCTTTTCCAGAAAGTAACGACTCTTTGGCCAATTCAAAACCTTGTTTATGACTGATGTTTTTTACGGTTGCAATCGCTAAACCCGCATTTGCGCAAACCACGTTATTTTGTGCTTCGGTTCCTTTTCCTTGAATGACCTCCATAAAGATTTTAGCGGAAGCTTCCACAGTATCGCCACCATAAATAGCATCCTGATTTATTGGTAAAAGACCTAAATCTTGTGGTGAAAACAAGGTTTCCGTTTGATTTGAAATGATTTTTGCTTTTCCTGTCAAAGATATTTCATCATAACCATCTAAACCATGAATGATGCTATAATTTTTATCGGTGTTCTGATATAAATAACCGTAAAGTCTTAGCAATTCTAAATTAAACACCCCAACCATTTGGTTTTTTGGAAACGACGGATTTACCATCGGCCCTAAAATATTGAAAAATGTTTTTACACCCAATTCCCGGCGAATAGGAGCCACATGTTTCATGGCTGGATGAAATAAAGGTGCATGCAACACGCAAATACCAGCTTTATCCATGGAACGTTTTAAAAAATCTTCATCATTTGAAAATTTAATACCTAAAAACTCCATAACGTTTGACGAACCACATGATGAAGACACCCCGTAATTTCCATGCTTAGCCACATGCACACCCGCCCCAGCAGTCACAAAAGATCCTAATGTTGAAATGTTAAATGTGTCCTTACCATCACCACCGGTACCGCATAAATCGATGGCATTGAAATCATTTAAATTAATAGGAATGCAGAGTTCCAATAAGGCATTTCTAAAGCCTTTAAGTTCTTCAAGGGTGATGCTACGTAACATAAAAACCGTCAGGAAGGAAGCAATCTGACTTGGGTTGTACATTTGGTTGGAAATGTTTACCAAAATCTGTTTAGCCTCTTCGCTTTCTAAGGTTTCGTGGTTTATGAGTCTATTAAGTATCTGCTTCATTTTTGTCATTCCTGCGAAGGCAGGAATCTAAATTTAATTCAACTTGTAATTTATTATGGATTCCTGCATTACTCATTGATTCTTATCTTGGAATAGGTATTCGCGAATCTCCGATTTTGCAGGAACAGAGCCTAGCTATCAATCCAATTCTTCAAAATCTGTTTTCCAAAAGGTGTTAAAACCGATTCTGGATGGTATTGTACGCCTCTCACATCATAGAATTTATGGCGTAAAGACATCACTTGTCCGTTGGCATCAAATGAGGTCGCTTCTAAACTGTCAGGTAAATTAGCATCCACCACCCAAGAATGGTAGCGACCGACTTCAATTTCTTTTTCAAGTCCGTTAAACAAAGATTCGTCATCCACGGTAATCGTGACTTTAGTCGCTACACCATGATACACGTCTTCTAAATTTATCAGCGTACCACCAAAAACTTCACCAATAGCTTGTTGCCCCAAACAGACTCCTAAAATGCTTTTTGTTGGCGCATATTTTTTAATGATGGGCTTCAGCAAACCAGCTTCATCTGGAATACCTGGTCCTGGAGAAAGTACAATTTTATCAAAAGGCTCTACGTCTTCCAAGGTTAATTTATCGTTTCTCAACACGGTAACCTCACAATTTAGATCTTCTAAATAATGCACCAGATTGTAAGTGAAACTGTCGTAATTATCTATGACTAATATTTTCATACTTTGTTCTTCCTGCGAAAGCAGGAACTATTTAATTTTTATTCGATTTATAATGGATTCCTGCTTCCGCAGGAATCACAGTATGTTTAAATGTCTTCTGCTAATTTAATGGCTTTTGTTAAGGCGCCTAATTTATTGTAAACTTCTTGTAATTCGTGTTCAGGATTGGATTTTGAAACCAATCCGGCACCGGCTTGCCAATGTAATTTATGGTCTTTACTTAAAAACGTTCTAATCATAATGGCATGGTTGAAATTGCCGTTAAAATCCATGAAGCCGATAGCACCACCATAAAACCCACGGCTTGTTTTTTCGTATTGTTCAATCAGTTGCATGGCTCTGTGTTTGGGAGCCCCACTTAAGGTTCCCGCAGGAAAGGTGTCGGCAACCACTTGCATGGTGGGGGTTTCTTTATGTTTTTGTCCAGTTACCTTACTCACCAAATGGATGACATGCGAAAAAAACTGAACCTCACGATAGGTATCAACGGTGACGTGGCTTCCATGTCTGCTTAAATCATTTCTCGCTAAATCTACCAGCATGACGTGTTCGGCATTTTCTTTACTGTCGATTTTTAAAGCTTCAGCCAATTCTTCATCTTTTTCATCATCACCTGTACGTTTAAACGTTCCTGCGATAGGATGGATTTCGGCTTTTCCATCGGTAACGATCAACTGCGCTTCGGGCGAACTTCCAAAGATTTTAAAATTACCATAATCAAAATAGAATAAATAAGGAGATGGATTGATACTTCTTAAAGCTCGATACACATTAAACTCGTCGCCTTTAAATTCCTGGGTAAAACTTTTTGATAATACCAATTGAAACACATCGCCACGCGCACAGTGTTTTCGAGCAAGTTCTACATGATTTTTATAATCTTCATCGGTTAGATTTGAAGTAATATCACCTGATGCGGTAAACTTATAAGATGCAAAATTTTGAATGTTAATCAGCGCATCTATATCATGAATATTGTTTTCTGTATTAAAACAATGCGCAAAAATATAGGCTTCATTTTTAAAGTGATTTATAGCAATGATATTTTGATAAACAGCATAATACATATCTGGAATGCTGATAGAGTTTTCTTTTTTGCTGATAGCAACATCTTCAAAATACCTTACGGCATCATAAGCGGTGTAACCAAAAATACCATTGTGAATAAACTTAAAAGTCTCTTCGGAATTGGTCTCAAATCGTTTAGTAAACTGATGAATTTCATTAGCTAAATTAATGGTGTCATCTATTTTGGTTGCCGTGGTACTTCCGTCAGGAAATGTTTGTGAAATAACCTCATTTTCAACTTTTATGGATGCGATAGGGTTAAAGCATATGTATGAGAAATTTTTTTGACTGGCATGGTAGTCACCACTTTCCAATAAAATGCTGTTGGGGTATTTGTCCCTTATTTTATAGTAAACAGTAACGGGCGTAATGGTATCCGTTAATATTTTTTTGTGGTAGGTATGTAAATTAAATGTTTTCATAAATTGTTTCATAAAAAAAGGCCTGTCGTGAATGACAAGCCTTTTTGATATTTGAGTTTTAAATATACTAGGTGTTACTTCACGAAATTTAAGTTTCTAAAGCACCACCACCAAGTATTATTTAATATTGTATTCATTGTAATATTTTAACTGTGCCAAATATAGAAATGAAAATATAATTACACAATAATTTTAAGTGTTTTTTAAACAAAAAACTACCATAGGTTATATGGTAGTTTATGCTGATTATCAGGATGAGAGAGTTAGTTTGCTATTAATCGGACCTTTCCTAATAATCGAATGAGTTCTTTTGTTTCATTATCTGTTAAAGAACTGATGATATTTTTCTCTGTACTATCAATTAATGTATCTATTATTTGAAGAAATTTTAAACCTTCTTGGGTAATAGTAATATCTATTTTTCTACGATTTGTTTTATTGATTTTCTTTTTGACATATTTTTTTAAAATGAGTTTGTCTATCAATCGGGTTGTATTACTCATTTT
>Ga0307414_10001207_pt1 | contig 13323 bp, 11 predicted proteins | sample DK1Ometagenome_FD_203804 | JGI IMG/M metagenome (GOLD analysis project Ga0307414, IMG submission 203804) | Maize rhizosphere microbial communities from greenhouse at UC Davis, California, United States - DK15-O-3 | ecosystem: Host-associated > Plants > Roots > Rhizosphere > Soil | place: USA... | reverse complement strand
TTTAGTATTTGAAACCGCTCGGGTAGAGGAGGTTATTGGCGATTTTGTACAACTTAAAAAATCGGGTAGTAACTTCAAAGGATTAAGTCCGTTTAGTGATGAGCGTTCGCCAAGTTTTATGGTATCGCCCGTAAAACAAATTTGGAAAGATTTTAGTAGCGGAAAAGGAGGAAATGTTGTGGCTTTTTTAATGGAACACGAACATTTTACCTATCCTGAAGCTATTAAATATTTAGCAAAAAAATACAATCTAGAGATTGAAGAAACTGAGCAGAGTAATGAGCAAAAAGAACATGCCAATGAACGCGAAAGTTTGTATTTGGTGAATGAATTTGCAAATACCTATTTTCAAAAAATATTACATAAAACCGATCAAGGCAAATCTATTGGCCTCAGTTATTTTAAAGAACGTGGTTTTACTGAAGAAACCATTAAAAAGTTTGATTTAGGTTATTCATTGGATGCGTGGCAAGCCTTTACCGATGAAGCTTTAAAACAAGGTTATAATATAGATTATTTAGAAAAAACCGGACTTACCATCGTTAAAGAAGAAAAGCATTTTGACAGGTTTAAAGGACGTGTTATGTTTCCCATAAAAAGTATGAGCGGACGTGTTTTGGGTTTTGGAGGTCGGATTTTAATAAATGACAAAAAAGCTGCTAAATATGTAAACTCACCTGAAAGTGAGGTATATCATAAAAGTAATGTGCTGTATGGTATTTTTCACGCCAAACAAAGTATCGCTAAAGAAGATAATTGTTTTTTGGTTGAAGGGTACACCGATGTTATTCAGTTTCACCAATCAGGAATTAAAAATGTGGTAGCATCTTCTGGTACGGCATTAACAGCTGAACAGATTAGATTGGTAAATAGGCTTACAAAAAATATAACCGTGCTATTTGACGGAGATGCGGCGGGGATGCGTGCCTCTATTCGTGGCATCGATTTAATTTTAGAACAAGGCATGAACGTTAGGGTGTGCACATTTCCAGAAGGTGAAGATCCCGATAGTTTTGCCAAAAAAAATACTTTAGAAGAACTGTCTTTATATCTTGATGAAAATGCCAAGGATTTTATCCAGTTTAAGGCGTCTTTATTAGTGGAAGATTCCAAAAATGACCCTATAAAAAAGGCCGAAACGGTAAGGGATATTGTGAACAGCATTTCTAAAATTCCTGATCGCATTAAAAAGGAAATCTATATTCAAGAATGTGCCAGGATTATGGACATTAGTGAAGAAGTTTTATTTAGTACGTTAGCACAGATTAATAAGAAAGATTTTCAAGAAGCCAATACACAGTATAAAGCGGAACAAAAAGCGTTTGATGTTATAAAAAATCAACAACCCGTAAAAAAGGTGGATGTACAATATGTGTTGGAACGAAAAATTATAGAGGTGTTGTTGCTTTATGGAAATAAAGTTGAAGATTTTGAAGATTTGGTTTTAAAAGAAAATGATAAAGGAGAATTGGTTTTAGAACCTATAAAACAAACTGCAAAAGTATTTGAAAAAGTATTTTTAGATTTACAGGAAGATGAAATGGAATTTTCAAATGCGCAATTTAAAACCTTGTATTATACCATTATTGATGCTTTAAATCAGAATCCAGATTTTGAGCTTAAAACATTTGTGAATATAGTAGATACGGAATTAGCTAATGAAATAACCACAATTTTAATGGAAGATGAGCGTTATGCATTAGATAATTGGCAACGCATGAATATTTATCCTAAGGATAAGACCCATAGCATTGCCCAATTAGTTAGTGAAACCATATTGAGTTTAAGATGTTTTTTAATAGAACAAAAAGTCTTTGAATTTCAACAGGAAACGTTGAGAAATAAATCTGAAATTAACAGAAGTGTTCTCGAGGAAGTCAAAGACTATTCTGGATTAAAAATGCTTTTATCTAGAAAACTCAATCGAGTACTATGAGTCCATCAGCTTCGCTTGATTAACTAAATCAACCATATTGGTTACTTTTAGTTTTCTCATTAAGCGCGCTTTATAGGTGCTCACGGTTTTCTCATTAATGTTAAGTTCTTTTGAAACTTCCTTGTTTTTCTTTCCGATGGCTAAAAGTTTTAAAACTTCAGTTTCTCTAGTTGATAACTTTTTGAAAAAGGAACCAGACTTGTTAACTCTACTACCAAAAGCCAATTGTTGTGTTAGCTCATTACTCAAATGAATACCACCTTCATGAACTTTCATAAGGGCTTCATTAATTGTAATGATGTTTACAGTTTTAGAAATGTAGCCTGCAGCACCAGCTTTAATGGCATTTAAACCATAAACTTCTTCTGGTTGAGAGCTAAACATAACTGCTTTAACATTTGGGTAGTCTGTTTTTAAATATCTTAAAACTGTTAACCCATTAAGTTTGGGTAAATCAATTTCAGATAAAACAATGTCTACAGATTCTTTTTTCAAGAATTCAAGAAGTTCATCACCATTATCAACACTGCCAACAATTTTAATGTTAGATGAACTGGAAAACAGGTGTTCAAGACCTTTCCTTACGATAGGGTGTGGGTCTGCTATTAATAATTTTATCATAATTTTTTAGGTTTTTAGATTGTCATGAATTGTTTTAAAGAGAGTCATGACTGAGAGAGTTTCCTAAGTAGCAAATGTAAGAATTTTTTATATATACTACAATAATTATAACAATTCTTTAAGAATATTACATATTGGAATAGGAAGCATCTTATGTTTATTGGCATTATTAAATCGCTTATAAATTTCAAACACCTCTTTTTCCCTACCTGAGAAGGTTTCTGGCACTTTTCCTAGTTCATCCATACTCATGGCCCATTCCAATTCTGGATATGAGGCTCCTATTTGGGCTTCATCACTTCTTGCATCTCCAAACAAGCCATCACTAGGGGCAGCCTTCATTATAGAATCTGGTACATTTAAAAAATTTCCAAGTTCGTAAACTTGCGATTTTAATAAGTCTGCAATCGGACTTAAATCAACGCCGCCATCACCATATTTGGTGAAAAAACCAACTCCAAAATCTTCAACTTTATTTCCCGTTCCTGCTACGAGTAATTTATAAAGCCCGGCATAATAATAAAGAGTTGTCATTCGCAAACGAGCTCTAGTGTTAGCTAAAGCCATATCTATGGTAGCTTGGTTTCCTTCAGAAATCATTTCAGCTTTAAAGGCTTCAAAAACAGGAGTTAAATTTGAATGGATATCGCTTACGTTATTAAATCTATTCTTTAATTGTTTAATATGTTCTTGTGCTCTAGAAACATGGCTTGGTGCTTGATGAATAGGCATTTCTACACATAATACCTTTAATCCAGTTTTTGCACATAATGTGGATGTAACAGCAGAATCGATGCCTCCAGAAATTCCAATGACAAATCCGTTTACACCTGCTTTGGTAGCATAATCTTTGAGCCAATTTACAATATGATTTACAATTTTTTCTGTTTGCATATTAAATGAATTTAAATTCAAGAATAGTACATTTGTAAACAAAAATAAACCAAACACTTAATTAATAAAAATTTATGCCGTTTAAGTTTAATTTAAACCGTTTATTATACCTATTTGTTGTTTTAATAGTGATATTATCCTGCGAAAAAGATAATAAAATAGAAAAAAAGATAGCTAATATAGGTACTGAAGTTGAAATAGAACGATTTGATAAATTGTTTGCTAAATCTTCTGTAAACGATTTAAAAAAATTGCAAACAGCTTATCCTTTTATGTTTTCAACAAAGTATAGCGACACGTTTTGGATTGATAAAATGAATGATACCTTGCAAAAACAATTATTTTTTGAAGTAGAAAAAGCATTTCCAAAAATGGATGACACAAAAGAGGAGATAGAGTCTTTATTCAATCATCTTAAATATTATTTTCCAGAGTTTAAAACGCCAAGAATTATTACCACAACGAGTGATGTAGATTATAGAAATAAAGTAATTGTTACAGATACCATTGTTGTTATTTCTTTAGACAACTATTTAGGAAGTAAGCATGAATTTTATCAAGGCATTCAACAATATATTGCCGCCGATATGAATAAAGAGCAAATTGTTGTAGATATGGCGAATGCTTATGCCCAAAAGTATATTTACCCTACTAAGAATAAAACATTGTTGGATGAAATGATTTACCATGGAAAACTACTTTACTTTAAAGATGTCATGATTCCTTTTAAAACCGAAGCTGAACGAATAGCCTATACAACAGCACAGTTGGATTGGGCAATTGCCAATGAAAATTACATTTGGCGGTATCTTGTTGAAAGGGAATTGTTATACAGCACCGATTCAAAATTGCCTAGTAGATTCATCATAGACGCACCATTTTCTAAGTTTTATTTAGAAGATATTGATACAGAATCTCCCGATAAATTAGGACAATATATTGGCTGGCAAATAGTAAGAGCTTATATGGATCAAAATAATGTGCCCTTAGTAGACATGTTTGATGCCAGTACCGAAGAAATTTTTAATAAATCAAAGTTTAAACCACGTAAATAATGTCAAAAAAAATAACATCTAAGATAGAATTAACAGTAAGACTTGATGAAAACAGAGTTCCAGAAAAATTACATTGGACAGCTGAAGATGGTGGTATTACTAATGAAGAAGCTAAAGCTATGATGCTTTCGGTTTGGGATGGAAAAGAAAAAGAAACCTTGCGGATTGATTTATGGACAAAAGATATGCCTGTGGATGATATGAAAGTGTTTTTTCATCAAACCTTAGTTGGTATGAGCGATACATTTAGTAGAGCCACGCAAGATGAAAAAATGACGGCTACGATGAAGGATTTCTGTGATTATTTTGCTGAGAAATTGGAGTTAAAAAAATAATTTTAATTCTTTTTAGAGTCTGCAATTTCTTTGTTGAGGTGGTCTATATAAAGAATACCATTTAGATGATCTATTTCATGCTGAAATATAATTGCAGTAAAGTCTTCCACAGTTTCTGTGATGTGTTTGGCTTCCATAGTATCGTATTCCAATAAAATGGAATAAGCTCTGGTACTTAAAGTATCGGAACGATTCGGAATGGAAAGGCAACCTTCTCTTCGGACTTGCTTTTTTTCAGAATAAGAAACAATCTTTGGGTTTAAATATACTTCAAAAGGAAAATCTTCTTTATCAAATCGTTGTACCCAAATAATATTTTTTAAAATACCTACTTGCGGAGCTGCAATGCCCACTCCCAAAGACATGCTATCAGTAACTGTTTTATAAAGACGTTTTACAAATGTTTTTAAAACAATATCGGTCGAATCAGGCTTAACATATCGGCTTTTGGTTCTTAATAAAATGGAATCTTGTTTATTTGTTATTTTGAAAACACGCATGGGCGTAAGTGAATCGGCCGCTGTAATTAAATCAATTTCTTCGGATGAAAATGATTTTTGACAACTAATTTTCTTGGAACTTGAGCAAGCAACTATCAAAAGAACAATACAAATGAAGCCGCATTTTTTCATAAAGTTAAAATTGATTATTGACTACCATTGATTAATTCTTTCAGAATCCAACTTTATAAAAATAAACAATAAGATAGTAAATCCCCACAGTCCAGAACCACCATAACTAAATAGAGGTAATGGAATTCCAATGGTTGGGATTAACCCCATAACCATGCCAATATTAATTAAAAAGTGCATAAAAATAATAGCGGCAACGCTATAACCATAGACACGGCTAAACTGAGATTTTTGTAATTCTGCTAAATGGAGTATGCGCATCATGAGGAGAACATATAAAATAACAACAAAAACACTGCCTATAAAACCCCATTCTTCGCCAACGGTGCTAAATATATAATCGGTATCCTGTTCAGGTACAAATTTTCCTGTAGTTCTCGTGCCTTCTAAAAAGCCTTTTCCTGTTAAGCCTCCAGAACTAATGGCTCTTTCAGATTCATTTAAGTTGTAAGCAATGGTTTTTTTCATACGTTCCAACTTTTCTGGATTTTTTTCTAAACTTAGCCAAATAGTGATTCTATCTTTTTGATGTGCGGGTAAGAGGTTGTCAAAAAAATATTTAACGCCATAACAAATTGAAACACTAATTAAAATAACAGAAATAGGCTGAATGAGTAAAGGTTTTCTTTTTCTGGTAAAATGGTGTGCTAGAACAATTAAAATGATGGTTATAGAAGTTCCTAAAACTCCAAATTTTATGGAAAAAAGCGATAATATAATAACAGACAATGTAATTAATAAATAGGCGGGAGACACCCCTTCGCGATATAAAATGAATATAAAACAGCCATAAACCAAAGTACTTCCAGCATCTTTTTGAAGTAAAACCAACATGGCAGGAATCGCTACAATCGCAAGAACACTAATTTGGTCTTTAATTCTTTTAATATCTGTATTTAAATCGCTTATGTATTTAGCAACAGCAAGTGCCGTAGCTGCTTTGGCGAATTCACTAGGTTGGAATGTCATGCCGCCAATACCATACCACGATGTGGCACCATTGACATTTTTTCCAAAAATGAAAAGGCCCACAAGGGATAGCATGGAAATAATATATATAACACTTGAAAAGCGTTCGTAAAATTTTGCCTCTATGGCTAACAGGATAATAATTAAAATGATGGTGAAAAAAATAAACATGAGTTGTTTTCCATAGCGTTGAGAAAAATCTAAAAAATCAATGTTTTCACCGGTATGGGATGCCGATACAATGTTGAGCCAACCAAAACCAACTAGCAAAAAAAAGAGAAAAATAGTAATCCAATCAAACTTAAAATATTTCTGTGCCTCTACCATTTAACTAGATAACTTTTTTAATTGCTCCTTTAATCTCTGGTATTCTGCTTCATCAACCTGTTCTAAAGTTGTATTTTTGTTTATTCCAAACGGTTCACCAGAGTATGGTTTTTCATATTCGTGCTCTAGGCTATATCTTAAAATCCAGTCTTCTAAATCTGTTCTGGTAATTTCTCCTTTTATATATTTTTCAATAATTAAACTGGCAATTTTTCCAGCAAACCTACTGCCCCAATACCCATTTTCAACAAAAACCGCAATAGCTATTTTAGGATTGTCTTTTGGTGCAAAAGCCACAAAGATAGAATGGTCAGTAAGTTGCGTTGTCACACCATTAATATTCATGAAATTTTCGGCAGTTCCTGTTTTTCCACAAATTTCAATTCCTTCTACTTGAAGTGTTGATGCCGTACCTTTGTTATAAACGTCAAACATACCTTGTACAACAGGTTCAAAATTTTCTTTGTCAATGGTAGTGTAATTAGGTGTTGTGAATTTTTTGTCAATGGTTTGTCCTTCAATTTTTTTTATGATATGAGGTGTATAAAAATAGCCACGATTGGCAATAGCTGCCATCATATTTGCTAATTGAATAGGCGTGGTTTCAACTTCACCTTGTCCGATGGAATTTGAAATATTGTATGTTGACGCCCATCTATTTTCACCATACCAAGTATCATAAAAATCACTATCAGGAATGCGCCCCTTGTTACCGATTTTTAAATCGTAGCCCAAATAATTACCGAGTCCGAAACTTTTAACATGATTGCTCCAAATATCCATGCCTTCATCTGGTTCGCCGGTTTTGTCTATAATACGTCTGTATACATTTGCAAAATAAGCATTACAGGATTGTGCAATACCATCATTCATACTTAATGGACTGTAGTGGGCATGGCAACCAGTTAATCTTCTGCTGCCTAAATAATAACCCATTCTACAGTAAAACTGATCTTCGGTAGTCACTACTTTTTCCTGCAAACCAATTAGGGCATTCAATACTTTAAATGGAGAGCCAGGAGCGTATTGCGCCTTTAATCCTCTATCAAATAATGGTTTTGCTATGGAATCATTGTATAGTTTTGTGAAGTTTTTTGAACGCGCTCTTCCAACCAATAAATTAGGATTGTAACTAGGTGCAGTCACCATGAGCAAAATTTCACCTGATGAAGGATCTATAGCAACAATACCACCGCGTTTGTGTTGCATTAAAAGCTCTCCATATTCCTGAAGTTTGGAATCAATGCTTATGGTAATATCTTTTCCTTGTTTTGGGAGCGTATCATAAATACCATTTTTATAGGGACCAAGGTCTCTATTAAATCTATCTTTTTGAATAAACTTAATGCCTTTGACGCCTCTTAGAATTTCTTCATAAGATATTTCAACACCTTGTTTACCAATAAGATCACCCATTTTATAATAGGGGTTTTTCTCAATTATGGCATCATTTACCTCGCCAATATCGCCTAAAACATTGGCTCCGATAGTCGTTTGATAATGCCGCAAGGATCGTTTTTGGATATAGAACCCTTCAAACTTTCTCATTTTTTCCTGTAAGGCTGCATAATCTTCTTTAGTTAATTGCGGTATAAAAACAGAAGGGAGTCTTGGAGAATAAGCGTAAGCTTTATTATAAATTTCTATAAAGTCTTCTTTGGTTATTTTAAGAAGTTTGCAAAAATCAAGAGTATCTAACGGCTTTACTTCTCTAGGAATAAACATCACGTCATAAGATGGTTGATTATCTACCAAGAGGTTGCCATTTCTGTCATAAACAAAGCCTCGTTTTGGGTAATCATATACTTTTCTGATGGCATTATCATCATATAAATTTTGATCACCAGAGGAATAAATCTGCAAATAAAAGAGCCTAGCAACAAACGTTAAGCCTGTTATTCCAATAATTACAGAAAGTAATATTTGTCTCATTTGGTTTTTCTAGTAAAAATAATTGTTATAAGTAAGCACATTAAGATAGTAAAAATGCCTGAGAATAACGTTTTTTGAAGCACTAAAATTATTTTTGACATGTTAAATATTTCAACTGAAAATAAAACGAAGTGGTGAATAACAGTGAGTAAAGTAAAATAGGTTAACTTCGAGCCAAACTCTACAGTTTCAAATTTTATGGTTTGGTGTTCATAAATGGTTCCAAAACAAAATTTTAAAATTACAGGTCTTACATAAGCAATAAATAGACATGCTGCGGCATGTGTTCCTCCAGTATCTAAAAAAAAATCTATTGATAATCCTAATAAAAAACTTAATCCTATGATAGCGGTTCTATTATTTTTCACAGGAAACAAAGCAAGGAACAATATATATGGATACGGATTTATATTGCCAAGAAAGTTGATATGGTTGAATAATATAACCTGAACAAACACAAGCACAAAAAACCGGACGCTATGTATTGAAAGAAGATTATTCATTCAGTAATTTTTTTATTTCTGGAAGATTAACATTTTCAATAATATACACATGTTCAATATTAGCCATATCATTAAAAAGTTTGATATTTATAATATATGAATTTTCAGAAGGATCTAATTTAAAATCACTTATTGTGCCAACAAGAACACCTTTAGGAAAAATAGATGAACGCCCAGATGTTATAATGGTATCTCCTTTTTTTAAAATGGCGTTTTTTGCAATATCAATAAGTTGGGTGTAAACATGGCTTTTAGCATCCCATTTTAAAGTTCCAAAATGGTTTGAGTTTTTTAATTGTGCACTTATGTTGCTCTCTGTATTTAAAACCGATAATACGGTAGCATAATTTTTTGAAGTTTGATCAACAATTCCTAGAATACCTTTATCTGTAATAACACCAAAATCTTGTTTAATATGGCTTTTAGTTCCTCTATTAATCAATAATACATTGTTTGTTGTGTTATAGCTATTTTTTATGACCTGAGCGGTATAAAATTTATATTGAGCATTAAAAGTTATGGTATCAATATAAGAGGAATTTTGTTTGGTTTGCGAATTGTATAAAATAGACTTTAAACGATTGTTCTCTTTTGCTAAAATTACGTTTTGGGATTTTAAAGCAAAATATTCACTAATATTATTAATGGAATTATAAACACCACCAGTTAAAAAGTTAGCAGAATTTATAAACTTGCTTTTATGATAAGAATGCGATTGAACGGTGAAAAAAATAGAAATAGAAAACAGCAACAAGAACAACAAAAACGTTTTGTTCCTTATGATAAAGTTTACAATCTGTTGCATGTTTTATTAGCCTATTTTATCAAGACACTTTTATATTTCACTAAATTTTTAAGTGTAATACCTGTTCCTCTAACCACGGCTCTTAACGGATCTTCAGCAATATAAACAGGAAGGTCTGTTTTTAGCGATAAACGTTTGTCCAGACCGCGAAGCATGGAGCCTCCACCCGCTAAATAAATACCGGTATTATAAATATCGGCAGCTAATTCCGGAGGGGTTTGGGATAGGGTTTCCATAACGGCATCTTCAATTCTTAAAATAGATTTATCCAATGCTTTTGCTATTTCCCTGAATGAAATTTGAACCTGTTTTGGTTTTCCAGTTAATAAATCACGTCCTTGAACGCTCATATCATCTGGTGGAAGGTCTAAATCTTCTGTAGCTGCACCAATTTGGATTTTTATTTTTTCGGCAGTACGCTCACCAACATATAAATTATGCTGGGTTCTCATGTAATATACAATATCATTAGTGAATACATCACCAGCAATTTTAACCGATTTATCACAAACAATACCACCAAGTGCAATAACGGCAATTTCGGTAGTTCCGCCACCTATATCCACCACCATATTTCCTTTAGGTTGCATAATATCGACACCAATACCTATAGCTGCAGCCATAGGTTCATGAATTAAGTATACTTCTTTACCATTAACACGTTCGCAAGATTCTTTTACGGCACGCATTTCAACCTCAGTAATTCCTGATGGAATACAAACAACCATTCTTAGCGCGGGCGTAAAAAATTTCTTTTTTAATGCAGGAATGTTTTTAATGAACATACTTATCATTTGTTCAGAAGCATCAAAATCGGCTATAACACCATCTTTCAATGGTCTTATGGTTTTTATATTTTCATGGGTTTTACCTTGCATTAAGCTAGCTTCTTGACCAACGGCAGTTATTTTACCGGTAATTCTATCTCTAGCTACTATGGAAGGCGCATCAACTACCACCTTATCGTTATGTATTATGAGTGTATTTGCAGTACCTAAATCTATTGCAATTTCTTCGGTTAAGAAGTCGAAAAAGCCCATGTATTATCTATGTATTAATGAAGTTATTAAAAAGCCCTTAGGTTTCGGGATGTAAAAGTAATAAAACTAGTGAAAAAAATACAAATTATTGGTTATTGTTATATTATATATTTTTTGCAGATGAATTTCATCGGATTCATAACAAAATTATGTGTTATTTATTGTATTTTCATTTTTAATAAAATAAAAAAGCTCCAGATTCCTGAAGCTTTTAATATCAAATATAATTCTTTTTAGTGTTTAAAATGACGTGTGCCCGTAAATACCATGGATACATTATTTTCATTACAATAATCGATACTCAATTGATCTTTTATAGAACCACCTGGCTGAATAACAGCTGTAATGCCAGCGTTTTTGGCAATTTCAACACAATCTGGAAATGGGAAAAACGCATCACTTGCCATAACCGCACCTTTTAAATCGAATTTAAAAGATTGCGCTTTATGGATGGCTTGTTCTAAAGCATCAACGCGACTAGTTTGTCCTGTTCCGCCAGCGTATAATTGCTTGTTTTTGGCTAAAATGATAGTGTTCGATTTGGTGTGTTTGCAAATTTTCGAAGCAAATACTAAATCCTCAATCTCACTTGAAGATGCCACATTTTTAGTAACGTTTGTTAAGTGTTCTTTAGCATCTGTAATATTGTCTTTATCTTGAACCAAAACGCCGTTTAAACAACTTCTAACGTTTGTTTTTGGTAATTCAATGTCATTCAAAATTAAAATAATCCTGTTCTTTTTGCTTTGTAAGATATCTAAAGCTTTTTCACTGTAAGCAGGCGCAATAATAACTTCACAGAATAAACTGTTTATTTCTTCGGCGGTATCAGTATCAATTTCTTTATTGCTAATTAAAACGCCTCCAAAAGCAGAAACAGGATCGCCTGATAATGCATCTAAATATGCTTGTTTTAAAGTGTCACGTTGAGCCAATCCACAAGCATTATTGTGCTTTAAAATGGCAAATGTTGGCGCCTCGTTTTTAAATTCATTCATCAGGTTGACAGCTGCATCAACATCTAATAAATTGTTATAGCTTAATTCTTTTCCATGAAGTTTGGTGAAAATAGCATCAAAATCACCAAAGAAATAACCTTTTTGGTGTGGGTTTTCACCATAGCGTAACACTTTGCCATTATTTTCACTGATTTTTAAAACAACCTCCTCATTATTTTTGTTGAAATAATTAAAAATTGCTGAATCATAGTGAGATGATACATTGAAAGCCTTAGTTGCAAAACGTTTTCTGTTTTCTAAAGAAATAGCGCCATTATTTTCAGTGATTATCTGCAAAAATTCCGCATAATCATCTACGGACGATACGCAAATAACATCCGCAAAATTTTTGGCTGCGGCACGAATTAATGAAATACCACCTATGTCAATTTTTTCAATAATATCTTGTTCACTGGCGCCAGAAGCCACGGTTTTTTCAAACGGATATAAATCGACAATAACCACATCTATTTGCGGGATTTCAAATTCTGCCAATTCGGCAACGTCTCCAGAATGGTTTTGTCTGTTTAGAATACCACCAAAAACTTTAGGGTGCAACGTTTTTACACGACCCCCTAATATGGAAGGGTAGGACGTCACTTCTTCAACAGGAACCACATTAATTCCTAAATCGTTAATAAAACTTTGGGTGCCTCCAGTAGAATAAATAATCACACCTTGGCGGTTTAATTCTTTCACAATAGGTTCTAAACCGTCTTTACTAAATACAGAAATTAAAGCAGATTTAATGGTTTTTTCGTTGCTCATTTTTGGCTTGTTATATTAAAGTGCAAAAGTAATTATTTAAACCAAAATAAGTGCTTTGGAGGATTAAAAAACGAAGCGATTTTTTAACTAAAAAATAGAGTTGTTAACACTAGAAAGTCAAAATTTTTTTCACTTATGTTTCTAATTTTAAAGTATGGAAGACACTTTGCTGCAAACAAACTCCAAAAAGCGTTCGTCTGCTTCGTTAAATGGGTCTGGTGTATTGGAGTCAATATCTATTTGTCCAATATTTTCACCATTTACAAAAATTGGAATCACAATTTCAGCTTTTACAGTGATGCTGCAGGCAATGTAATTATCTTGTGCAGTCACATCTGGCACTACAAAATTTTTATTACTAACGGCAACTTGTCCGCAAATACCCTTTCCAAAAGGGATAATAGTATGGTCTGTAGGAGCTCCAACATAAGGCCCCAAAATGAGCTCTTCTTTATTGCCATTCTTAAAATAAAATCCCACCCAATTGTAATGGTGAATGCTGGCTTCA
>Ga0307414_10001206_pt1 | contig 13323 bp, 15 predicted proteins | sample DK1Ometagenome_FD_203804 | JGI IMG/M metagenome (GOLD analysis project Ga0307414, IMG submission 203804) | Maize rhizosphere microbial communities from greenhouse at UC Davis, California, United States - DK15-O-3 | ecosystem: Host-associated > Plants > Roots > Rhizosphere > Soil | place: USA... | reverse complement strand
CTTCGGGACCCGCGCCTGGCTGCTGGACTGGGAGATGCCGACAGGAATCCCGCGCACCGCAGCCCCGGCCGCGACAGTGCTCTTCCCCGCCTCCCCGCTCGGACGCAAGGGCGCCTTCGAGCTCGCCGCGGCCTTCCGCGCCGGAATCGAGGCGGAACTGCTGATCACCGGCCGGGCGAATGAAGGAGCGGCCGATCCTTTCGCGGATATCCACACCCGGCATGGGAGCGCGGCCGATCTTTCGCGCGCAGCCGCGCTCGTCCTGCCTGCTTGGATCGAGCACCAACCGCGGCTCGCCCTGCTGGCTCTGGCGAGCGGAGTCCCGGTGGTCGCGACCGATGCCTGCGGGCTTCCGGAGCACCCCCTCCTCCACGTTCTGGCATCGCCGGATCCTGCCGCGCTCCGGGCCGTCCTCCGCGCGATCCTTCACCCTGCAGCTTCCGCATGCGCCGCCTGCTGATCGTCGTGATTCCCTTGCTTTCGCCTTGCTCCGGGGAGCCGGAAGCGGCTCAGGATGCCTTCGTGGTCGAAACCTGCGCTCCGCTTCCAGGTCCCGAGCGTGCGAAAGCCGCGGCGGAGCGGGTGCGTCCCGGGCTCGCGCGGGCTCTTGCGGAAAAGGGCCTGCATTTCGGCGATCCCGTGTTCCTCCGTGCCTTCAAGGAGGAAGGGCAGCTCGAAATGTGGATCCGCAAGCGCGAGGATGGGAAGTATGCTCTCTTCCGCACTTGGCCGATCGCGGCCCAGTCAGGAGATCCGGGGCCGAAACTTACAGAGGGCGACAAGCAGGTGCCGGAGGGCTTCTATTTCGTACCTCCCGCGGGGATGAAGCCGGACAGCGTCTTTCATCTCGCCTTCAACATCAGCTACCCGAACGCTTACGACCAAGCTCTCGGCCGGACCGGCACCTTCATCATGATCCACGGCAACCGCGTGTCCGTGGGCTGCCTGGCGATGACGGATGAGAAAATCGAAGAGATCTACACCCTCTGCGATGCCGCCCTCAAAGGCGGGCAGGACTTCTTCCGCGTCCACATCTTCCCCTTCCGCATGACGGAGCAGCGCATGGCACGCGCGGAGGGAAGCGAGTGGCTCGATTTTTGGAAGAACCTCCGCGAAGGCTACGACTTCTTCGAGCGGGAGCGGGTGCCGCCCGAAGTGACGGTGGAAGGGGGCCGCTACCGGTTCAAGTAGCCGCCGGGCAAGGGCAGGCCGAACAACCCCTTCACGCCCGGGCGCTGCAGCACCAGAATCGTGAAGACCCCCAGTATCGTCCCCAAGGGGACGTTCATGCAGGAAAGGCAGGCCACCACGAAACAGAAGGTCCAGTTCCGCCGGGCGGCGAGCCAGCGGCCCGACAGGAAGAGGCAACCCGCAAAGGCCCACGCCAGCAGGCAGAACAAACCGCCAAAGATGATGAACATCCACCCGAATTCGGGTGGCGGGGCCGGGGAAGACGGGCTTGCCGGCATCTTTCCCATCACCATCGCCGCACCCAGAGCAATGTAGATGATCGGCAGGAACCCGACCAGCGCCGTCAGTGCCGCCAGGACGTAGTGAAACACGGAGAGCAACTTCAGATGCTCCGCATCCTGCATGGCCTGGGGATGAGGAGGCGGTCCCGGTGCTTGCACGGCACCATTGAGCCCCTTTCTCCCCCTTTCCGCGAGCCCAAAGCCCCGTAGCTTTCCCTAACCATCCGTTTTTGACTTCCGCCTCCGGACCGGCTAAGAACCCGCCCGCAAAGCACCCGTAGCTCAGTTGGATAGAGCATCCGCCTTCTAAGCGGACGGTCGCTGGTTCGAATCCAGCCGGGTGCGCTTCTTGAGCTTTAACGCGTTATGATGATCTACCGATCTCGCTGAATTCGGGTTGGTGACGTGACCAGCGATTCACGCTTGCCCATGAGATTGGGCACGCCGTATTGCATCCGAATCAAAACCTAATCGACTACCGCAAAACTCTTTTTGAGGGGACGACAGACCGGAAGGAGATGGAAGCGAACAAATTCGCAGCCGAACTGCTTATGCCAGAGTGCGACTTCATCCGGGTATGGAGTGAGCGCGACGGCAACGCCGTGCGGGTAGCAAACTATTTTGGAGTTTCCAAGCCCGCGGCTGAATTCAGAGCCAAGAATCTAGCCCTAGCCTAAGTGAGCGAAGGGGCGCAAGACGGGGCAGCTTGGGCTGCTATTCTAGGGAAGGTTGCTGGCGATGCCAACACCATGCCGAAGTCACTGCGCGACGCCGCGCAACGTGAGCATGAGGCCGATTCCCAACAGCGCAGAAAGCTTCGGACAATCGTCTGCTACTGGCTAATCGGCCTGCTCATCTTTGAGGTCGTTGGAATGTTCTGGATGGTGATTTGCCAGGGTGTGAAGTGGATTGAGCTAAACGAAGTCACCTTCGGACTACTCTGCACCGGAGTGCTAATTCAAACCGTTCTTCAGCTTCCGAACGATCGTCACCCATCTATTCCCGGCAGGGGCGAAGGATTTCTCAAGGTAGGCCGCGCCCGGCAGAGCAGCATTGACTAAAGGAAATGCGGGCTCTAGGGTTCTCCCAGAGCCCGCAAGGTTCAATTTCAACTGTGATGCGGCACTTCTGGTGCCCTGTCTGACCTCCGGCCCGTGTAAGCTTCCCGTGGAAAGTCGGCTTACACGGGCCGTTGTTGATTTAACGTGCGGATGCGGGTGATAGGTCTTTACTCCATCGGGCCACACACTCTGGACCTAGCCATTGGCTTCTAGGGTTGGGGTTGAAATTTGGAAAATCAAATGTCCGGAAGGTCGTCCTTAGTGGCCGGCGGTTGTGAGTTTGAGGGCAGGGGTGGCGCTTTAAGGAACCATTTGCCATCGCGGCTAACGAAAACTTCTTTGTTGGAGCTTAGGGCGACTGACAGGGCGCGGTTGCCAGCAACGGGATGCCCTCCTTCCTTCATTGCCGCGATAAGATCCACTAAGGCCATGCCTTCCCCAACCTTCTCTAGGACAGCCTGAGCCCCCGCCTTGTTGCTCAGTCCTGTTAGCCATCCTTCTTGCTGGCTAGTGGTGCCCGTTTTTGGGGTAGGGGGTGACTGGTCGGCTCCTAACCCCATTTCAATGGCGATGGCAACACGGATGCCTTTGATGGCTTCGGTGTAGTTGTCGATGGAGGCGCGATAATCAGCTTCCAAGGCCATCAGGGTTGTCAGTCGGTCTTTCACTGCCCCGACGTTAGACCCCTAGGTTAGGGATGTAAACCCTAATCGACCAAAGAAAGGCCCTAGCATGCGGGCAGGGTGAGCGAAGTATATTATTACCCAAAAAAGCCCCATGGACGGCATCGTCTTACGGGGAACGAATCATGCTACGCATCTCGCCAAAGAGTAGCCGTCGTCAGGCTGGTCGGGCCGAAAGGGGCCGAGCAAGGGGCTGTCATGATCCCCGCAAGGCTTGAACATGCGTTGCAGCAGGAGTGCTGATCGGGACAAAACTTCGTAAATCGTTTGCGGCTTCACGGTGCTCAACTAGGATTTTTCATACCACCTTGATGCTGGGGAGGCTCGTTCCGTGCGGTCCAAGGGACCAGATGGCGAGGGCCTCGGGCCCTGCACGGTCATCTCGGGACAGGGATCCCGATCCTTCCAAGCGGCGGCAACCCCGCCTTCCGACGATCGACCTTGCCCTGTCCGCCGTCGTCTGGAAGCGTCTGGCACCCCTCCCTCATGAACCAGCAAGACCTTTTCATCGTCCTCGAAGGCATCGACGGCACCGGCAAATCCACCCAGGCGCAGCTACTGGCGGATTGGTTCCGCAGCCGGGGGCGGGAGGTGGTCTCCGGCCGGGAGCCCACCGACGGCCCCTGGGGAAGGCAGATCCGCGCCACCGCCGCGACCGGGAGGCTTCCTCCGGAGGAGGAACTGGAACTCTTCCTCCGCGACCGGCGGCAGCATGTTCAGGAAGTCATCGCCCCTGCCCTCGCCGCCGGGAAAGTGGTCATCCTGGACCGCTACTATTTTTCCACGATGGCCTATCAGGGCTGCCGCGGCTTCGATCCCGGGGAAATCCGCCGTCGCAACGAGGCCTTCGCGCCCCCGCCGGATCTTCTCCTGATCCTGGATCTCGACGTGGACACCGCCCTCTCCCGGATTGGCGGTCGCGGGGACATCGCAAATGAATTCGAAAAGCGCGACTCGCTGGCCAAGTGCCGCGAAATCTTCCTATCGCTCGCGGGAGAACCTTTCGCCCGCATCGTTCCGACGGATCCAGGGCCTGAGGCGGTACAGGCCCGCCTCAGGGAAATCGTGGCCAGCAGCGAGATCCCGGCAGCAAAAAGCGGAGAGTAGTCATCCCACTCTCCGCTCCGCGATTGGAAGCCGGATCCCCGGCAGGATCAGAGATTCCGCTCTTCCTCGGTTTTGAACCACTTGGAATCCCTGCGGAAGTCCGTCTCGATTTCGAGCGCGCGTCCGGATCCGTCCAGGAACAGGCCGGCGGCTTTGCCATCGTAGCGCTCCGTATCGGGCAGGGTGTTCTCGTCCACCAGGCCCATCGCACCCTTGCGGGTATCGGAGAGGACGAGGATCTCGGAAGGCTGCTTGAAGCTCGCCTTGCGCTTGGCACCGTCGTCGCCAGCGGCCTCCGCATAGCGTCCGACGATTCTGGCGTTCCAGCCGTAGGAAACGGTGGAGTCGATCCGCTTCACGTCGAAGTCCTTGTCGTTCGGGCTCTTGAATTTCCCGAGTTCGGACTCGTTGTCCGGATCCTTCACCAGCAAGCCCCACCAATAGCGGTTCTGCGAGTCGTCGCGCCATGTCGGCAGGATCCCGGCATTGTCCTGGGTGTAGCCCTCCACCATCACGCCGATGCTGCGGACGTTGTTGATATTCGCCGACATGCGCGATTTCAAAATGGCGCTTTTGGCGAAGCCGAAGACGAGCCCCGCGAGCACCAAGATGATGACAATGACCACCATCAATTCCACCAGGGTGAAGCCCCCGGCACGTTTTCCGATTCCTGGTTTTTTCATGTGTAAAGTCCGGCGTGGTTCAGGCCGGGAAACGTCGGGCGGGACGCTCTCGCCGAGCCTGTCTCCAAAGGCATCACTTCCGGGCGGCGATTCAACCCGAAATCCTCCGGATCCCCCGATATCCCTCGAAAAGCGCCGCGCGCTCCCCTCACCAGACGAAAACGAGGGGCGGAACGATGATCTTTACGGGCGAGGAGGTATCCTGCGCACTTTCTTCCAGCGAGGTGACCACACCTCCCTGGAATTCCACCACGGTCTTGCCCTTCTCCACCTGGGTCACGTGGGAAACCTGCCGGAACACCTGGCCTGAAATCGGGTCGCGGACGTAGTTGTAATGCGTCACCTGTTCATAATCGACGTATTCCCAGCGACCGGACTGCCCTCTCTCGGTCTGCTTCACCCGGGTTTTGGTGGGGCTGCCGCGGGATTTGGAGACCTCCTCCGGCGTCATGCCGATGGCCAGTTCCTTGTTGTCGATCAGCTCCTGGACTTCGAGCTGGCGCTTGTGGAGCTTCTTGAGGTTTTCCACGAAATCCGGATCCTTGGAAGCAAAGGCGTGCGGGCCGACCCAGCCGGAAATCCCGTGCCGGGTCCCCTCCCCGCGCACCTTATAGGCCTTTTCGGTCATGGCCTCGAGCACCACCGTCTGGTCCGCCTTCAGGGTGCCCAGCCGGTTTTTCCCGTTCTTGTCGGAAAAGACGGGCGCTTCCTTCAGCACCCGCAGCTCGATCGGCTTTTGCACGTGCTCCGCCAGGTGGACCACATCCGGATCCCGGTCGATCAGCGACTTTCGCTCCACGCGCTTCACTTGGGCGGAAGCGGGCAAAAAGAGAGAAAGAAGCAGGGCGGACACCAGCGCGGCTTTCATAGCGGACGAAAAATAGCGTTTCGGGAGCCGGAACGAAAGCTCCTCTTTTACCTCTGACGCCGCGCCGCCCGCGCTTATTCGGTAATTTTGCGCGGCACACCGGCGCAGGCAACCCTGTCGGGCGGATTTCACGTTCGATGTTGGACCTTCGACATCCGCCGTTCAAGATGGGGCCGTGACCGGCCCGCTCTCGCAGAAACTCTTCGCCACCGCCAAGGGCCTCATCCCGGGCGGTGTCAATTCCCCTGTCCGTGCCTTCCGGAATGTCGGGGGCGAACCCTTCTTCGTCCGCCGCGCCAAGGGCAGCCGGATCGAGGACGTGGACGGGAAGACCTACATCGACTACATCGGATCCTGGGGCCCGAATATCCTCGGCCACGCACCGACGGTGGTGACGAATACCATCCACGAAGTGGCGAAGGACGGCATTTCCTTCGGCATTCCGAATCCCTTCGAGGTCGAAATGGCCCGGACGATCACCGAATGGGTGCCATCCGTGGAAAAGGTCCGCATGTGCTCCTCCGGCACGGAGGCCACCATGTCCGCCATCCGGCTGGCACGCGGCTTCACGGGCCGCGACTACATCGTGAAGTTCAACGGCTGCTACCACGGCCATAGCGATTCCCTGCTGGTGGCCGCCGGGTCCGGCGCGCTGACCCACGGGAAGCCGGACTCCGCGGGCGTCCCGGCCGCCTTCGCGGAAAAAACCATCGTGCTCCCCTACAACGACCCGGAGGGTCTCGAAGCGATCTTCGCGGCGCAGGGAGAACAAATCGCCGCCATCATCGTGGAGTCCTATCCCGCCAATGCCGGCCTCGTCTTTCCGAAGCCGGGCTATCTGGATCTGCTTACCTCGATCACGAGGAAGTATGGCGCGTTGCTGATCTTCGACGAAGTGATGACCGGCTTCCGCCTCGGCAAGGCGGGCGTGCAGGGGATCGAGAACCTCACCCCCGACCTGAGTTGCTTCGGCAAGGTGATCGGCGGGGGCCTGCCGGTCGGGGCCTTCGGCGGCCGTGCCGACGTGATGGACATGCTGGCACCGGTGGGGCCGGTGTATCAGGCGGGCACGCTCTCCGGAAACCCGCTCGCGATGGCTGCGGGCCTCGCCCAGCTCAAGGAGCTTTCCAAGGTCTCCGGCTTCCCGCGCCTGGAACAACTGGGTGCCCATTTCGAGGCAGGCCTCCGCACGCTGATGGAAGCGAAAGGCATCCCCTACCGCCTGAACCGCACCGGCTCGATGTTCTGCCTCTTCTTCACCGACCGCGAGATCGTGAACGTGGACGACGTGATGAAGCAGGATCTCGATCTCTTCCGGAAGTTCTTCTGGGGCTGTCTCGATAAAGGCATCTACATCGCCCCCAGCCCCTACGAAACCGGCTTCCTGTCCCTCGCCCACACGGAGGCGGATCTGGACGACACGCTCACGGTTTTCGACGAAGTGCTCAGCTCCATTTGACTTATGCTCTTCCCCACCAAAGGCCTGAAGGCCATCAACCACCGCGATACGCACTACCGCTGGATCTACCGCAATCGCGCGGGAAAGAACGAGCTGTGGATCGAGATGAGCGCGTCCGCCGGCGGCCAATATTTGATCGCCGAGGTGCCCCGGGTGGTGAATCTGGAAATGGTGCCGAAGGCGATCGACTTCGGGCGGGCAAACGGCTGGGACCCCTTGAAGAAAGCCGAGCCCTTCCGCTGCCGCTACCTGAAGGGGAATTTCCACCACCCCGAGGCCTGAGTCCTCCGCAGATCGACCGATCCCACACAGGCCGCAGATCCCACTGGCCACCATCTCTCCGGGGAGGCATGATTCTCCCCATGCTCCGGAATCCCCTCCGTCTCGCCGTGGCCATGGTCACGGCCTCGGCCGCTTTTGCGGAAAAGCCTCTCGCGGATGCCGCACGATCCTATGCGGAGAAGCTCCCGGCCGGATGCATCGTCACCGCCGAATGGGCCGGAGCGGAGACAAGTTATTCCGCCGCCGGAAAGGCCGAGCCGGATGGCATCCCGGTGGAAAAACGGGTCTTCGAGATCGGCTCGATTTCAAAGGTTTTCACCGGCCTGCTGCTTGCCGGGGCCGTGGAAGAGAAGAAGCTGCGCCTGGATTCCACCCTGAAAGAGCTTCTCGGGAAGGGTCTCACGTTCGCCGATCCCAAGGTGGGGGAAATCACGCTTCTCGAGCTCTCCACCCACACCAGCGGCCTCCCCCGCTTGCCCGGGAACATGGGTCCGGATCCCGACAGCGCAAAAGACCCCTACGGCGACTATGATCGCAAGAAGATGGAGAGCTTCCTTTCGCAAGTGAAGCTCGAGGGCGAACCGCCCTACCCCGCTTCCTACTCGAACTATGGCGTCGGGCTGCTCGGCGAGCTCCTCGCGGATGCCTACGGCATCTCTTGGGACGACCTCGTGAAGGAGAAGATCACCGCTCCGCTCGGCATGAAGGACACGATGGTCGTACCGGGCGAGAGCCAGAAGAAGCGGCTTGCGCCACCGCATAAGGGAAAGGAACCCGGGCACTCGTGGACCTTCCAGGCATTCGCGGGCGCTGGAGCCCTCCGCTCCACCGCAGAGGACCTCGTCATCTTTGGCAAGGCCCTGGCCGCCCCGGAGAAGACTCCTATCGCCGGGACCATCAAAGGGATGCTGGAAACGCGTGCCTCCTACGACGAAATGGGGACGGAGATCGGCCTGGGGATCATCATCGGCAAGCTCGATGGCGAACGCGAATACATCCACAGCGGCGGCACGGGTGGCTATCGCTCGGTGCTGCAAGTGATCCCTGCGAAGAGGTCCGTGCGCGTGGTGCTGATCAACAATGACGCGATCCCGGCCGAAGCTGTCCTGATGGCCACCCGGGAGAACGAGAAGCCCGTGGAAACACCGGAAATGAACCTCGCCGCTTCCGAACTGGATGCCTTCACCGGCGTCTATGAGATGGGTGCGAATGCCCGCTTCACGGTCTTGCGCCGCGATGAGCACCTGGTGGTGCGTCTGACCGGCCAAGCCTTCCTGCCCGTGGCGGCCATGGGCAAGGATCGTTTCCGTTACAAGGACGTGGCGGCAGAGCTACAATTCGCACGTGATGGCGAAGCAGTGGGCTCGGTGACACTCTTTCAGAACGGACGCGAATTGCTGGCCAAGCGCAGCGACGAGAAGCCCGCGGCGTTGATTTTCACCACGGAGGAGGAGCTCAAGCCTTACCTCGGCGAGTATGAGCTGGCACCCGGCAAGATCTTCAAGGTGACACAAGCCGCTGGAACACTTCACGCCGAACTGACGGGGCAACCTGCGATGCCCGTCTTCCAGTCAAAACCCGGCTACTTCGAGTATGATGTGGTGAAGGCCGCACTGGAGTTCCAGAAGGACAAGGACGGGAAGGTCACCGGCTTGATCCTGCACCAGAACGGCAGCCATCCCGCCAGAAAACGCTGACCGCTCGCCATTGCCGCATCATTTTGCCAAGATCCGATCCGTGGACCGGGAGACGGAGGACTTCATCATGTACCTGGCCACGGAGCGCGGGCTCTCGGCAGCGTACCAACTCTCCGTGCGGCAGACCCTGGACGCCCTCGCGAAGCATCTGGAGAAGAAGCGCCTGCCGCTGGCGGACGTGGGTACGGACGAGCTCTCCGCCTTCCTCTCCGAACGGAAATCCGCCGGTCTCGCGGCGTCCTCGCTACGGATCGCCACCGTGCACCTGAAGGTTTTCTTCCGCTGGCTCGCCGCGAAGGGGAAACTGCCGATGGACCCCGCGGAACCGCTCCTTTCCCCCCGCCCAGACCAGACCTTGCCCGAAACCCTGCACGGGACGGAGGTGGCGCGGCTGCTGGAGTCCATCGATCCCGCGCAGCCGCTCGGCAGGAGGGACCGGGCGATGCTGGAGCTCTTCTATTCCTCCGGGCTCCGGCTGAGCGAACTCTGCTCGGCGAAACTCGAAAACCTGGATCCGGTGGAGCACTTCATCCGCATGATGGGGAAGGGAAACAAGACCCGGATCGTGCCCGTGGGCCAGCGGGCTGAAGAAGCCCTGGATGACTATCTCCGGAACGAGCGCCCCGCCCTGGTGACCCGCCGCAGCTCATCCCACGTCTTCATTTCCGTGCGGGGCACGAAACTCTCGCCCGATCGCGTCCGCCAGATCGTCAAGGAACGCGCGGCGATGGCGGGCATCGGGCAGAACGTCTATCCCCACCTGCTGCGCCATTCCTTCGCCACGCACCTTCTGGAGGGCGGGGCGGACCTGCGGGTGATCCAGGAATTGCTGGGCCATGCAGACATCTCCACTACCCAGATCTACACCCACGTGGATGGCGCCCGGCTGAAATCCATCCACAAGAAATTCCACCCCCGCGGCTAAGTTCCGGACCGCCGCCCGCGAAAAAGCCGCCGGGGTGACCGGCGGCTTTGAAATCAGTTATCGGGGTATCCGATCGATCAGGCGAGGGTGCCCTCTTCCTTTTCCTTGTCCTTGCACTTGTCGCAATCGGCGAGGGCGGGATCTTCGTCCTTGTCGCAGTCGCCATCCTTGCACTTGCCGGCGAGAGCGGGATCTTCGTCCTTGTCGCAATCGCCGTCCTTGCACTTGCCGGCCAGGGCGGGATCTTCATCCTTGTCGCAGTCGCCGTCCTTGCACTTGCCGGCCAGGGCGGGATCTTCATCCTTGTCGCAGTCGCCGTCCTTGCACTTGCCGGCGAGGGCGGGATCTTCGTCCTTGTCGCAGTCGCCATCCTTGCACTTGCCGGCGAGGGTGGTCTCTTCCTTCTTGTCGCCGTCCTTGCACTTCTCGCAGTCACCGGCGAAAGCCAGCGGGCTACACAGGAGGGCGGCGAACATCGAGCTGAGCAGTAGTTTCATTGAATTTCAGTGGTTCAGGTTGATCGGTGGTTAAATACCCTGCTCTTAGAACCAAGCAAGGCACAATTTGTTCCCGGAAAATCGGTGATTTCCCAAAAAAAATCGCCGCCATCCACCCTCCCGAGCCCGGGGGTGGGTCCGGTGGCGGAGAAACCCGGGATCAATTCCCGGTCCGGAGCTGCTTCAAGGGGGAATCCGGCGGGATTTGAAGCGCCCCGTGGGTTATGGAAAAAACCATCGCCGCAAAGGCCAGGATGGCGAGCAGGACTACCAGCTTGTTCATGGGAGGAATAAACGGGGGATTCGGGTGGGTGACCCGCAGCGGCGCAACCATGATATCTTTTCGGATCGGAGGCAATGTCCGATTTTGCCCCCTACCCTAACCCTACCCCGCTCCGGCTCCCGTCCCTCCCGGTATAGCCACCGCCCTACCCCCTGCGCCGCTCCAGCAGGACGAGCATGAGGTAGGAGAGCAGGAGGTTCATTTCCTCCCGCGGGCTGAGATCCCCGAGCTTTTCGATCCGGAAGCGCCCTTCGAAAAAGGCGGCTTCCTTGGTCAGGCGCATCGCGGGCGCCCCGTCGGCCCGGGTGGCGAGATAGCGGGGGTGGAAAAGGTAGCCGCTCAACATCCCGAGGATCGGGATCTCGCTCAAGAACGCGTCCGCCACCTTCGCGCCCGCATTCTCCTCCCGGATGCTGAAGTCGGGCGTATTGTCCCCGGGATTGAAGGCCTCGTAGTGGGCGCGCCACATCGAGCGCCAGCCGCGGCGGCCGACGCTGCCAATCTCGCGGCCATCGGCATCGGTGGCGAAGTAGCGGGCCGACCAATCGATCACCTTGTTCGCGCGGATGTCCGCCAGCCGGGTATTACGCGTGGAATCGGTGAAGATCTCCACGTGCTCGCGGAATTTCAGCAGCTTTTGCTTGGTATAGAGGACGGTGCGGCCGCTGGCATCGGTCATCGTCGCCTGGCTGGCCAGCGCCAGGATCTTGAAGGAGAGCCGTAGCGGATATTGCAGCCCCTGGAGCGCGCGGGCGACATCATCCGACGGGAGCACGGGCGGAACGGCGGGAGGGGCGTAAGGATTGTCCATCTACCCGGATGGCATGCCGGATTCCGGGTCCCTTGCCAATCCTTCATCCGCCGGTGTCGAAAACTCGACTTTCACCTCCAGGCTCTGGAAGGCCCCCGCGGGCCCGAAGTACCGGCCCGATACCGGCATGACCCCCCGCGGGTGGTGGCTGGTCCCCGTGACGATGTGCTGGTGGGTGCAGCGTTTCCCCGTGGTGGGGTCGAAACCGCGCCAGCCGAGCTGGGGAAAGTACGCCTCCGTCCACGCATGGGTGGACCCCCGCGCCGCGCGCGTGGCGGCGCAATCGAGATATCCGCTCGCAAAGCGGGCCGCGATGCCCAGATGCCGCAGCACCTCCATCATTAGGGTAGCCACGTCCCGGCAGGAGCCGGTCTCGAGCGAGAGCGTGGTGGCAGGCGTCTGCACTCCCTTCTGCTCCCGCCGCTGATAGCCGATCGTCTGGTGGATGATCTCCGCCAGCCGGACCACGAATTGCTCCGCGCTGGGAAAGCTCCCCGGATCCGGCAGTTGCCTGATCCACTCCTTCACCGCCGCCGTTTCCTCGCTATACACGGGCGTCAGATAGCCCACCACGATGCCGTGCTCCAAGGTATCGTACTCCAGCGGATAGGGGCTGGGGCTTTGGGCCGGGTGAGGCGGCGCGGCAGGATCGAAGAAACGCCGTACCACGACATCCACCTCGAATCTCAGTTCGGTGCCCGGCTCGCGGAAATGGGCATGCGCAATCGAATTGCCGAAGATGTCCCGGGTCCACACCACGTCGGCCGCGGGGGTGATCGCCAGCAGCAGGCTCTCCACCCGCAGGTCGTGCCCCTCCCGCGGCCGGATCACCAGCCGGTGCGACTGGAAGGTCACGGGCTCCGCGTAGGCATAGTGCGTGCGGTGAATGATCCGGAGCAGGTGGCTATCGCTCATGACTCTCAGGGCTCGATCAGGATCGCTTGGCCCGACAGATCGGAAGGACCGAGCGGGGTGAAATCATCCGACACGCAGGAGACGGACATTTCCGTCAACTGCATCCGGCCGAAAATGGTGGCGACCGAGGCATCGGCCGCATCGCGCCCCGTCGCGATGCGCACCAGCCCGTTGAGGGCGGCCAGCCGGGTGGGATCAAAGATGAACCAGCGGTTGCCGATGCATGCCTCGAAGCAGGCGTGAAAATCCGGCGGCTGCATGTGGCAGGCGTAGCCGGTGAAATAGCGGGCCGGGATGGAAAGGGCCCGGCAGAAGGCGATCCCTAGATGGGCAAAGTCACGGCAAACCCCGGCGCGCTGCGTCACCGTATCGAAGGCCGAAGTCTCCGCATCCGTGGTTCCGGAAATGTAGTCGATATTGTGGAAAATCCAATCCGCCACGGCCACCGCCTGATCATAGGGATGCGGGATGCCGCCGAACTCCTTCGCCGCCAGCCGGCCGAGCCTGTCGGATTGGCAGTAGCGGCTGGGGAAGAGGTACTGGATCGCGGAGCGCCGGAGTTCCGCGACGGGCACGTCGT
>Ga0307414_10001205_pt1 | contig 13324 bp, 11 predicted proteins | sample DK1Ometagenome_FD_203804 | JGI IMG/M metagenome (GOLD analysis project Ga0307414, IMG submission 203804) | Maize rhizosphere microbial communities from greenhouse at UC Davis, California, United States - DK15-O-3 | ecosystem: Host-associated > Plants > Roots > Rhizosphere > Soil | place: USA... | reverse complement strand
ACGTGAAAAAGTAATTGTCTTATTCGAAAATATTGATGGTTTGAAAAATTCTCATAGTAAAAATGAACAATTTGATTCAGTAGAAAAGTTTCTTAATTTATAACTCACTCCAAACCCGACAGGTTTTTAAAACCTGTCGGGTTTAACACCAAAAAACACATAAGACAAACTGTTTTCAAAATTTAATTCCTCAATGTAAACGCACAACAAACCCGACAGGTTTTAAAAACCTGTCGGGTTTAACACGTAATCGTTAACATAACTCCATAAAAAAACCGGGACATCTCTGACCCGGTTTTCATTATTATATCGTAGAGACGCACAGCAGCGTCTTCACAAAGCAAAATTATTTTACTTCTTCAAAAATAACAAATACTGATAACCAATGAATTACAATGCAATGGTACAAATATGGAACAAAGTAATTATTTTATTTCACAAAATAGCATATTTCTTTTCTGAAAGCCAATCATTTAAAATTTTATTTGACAGGTTTAGTTTCTAAATAAACTAAGTTTTTTTTTATTAGAAAGAAATTCTTCGCCATCATTAAAAAGGAAACAGTAACTCCCAATTTTTATCCCTTCTAAATCTTCCTGTCCTTATGATCTATCAGCACCGAAACATAGTGATGCAATAAAAAGGATGCATAATTCAAGTAGAGCCATATTAAACATCTTTACCAGATTAAATTGAAATAAAATACCTCATAAATTTCATTTTAACTCTAACTTTTAATTCCTATTGTTTATCAATCAAATTCAGACATAAATACGCGTATATAATTCATTATTAATGTATTAAATTTGAAAACACCCTAGATTTATGATAAAAACTTACTTCAGACAATAAAATTAATTCTAATAAATAATTATGACCAAAAAATTATTAAGTATTAAGGGGTGTATAATACTACTTTGTACAAGTCTATTTTTTCTAAATAGCTGCCAGAAAAAATTTTCAGTAGAATTTGAACAAATAAAATCGAGCTCATCACCAGGTCTTACTCAACGCCGAGGTTAGAGAATATAATTTGTACTCCAAAGTCTACAAGCTCATTAATTGTGATATTGGCTGATGCCAAATACACAGCGAGCAACTTGATGATGTATTAAAACAAAAAAGCCACTCATTGAGCGGCATTTCATTAGTTAAGCTATAATTAATGATTCTTTTATTTTATTGATCTCATGTCGAGACAATACACCATGTTCTAAAATATTAGTATGCCTTTTGATATAATTATTTGAAACATTTACAATTTCATCAGGTACAAAATCTAAAGTAGATAAACTTTTTAAAATTACACCATTACGATCTGCAAGGGATTGAAAATATCTTCTTTTATTATTTCCATTTATTATAAGCATATCAAAAACGATGGTACCTTCAAATTTATTTAAAATTTGATCATATTTAACCTGCTCTAATAACCCATCAAGTCTAATAGTATCTTTGGCAATGACATATAAAATTCCATTACGGATCTTTTTATAATCATATTTTTTTTCTTTTCTTAACCTATTATTTTCCATCTCTGATTGTTTTGTAGGTAGATTCAATCAACGCAAAGGTATGATTTATAATTGAATCAGCGACATCAATATCATCTATAATGGTTGTACCAATAATTGTACCATCAACATGAAATAATATATGTCTGTTCTCTTTGTAATACTTATAACATTCTTCAATAGCTTCAATTGTAGCAACACTATTTATCGTTGCTACAGTTGAAGCTTTCACTTTACCATTTTCAACATGATCACCAAAAGTGTCAGATATTACTATCTCACTTTCAAGAAAGAGCTTTTTTATATATCCTTCCAATCCTCTTAAGACAGGAAAGGTATAGCAAGAATAATCTAGAACTTGTAATTCTGATTTTTTTAAAACTAAGGAGGGACTTATTATCGCATGTAAGGTTGTATCTAAAAAATCAAAAGAGTTAGGCAGATTTTTTTTTAAATCGACTAAAATTTCATTTGCTCTTTCTTTTATTTTAAGTGAATCTAATTGCGCATTGATAATCTCTTTATATGGAAGTAAGCTTACTAATCCCTCAATAACAATTCCTTTTAAAACATTTGAAGAGCCTTGAACTAAAAATGTACCTGTTGACCACTTGTTTAAGAATAATGTTGCATTATTCTTGTCAGTAATCTTAACTTGCTTTCCAGCAGGAGATAAATCCACAATATCACTTACTGTCAATTCGCAAACAGTTAAATACTCTACTAATTCGTCAAAATCGCCATCAGTCATGTTTCTCAGTGATAATACCTTATTTTCGATTTTCGGAATTTCACATTTTGCTATAATATGTTGAACAATTTTAGTAGATAGAACTTTATTTTGACCAGCTCCTGCATATAATGTCGTTTTGCCTTGTTTTAAAGGAAAAACTTGAACTGTAGCTTCTTTTTCTTTCTCAATTTTAATCGCATAATTTATATATCGACCTTTATTTACAGTTTCCACATTTACATTATCTGTAAAATTTCTTATCACATCGATAATTTTAATTTCTTCATTTAATTCTAATTCCTTATACGTCATGATAAAATAATAAAAATATACGTCAAATATATTATTTATTAATTTTAGGAAAATAGGAAAATTTTAGTATCTATCATTTTACCGTATTAATACGTAAGTGAATTCCTGTTTTAATCATAAAACTTATAGGCATCTGCATCACCAGAAAGTTTTTTTTTTTACAGATTCATCTTCATTGGAACGTCTTCTTTGTTGCCCTTTTTTTTCTTTAACCTACCAAGCAGACTCTTCTATAATAGTAATAAACTGAATTATAAAAAACGTAATATTGATTTGTCGTAATTTATGTCTTCTTATGACAAAAATAGGTTATCTCATCAACTGAGATAACCTATTTTTACTAATTAGCACACTCGTATATTTTATATAGCCCAAATTTTGAAGTTTTTTAAAGTATTTGTGGCAAATAGATAACGTATTACTAAGAGAAAGCAGCATTTTATTTCGACTGACTTTTATCCTTCCCCACTCACGCTTATTTTATCTCAGACTCAAAATTCAGTACTAGAACCTGATCTAACTAAAACCTTTAAGCATGTGATTAAGCCTGCTCGTCCGTTTCGACCGCAAGTTGAATAACGTGCTGAACCAGGAAAGCATCGATCAAGGAAAGTGCATAATCCTTATCTATAGGCAGCATGTCCTGTTGTAAAACCTCATCAATATAATTTTCCGAATTCCATAAGTTTCTCACCAAGTCCGGATGATCTGGCTCAACTCTCTGCATTACTCTTTCGAAACCTAATTCTGCTGTTTCGAGAAATTCAATCCTTTCTGTTCCCGCCAATGGCAAAACAGAAATCTGTACATTATTTTTCTTTTCCATGGGTTTAGATATTTGACTGTTGTTGGCTATTTTGTCGCTTTTGCTCAAACGGTAGTCGTAACCATCTGTTTGATGCCCGTCTACGTCAGCAAAAACAATTTGGAAAATTTCCAGTTTATCCTCATCATCGAACAGATAACCTTTCTCCCGCTCTTCAGACGAAAGATACATTTCCCATTCAAGAATGCTAATTTTGTGCATATTTTCGAAAAGCAATTTAGACAGCTCCAATGCCGAGGGCGACGCCTTTAGCATTTCGGTCCATTTTGTAAATCCCGCCAAATTTGCAATATAGTGCTGAGCGTTCATTAGGGTAAAATTGTCTTCGTTGATATCGAAATCGAGAGATAGCGCATCAATATCGAAATACTTTGGCGCATATTCATAAAGGTCGCGACCATAAGTGGGATCGAAATAGGGCTTTTGTGTTTTAAAATCTTTGTAAAGATTCTTTGCCTGGAGTTTGAAGTACTCAATAGTTTTCATAATACATTCCTTTAGTACCGGCAGTATCATCCTGAGTTTAGCGTTCGTAATCTTGTTTGGATAATAAGCAGGAAGGTTTGCACTATTAAACTATTGGCTGATAAAATCTTTGCACGAACGAGCTAGCTTGCCAATAAGCATATACAAATATAAACATATATTACTGAAATACAAATACATAAACATTTTTTTTTAGGTCTGCCAGCCCGTAGGACATTAAATAAACCTCGCCTACAAGTACTTCTTATGCATCAGACACTTTATACTATGGATTTAAATCTTTACTAAATTAATAGGAAGTACTTGAATATAAAAAGTAAACTTATATTTTTGCCTACTTAAATTAACAATAAAAAACATGAAAGATTTAGTAGCAAAGATCAATGCAGAAATGGAAACTTTTAAAACAGAATCTGATTCACTAATTGAAAAAGGCATTAAGGCAGCCGGAGCAAGAGCTCGCAAATCAACTTTAGAAATAGAGAAACTTTTGAAAGAGTTTAGAAAAGTTTCTATTGAAGAATCTAAGAAATAATTTATTCTTACATTTACTTAATTTGCCTTCAGTGATCTGAGTGGCTGATTTTACTACGTTTAAATTGAATTCATATTATTCACATTTTCAGTGAGGACGGTTCAGTTTTTATTTCAATTTTAAATTAAAAAATTAGTCCAGTAATTAGCTACAGAGCGGAATACTATATAGTGGGATTACTATCACTAATTGACAATATACAAGAACGAATCTAAAGATATTTAATTAATGAAATAAGCTATCTTTGGTATTTAATATTTTACATATGGATAATTTAAAATACAATCTTACTTCATTACAGGAAAAGGCAAAAGAACGAACAGTCAAAACGCAAGGTATTGAGTACGATATTGAAACATTGATCAAAAAGATAGATAAAGGAGTTGTAAAGTTAGATCCTGATTACCAAAGACGACATAGATGGGATGATAAGACATCTTCACGACTTATTGAGAGTCTTATCTTAAACATCCCAATACCAATAGTATATATTTCACAGGATGTAGATGTAGATTCAGAAACAGAGGAATCTCGGTACTCAGTTATTGATGGTCAACAGAGGCTAACCGCAATGTATAATTTTTTAAAAAACAAATATGCTTTGACTGGGATTGAAACTTTAGAAGAACTTAACGGTTGTTTCTATAAAGATTTACCACCTTTTTTAATTAGAAGGTTAGAAGAAAGAAGTGTAAAATGCTTGAGAATTGATTCAACTATTGATTCCCAGGTAAAATACGATATTTTTGAACGACTAAATTCGGGCTCCATTAAACTCGAAGCCCAGGAACTTAGAAATGCTGTCTATAGTGGTAAATTTAATGACTTATGTAAAAGCCTATGCTCTAACGTCCATTTTAGAAAACTTTTACAGATTGACATAGATACTCCTGAGATGAACAATCGTGTAAAAAAAATGGAGGATGTAGAAATAGTACTTCGTTTTTATACATTGATTGATAATAATTACGAAAATTACAAGAAAACAAAAGAAAAAGGCTTTACCGATTTTCTTTCAGCAACTATGAAAAAATATTCACAGCTAAATGACAGTGAATTACTGGCTTTAAAAGATAAGTTTGAGAAGACATTTTTTATAATTAATCGCGATTTCGGAGATACAGCATTCGCAAAATATAAAGATGATCAAGGAAATTTAAAGTTGCAGTCGAAATATAATGTAGCAGTATTTGATGCACTTGCAACTAGCTGTCATGATTTAATTTTTAATGATAGAATTTCTGAATTTAAATCAAAAAAAAGAGATTTTTTAAACCTATTTTTTGACCGTGATTTTTATGATTCGATATCAGGAAGTTATCTAGACATAACAAAGCTTAAATTTAGAATAGAAAAAGTCAAAGAAATTCTTAGATGAACCAAACTTATATAAGCTTAAGATTTGAACAAATTGAAAAACGATTTAATGAAGTAGATATACTTTTAAAATTAGCAATCCATTATCAATCTGACATTGAAACTTACCAATCTTTGTGTAGATCAGCCCATGTTATGTTAGTTAGCCATTTTGAGGGATTGTACAAAGATATTGCCAAGGACATTATCGACGATCTAAATTCCAAAGCTAAGTTTTTTGAAATAAAAAAACCAATCTTTAGAACTTACTGCTCATATTTTATTCATCAAAATGAATCAGATAAATCTTCTGAAACTGTTAGACAAAGATTATGGGAAGCGTTCAAAGATTTCCCATGTAAGCTAGATTATGGTCCGTTTTTGTTTGTAGACAATAAAAATCCTACTCCTCAAATAATCGAATCCATTTTAGAAAAATTTGGAATTAAAAATTTCTTTTGGTCGTTAGAAGGTTCTGATCTTGATATAGTTTTTGAAGACCAAAAAACAACTATTATTAAACTACGAGATAAACTTTTAAAGTATGCTAGGAAATCAACGCAGACATTCCCTTACACAGTTGACACAAGTTTTTACAATCCAACTATCAAAGAGAATACAAAAAAGAAAAGAACACTGTTGGAAGACTTTATAAATAATTTTTTAAAAGAAAGACATAATATCATTCATGGCCACACTCTGGATAACCCTAATGACCATGAATCACTTCTTTTAGCAAAAATAAAAATTGAAATAGTTATTTTGGTATATATAATTAACATTGCTTCTAATGCTAATCCAATAATATTTCTAACTGAATAGGAAATATTAATACTGCATATAGAACTAGAAATAAAAGTCTTAATGTTTTTCCAGGTCTAATTAAACAGAAGCGATTGAAATACCATACAGTTCTTCTAAAAATTCATCCACATCATTGCTCAGTAGTAGAATAGCTTTCTCATTTTCCGTAAATTGATATACCCCAAACTTTTTCAGATGATTTCTACTCATTGATATATATCCTGAAGCATAATCTTTTGTTGTATTTTTTATATATTTAAAAAACAGCTTCGATTCCATTAATTTTTTTATGATTAACAAGTGATCCAAATTTTCGGAGACAATAGCAATACCATTATAAAATAGTAAATCTAGTTCATTACATAAAACAAAATTTGGTTTTTCGCATATATGTGGAAAAAAGAGCTTATGCGCAACTATATCCATCGATTGTTTTCTTCCATACGCATACCATTCCTCATATTGCCCCTTACCTTTATCACGGGTCGATAATAACTTTTTTTTAGACTCAAGATACTTATATGCTTTCGGATATTTTTTCAACATTGTTTTCTCTGGGATGATAACTGTATCCTTATCATACGGAAATATTATCTTCTCTTTAATTAAATTAATATCAGACTCTGATTTAATTTTATTAGCGTTAACAATATCTCTACAAATATGTCGTTCGATTGGATAAACAATTTCTCCATCTTCTAAGTAAAAAAAGTTTTTATCCTCGCGAAAAATTTTAAATTTGAACACATCATTTTTTAATGTTGCTATTCCATTCTTTGTTTTATACAATGCTTTAAAAGGTATTCCAACACTTTCTATGGCATTAATAAAATCAACAGTTTCATCATCGTTCGCTAAATTCCAACCATCCCTGTGATTTAGATCATTATAATTAAATTTTTGTAAGTTGTTGATATCAATATTATTTATTTCGCCACTACTTATTCTGCTGTAATTAATTTCTGCGTTCCCAAATCTTAGAAAACAAATGCATGTATAGGTATTCCTGTCTTGGAAAATTTGTTCACCTCCAAAATTTAAGATTGTAATATTAATATCTTTTCTTGAAAAATAGTCTCTTACTGCTCGCCCATTTATACTTTTAATAAATGTATTTACCGTTATGTATCCTAAAATACCTCGACCATTGAGATTTTCTAAACCAATTTGAAAGAATGGAATATAAAGATCCGGATGACCAGTTTTTGCTACCTCCCACTCTTTCACTTTTATAAGAGTATCCAAATCCATATTTCTTGAACATACATAAGGAGGATTACCTACAATAAGATCAAATCCACTATTATCACCAATACGTTCACATTCTGTGCGCCAATTAAATATTAACGAATTGCCCTGATATAGATTAAAAGAATAATTTTCAATATCTTCATTATTGCTTAATGCAAATAAGGAAAGAAGAAATTTTGCTCTTTCGATACTATATTCTGCTATATCAATACCAAATATGTTATCTCGAAAAATTTCTTCGTAAGATTTATCGGTTATTTCTTTAATCTTTTTTGTTAACGTCAGTAAAAACCCCCCGCAACCGCAGGAAATATCACATGCTAAAATATCGTTGATATTACCATCGTATTTAGAAATACTTTGATTAACAATATACTCTCTGATTAAATTCGGAGTATAGACAGCCCCATTAACAACTTTGTCCGACGGAGAAATTACAAACTCAAAAAGTTCAATAATGTCTTCAAAATCCAATTTTCCTAAGTCTTGGTTTATAATCTCGACAAATGTTTCCAAAGCAATATATTCTGATTCTTGATTTGAATATATTATGCAGCCTTGAATAAGGCGATTATGTAAAACTACAATATTATTTATTGCTAGATATGAGGAAACTATCAGACGATTTATCTCATTTGGATTCGTTGAATAAGCTCTTAAAAATTTGAATATTCTATTTTTCATACTTATTGGCTCGCTCTCAAATACTTAATGTATTTACTTTGCTCGATCGCTAGATCACTATGTAGCAATCTCAGCTCATCTCTTAAAACAGGATCAACTGTCATAGAAATTAAATCCTGCAACTTCTCAATTCTTGAAATGATTTCATCCAGCATCCATATAATTTTATATCTAGCCATATGTAATTTTAATTTTTTATACATGTATATTGCTTCTTTCGAATCTACCCTAGGCACTATAGCCCCATCACTAGTTCTTTCAAAATGGCTATTGAAATCAACATCGCAAGGATCAATATAATCTCCTTCATCATCAGATTTTAAAATATTCACATAAGAACAACAGTATACAAGATTTGAATATTCAGTTTCCAATCCGGGGTTTTTAGAAAATGGTTTAAAATGGTCAATATGAAAAGTGCTAGTTCCTCCAAACCAAAAATCAGAACAGTCCGTATAACCACATCTATTATTGAAATCTTTAGAAATGTATGGTTTATAGCTTCTGTAATTTTTGTACACTTTTGTAAAAGTTCGTTTTGGTGAATTATATCGAAAGTTACTTGCCATTTTCATCAACCTTTTTAATTAATTCATCTACTTTATAAAGCAAGCTATCTAATCTGTTTGTGTTAGATAAAGTCTTAAATTCTTTTGGAATAGCATTTCTCTTATCTACTGAACGTTCCAAGAAATCGTCTAATTCAATAATTGTCTTCTCTACTTCAATATCCGCATTTCCACTTTCTCTAATTGCTACTAGTCCTGCCAATTCTTCTTCAGCTTTTTCAATTCTATTTCGATAATGACCAATCTGAATAAATACGCGATCTAAGAAAGATGCCTTAGCCTTTAATTCTTTTTCATTTTCATCTTTATAGAGTATATTTTTTACATAAACAATATTTACATCTTCACTTGAACCAACAGCCTCATCGTCTACTGCGGTTAAAACGAAACACGGGAAATTATGTCGATATGATTGAAGTTCCTCAACTAATTCCACTCCGTTAAATGGCACATTATATGTTATATCTTCCTTCATTTCGTTTAGACGAAAGTCAGTAATTATTGCATCAGGACCTATTTTAAAAATAGTATGTATCATTTGTTCCATGTCTTCTGATGGAAAAATAGTTACCACTTTAAATTTATCTTTTAGCTGAGATTTTTCAACATATTCTTCGAAATCTTCTAAGGTTTCTTTTTGTTCGTCGATAAATAGTAACTTATACATAAAAGTTATTTTTTAAATTTAATTGGAAATGTAATCCTTAATCCGAATCCAAAATCGGGATAAAGAATGTTCACCGTTCCGTCATTTTCCTGGATTATTGATTTTACAAGCCACATCCCTAAACCTGTTCCCTCTTCTTCTCCAGTGTGCTGATTTCTTTTTGTTGTGTACAAAGGTTCAAAAATCTTTTCATCTTCCGTAATATCGTGAGAAAGACCCGGACCATTATCTTGATAATCTATAATTATTCCTTTTTGATTAGCTATACACTTTATCTTAATAGAACGTTGTCTGTTTTCTTTTGAAATAATAAAGGCATCAATTGAGTTTACTAGCAAATTATTAAAGATACTATCGATGTCTATTTCAAAAACTCTCATATCAAGATCCTCAATTTCTGAAATATCTAATTGTATACCTCTGTTCTCTAAAATTGTTTCCCAGTCGTTTTTAAGATCAATAAAATAATTTTTAAAAAATAACTGATTTCTCTTTCGTTTATCTTTTCTCGTCGCCCCTAATGAAAAATTCAACCAATTTTGTAATTTTAAATCTTGTTTCTTTATTCTTTCTAACTGTTTAAAAGGATTTTTTCTATCAATTACATCATTATAATCATCCTCTGAAATTTTCTGTGATATCAAATCCTTCAATCTCTCAGTTCGTGAGCTTAAAACATCGTTTAGTTTACTTAAATCATGACTAAATGACGCCATAACAATACCACTACTCGCCAGCCCCCTCAACACCTTTTGCTCCTTTTTTAGATTTTCAATTTCTTCATCTTTTCTCTCGATTTCTCCTGCGAGGATCTCCTTCTCTTGCTCATCTTTACTTTGATCATCAGCATTAATATTGTTTTCATTTTGCTTTTCACCAGAATTTTGATCAGTTTGGCCCTCTTCTTTTTTTTGCTTCTTAGCTCTACTATCTGCTAGAATTTTCTTTGCCAATTCATCCGCTTTCTTTCGATCTCTTTCCGGACCAAATTTGATATTATCGTAATCTGCCATTTCTTTTGCAATAAAAGATCTATCTTCCTCAAATTCAGAAATGATTGAAGTTAGTAGTAGCTTAAATATTTGGAAAGTTTTATTCTCTTGTAATCCTTCTCTACTCGATTTATCTTCAAAATCAACATTAGTTAATCTTGATATCTTTATAGCACCAGCGACATTGTCTGGTTCAACTTTATATCCACCTTCTTCTTTCGCTACACCAGCAGGGCTGATGGTCTTACGGCTTCCCAAACTTAACCAATCAAATGCCGCATCTTTAACTTCACCGTAAGGTCTTACTCTAAAATTATCTCTAAAAAGTTTTATCCCTCCAAATTTGTTTAACCAATCTTTTCTATTATTAGACATAAAGCTTCGATTAAAAAAACGAGCTGCATCCAGAGAATTATTTGATCTTTTTAAAAAATAGAACGTAAATTCAAAAACACCAATATTATCAAATACATTATCTTCGTCAATTGCCTTAAATCCTTTTAGTAGTTGAGAAAATGTTTTCTCTGTTTCCCAGTAACCAATTTGAAAATCACCCTTTCTGTATGGATGCTTCATCATACTTTCACGGACAAAGAAATCATTGGGGATTAGTGGTATTTCATACTCGTTCCGAAAAATTTTAATTTTTACATTTTGTTTTTCGTCTGCTATAGCAACTAATTTATAATCAAAATCATCACATAGTGAGCCTAGTACTTCTCCGTACTTATTAGGATACAACGAACTAAAAACAAATATTTCAAAACCTCCACTTTCTTTTGGTGGCACCAAGACTTCTAAATCTGAGTAAACTTGATCAACAAAATAATCTTCCCAAACATCTCGTAAATCTGTGATTTTTAAAATCGTTCCGTAAGATAAATTTACACCTAATCCAATTTTCGTTAAATCCAAAACCAAGTCTAATTTTAAAAGCTCTTCATACAGCGATACTTTCTCTAAGCCAGTCAATTCAGCGCCAACAGAATCAATAGTTTTAAAATCACCTTCAAAATCTTCCCAATTTACAATCCAGCGGTATCCATTGTACCCAGTTTCAATATTTTTAATATCTGTATCTTTCTCATGTATTTCAGGATTGAATACTGTAACCATTTCGCAGTGGCTTCCTAATTTATCGAGAGCGAATCGACCAATACCTTTCGCTCCAGCCTTGACCCTACCGGATGCAGTAAAAATGTCATTGGCTTTGTTGTCAGTTCCAATGGTCATCCAATGATTCCTAATAATATTTTGTGTCATTCCTTCGCCAAAATCTATTATATATAGTGCCGAAAATTTAGAAATTTCATTTTTAAATAAATTTTTAATATCTTCTGTTATATTTTCTCGAACAAAATATCGATCATCATCTTTAACATAAATGGAAATTAAAAGATGTTCCGAAACACCTTTTGCTAATAAATTAGTATAAAATTCTTCAGTAATCTCAGGACGAAAGCTAGAGTATTTGTTGTCAAAAAACACAATCGACAATTTGCTATCAGCATCATATCCATTTTTTACAAGTTCAATAATTGCTCCTTTTGAAGTTGCTATGTTTTCTCGACCTATAAGACGTGCTGTTCTAGCTGAAACTCTAAATGGAATTTTGCTTGTGTTTTTATCATTATTATCCATTATTTAAATAATGTATTGAGTTGCTAATGTTTAAGTGAATTAAAATATCAGGCAAAAAATAAAGCCATTTTCTGTAAAGATATTGAATTTTAGCATATAAAATTCTCGGATAAACACATACAAATTTAAATATTGTTTGGATAAGTGATTTAAGAAAGAAAGACTACCAAGTTTAATATTTTAAATTTATTTTACAACGGAAAATCAGGCCAAAAGTCTTTTGGAGAGCATTCTAAAATTTTCGCAATCTCATTTAGATGCTTAATATTATATTTAGCTTTTTTTGATGATTCTATATCGCCTATAAAACCCACACCTTTGTCTAATCTGAGAGACAATTGCTCTTGGGTTAAGCCTTTTTCTTTACGAATAGCCTTAACCTTTTCAATTATGTAAAGTTCTATTTCAAATAGATTATTATTCATAGTATACAAATAGCCAATTTTATTTGTTAAATTTCAATGGACTATAGTCCATATTTGTTATTTTTATGTATATTTGTATTTAAATATTTATATTTGCGAAACTTCATTAAAATATTTGAAGCATTCGCTTAGAATCTCGACTTGAAAACTGGAAATTTAAAAGGAACGAGAGGATAAGTAAGATGCTCACGCCATAGGCGTGGGCTCACTTATTGTTCCTCGGTATTTCCAGTACCTCAAGTCGATAAGATGAGTTCCGCGCCTTTTTTATGTCAAAAATCTCTCTTAACATTCTTAGCAAAATCACGCTTCATTTTTTTAATATTTCGAATCTTTTGTCGAACGTTTAAAATAAAAATCGCCCGTGTATTAAAAAAAACCATTATGTTGATTAAGCCGTTTACTTAATGCATAAAAAATGGCCCTCTACCAGCGACAAAACTTGTATAGAGGACCTTAGCCAATCAAATCATATTTAACTAACCAATCCCAAAATTATGATTTGATTGGCTAAGGTCCTCTATACAAG
>Ga0307414_10001204_pt1 | contig 13327 bp, 15 predicted proteins | sample DK1Ometagenome_FD_203804 | JGI IMG/M metagenome (GOLD analysis project Ga0307414, IMG submission 203804) | Maize rhizosphere microbial communities from greenhouse at UC Davis, California, United States - DK15-O-3 | ecosystem: Host-associated > Plants > Roots > Rhizosphere > Soil | place: USA... | reverse complement strand
CCGGGTCCGCTGCGCCTATTACACGACACAATTTATCGCCATAGCCGGACAGGTCCGGCACCTCCCTATATAGGGCATCCGGGATGAATGAAAAGTGACCAGGGCGCGAAATCCATGTGCGCCTGTTCAGATCATTGGCGCGGAGCCATGTCCTCAGCCCGGTCTGCGGCCGCTTCTCCCTGTTCGCGGGTCTGTTCGGCCTTTTCCTCCAGAACATCGGCCTGATTTTCAAGCGCGCCGGCCGCCATCGCATTATCCATGACGTCGGCTTGGTCCTCCATCGTCTCGGCCTGGTTCTCCATCATGTCCGCCTGTGTTTCAGCAACATTCTCGATGGCGTTTTCCTGCTTGGTATCGCAGGCGCCAAGAGCGAGAATAGCGCCAAGCGCAAGACCAGTAATCATGACTTTCACGTCGGGAACCTCCTGTTGCCGCCAATCAGAACATGGCTAGGCGCACTAACAGGCTGCTGCCGCCCTTTGTTCCCTCCCCATCATCGGCTTACCGCATTTGCATCGGCGGGCAGGATCGCAGGGTGGGGCTATTTCTTCAGCAAATCCCGGATTTCCCGAAGCAGCACAACATCTTCGGGATCGGGCGCGGCGGCGGCCTCCTCCTTTGGAACGATCTTTCCTGCCTGCTTGACGATCAGGAAAATGATGAAGGCGAGAATCAGGAAATTGATGGCCACCGTCAGGAACTGGCCCCAGCCCAGGACAGCGACGCCAGCGGCCGTCAGGTCGGCATAGCTGCCTGGCGACCCCTTGAAGCCGGCGGGGATATCGCCAAGAGTGATGAAGTAATTGGAAAAGTCGAAACCGCCGAAAACATAGCCGACAACGGGCATGATGATGTCGTCGGTCAACGATTTGGTTATGGTGGCGAATGCGGCGCCGATGATGACCGCAACGGCGAGGTCGAGGACATTTCCCCGCGCGATGAAGTTCCGGAATTCTGCAAGCATTCTTTTCCTCCCAGTCAAAACGGCAAGATTGTTGCGAACAGGCAACCAGGTCCCTACTTTGCAGGCATTGCAACCAATCGCAACATGTCCTCCGGAGAATGAAATGTCCCACACTCGTTTTTCCTACGTACTGCTTGCGCCTGTCGCGGTGATTTCCCTGTCCGGCTGCGGCATCAACAGCGTTCCGGCGGCCGAAGAATCCGTGAAGGCCAAATGGGCGGACGTGCAGAACCAGTATCAGCGGCGGGCCGACCTCGTCCCCAATCTGGTCGCGGTGGTGAAGGGCTATGCGAAGCAGGAGCAGGATACGTTGACGAAAGTGACGGAGGCCCGCGCCAAGGCGACGTCGGTGCAGGTCAGCGCCAATGATTTGCAGGACCCGCAGAAGATGGCCGCGTTCCAGGCGGCGCAGAATGAGCTGGGCCAGTCGCTCGGCCGGTTACTGGTGTCCGTAGAGGCCTATCCGGACCTCAAGTCCAATGAGAATTTCCTAGCGCTGCAGAGCCAGCTTGAAGGCACGGAGAACCGCATCGCGGTTGCCCGGCGCGACTATAATGAGGCCGTGCGCGACTATAACACCCGCATCCGGACCTTCCCCGAGATGATCGGCGCAAAGCTGGTCCACGGCGCGCAGCCGATGACCCCGTTCGAAGCGACGACGGCCGGCGCGGAAGAAGCGCCGAAAGTGGACTTCGGGGGCTGATGCGCACATCAATGACGCTCTACCGCCTCTTTCTCTTTTTCGCGCTGCTTTGCCTGTCCGCAACGGCGCATGCGCAGAGCTTCCCCAAGCTGACCGGGCGCGTGGTCGATAACGCGAACCTGCTCGATCCCGCGCAGGAACAGGCGCTGACCGCAAAGCTGCAGGCGATCGAGGATGAGAGCGGGCGGCAGGTGGTGATCGCCACGCTGCCCGATCTTCAGGGCTATGACATTGCCGATTACGGCTATCAGCTCGGCCGCACCTGGGGGATCGGTCAGAAGGAGCAGAATGATGGCGCGCTGCTGATCGTCGCGCCCAATGAGCGCAAGGTGCGGATCGAAGTCGGCTATGGGCTGGAGGGCATTTTGACCGATGCCATGTCCAGCATCATCATCCAGCGCGCGATCCTGCCCCGGTTCAAGGCGAATGATTATCCCGGCGGGATTGCCGCAGGCATTGACGAGATCGGCAATCTGCTCGCCCTCCCACCTGACGAGGCCCGCGCGCGCGCCGTGGCCGCCGAGCAGCAGGCCGAGGAAAGGCAATCGTCCGGCAACAGTTTCATGCTGATCTTCTGGCTGTTCATCCTTCTGTTCCTGGTTCTGCCAATCATGCTTGGCAGCGCCTTTGGCGGACGGAAATACCGGCGGGGGCGAGGCCCGGTCGTGATCTGGGGTCCCGGCCTCGGCGGCGGATGGGGCAGCGGTAGCAGTGGCGGCTCAAGCTGGGGCGGCGGCGGCTTTTCCGGCGGCGGCGGCAGCTTTGGCGGCGGGGGCGCATCGGGGGGATGGTGATGCACAAGGTGAACCGGCTGACCCCGGAGGAACATGCGGAGGTCACGGCCGCCGTGACGCAGGCGGAACGGATGACCGACGGGGAAATCGTCACCATCGTCGCCGATCAGTCCGACAGCTATCATGATGCGGGGCTGCACTGGGCCGTTGCGGCGAGCTTTCTCAGCCTCTCTGTGGTCGCCATGTTTCCTGCCTGGTTCATGGACCGTGTGCACTGGCTGCTTGGCGGCGGATGGGAGCGGGACCTGCCTGCCGGGCTGACACTGACGTTGTTGCTGGGCCTGATGATCGCTGTTTTCCTTGCCGCGCGCTATCTGCTCGCAATCCGGCCGCTGCGGATGGCGGTGACGCCCAAGCGGACCAAGGCCCGCCGGGTGCGGCGCAAGGCCATCGCCTATTTCAAGGTCGGCGCGGAACGGCGGACCATGGGGCGTACGGGCATCCTCATCTATCTCTCGCTCGATGAGCACCGGGCCGAAATCGTCGCCGACGAAGCCATTGCCTCACGCGTGGGGCCCGAAGTCTGGGGGGAAGCGATGGTCGCCCTCATCGACCATGTTCGCGAGGGCCGACCCGGCAAGGGCATGGCGGAGGCGGTCCGGCAGGTCGGCGCGGTGCTGGCTGAGCATTTTCCCAAGAGCGACAGCAACCCCAATGAACTGCCCGACCGGCTGATCGAGTTGTAATTGCTTTTCCCAGAGGACATGATGACCACACCCGTTGAGACTATGTGGGAAGGCCGCTTCATCACCGTCAAGCGGGAGGGGACATGGGAATATGTCTCCCGCAGCCGGGGGATCACGGCCGCCGTCATCCTGGCGATCGAAGAGGCTGCGGATGGCCGTCACATCCTGCTGGTCGAGCAATATCGGGTGCCGTTGAAGGCGCGCTGCCTTGAGCTGCCCGCCGGTCTGATCGGGGATCACGACGCGGGCGAGGACCCGGCGGAGGCCGCCGCGCGGGAATTGGAGGAGGAGACCGGCTACCGCGCCGGGACCATGGAAAATCTCGGCCGCTTCTATAGTTCGCCGGGGATGGTGTCGGAAAGCTTCACGCTGTTCAAGGCGACCAGCCTCATAAAGACCGGCCCCGGCGGCGGGACGGACGGAGAAGACATCATCGTCCACCGGGTGCCGCTGGAAACGGTGGCCAATTACATCGCCGCCCAGCGCGCGGAGGGCATGGCGATGGATGTCAAGCTGTTGCTGTTGCTTGGGGCGGATGTGCTGCGGTAGCATCGGGGTAGTTATGATCTGCCCCCCGCTGAGTGGGAGATGAAACGTCCAAGTGACGCGGCAAGGGCAATGCCCATCGCTGGAAAAGAAATCGCGTTCGCAGGGAAGCGCTTTACAGATTAGATGTTTAGTCCCGGCATTTGATGGTGCATTGTTCAGCCAGGAATGGAAGGATGCGCTTTGGGTGACGTCATGGCACGTCCGCCATTTCATTGATAGCCATCACCGAAATCTTGCGGTTTGGCCACAGGCTCCAGCCGCGCCGCATCTTCAGGAAGAAGATACCCCTGCCTGACCGCATCCGCCTTGGCGGTGTCGAACTTTCTGCGATAAACTGCATAGTTTCCATAAAGCTTGCGCAATCGCTCTGCCGAATAGGGCATCTTGGTGTCGTACACCAACCCGCAGTTCGTTTCCTCCTCGACCATGTAGGTGGCCGAAGGCGCCACAATCCAGGGGAGCCGCACACCGCCGATCAGGTTGCCGGTCGCAGCATCGCGCGCGACATCATTCCCCTTGCGCTTCACGCGCGGCGACTTCGGCATGGGTGTTCCATTACGCACCCAGCGGTCCATGCCGTCCAGCCATTCAGACGCGATATACTCGGCCGGCTCATCGTATAGCGTCGTACATCGCGGCGCCAACGGTCGTCAGGAAGCGTTCCTTGAGGCGTCATCAATGATGAAATGCCGCCCGCCATCCGCCTGCTTGCGAATACCTCGATCCCGCCGCCGGTCTTGGTATAATCAACGACCCAACAACCCACCCTCACATGGAAACCGGCTGCACCCCGTGCCTCCGGTGCCGTTGCCGCCTGCGCCATTTGCGGGCGATCCATACCTTCCACCCCCAACCGGCAACAAGATAACCGACAGCGCCAAAGACAGCCGCCAGCACGACCAGACCAAAAGCCGTTACGGAGAAGGCTCCCGTCAGCCATTGCAGCCATCCGCCCGGATCGCTGCGAAGCTGGGTATTGAGCGGCTGGCCATAGGTCATTGCGTCAATGTGCAGAATCCAATCGCCGACCCGATAGGCGAGCAGCCAGAGGATCGGCGTCGTAATGGGATTGGTCACGAAAGTCGTGGCCGCCGCTACCGGCACGTTCGCACGGCAGGTCAAGGCCAGCAATGCGGCAAAGACAATCTGCGCCAGGGGAATGATGATACCCACGACCATGCCGAGCGCCACGCCGCGCGGCACCGAGCGGCGGGTAAAGCGCCAAAGCTCAGGCGCCAGGATGCGGTTGGCGAAGGGCGAGAGAAAGCGGTTGGCGCGAATCGATTCCTGCGTGGGCATGTGGCGCGCTAGCCAGCGCGGCGCTCTGTGGGGCATGATGAATTCAGCCCCTCTCGCGCAGCAGGCGGCCCTGCTCCCGCTTCCAGTCCCGTTCCTTTTCGCTCTCGCGCTTGTCGTGCAACTTCTTGCCTTTGGCCAGCGCCAGTTCGACCTTCGCACGGCCCCGGCTGTTGAAATAGATGGAAAGCGGCACCAGGGTCATGCCCTGCCGGGCGACCGCGCCGTGAAGCTTGGCGATTTCCCGCTGGCTGAGCAGCAGTTTGCGAAGCCGCTTGGGCTCATGGTTGAAGCGATTGCCATGGCTGAATTCAGGGATGTTGCTGTTAACAAGCCAGACCTCGTCGCCTTTTACCTCGGCATAGCTTTCGGCAATCGATCCTTCGCCGAAGCGGAGGGATTTGACCTCCGTTCCGGACAGGACAATGCCCGCTTCATAGACATGGTCGATGGCGTAATCATACCGCGCGCGCCGGTTCTCGGCGACGGTCTTAACCTTGTCGAATTCTGCGTGACGCGGGCGGGCCATTCCGTTTTTTTCTATCCGTTCGTGTCGAGCGAAGTCGAGACACACCTCACAACAGCGTGAAAGCGTCCCTCGACTTCGCTCGGGACGAACGGCATTGATAATTTCATGGCAGTCATATCAGCCCGGCAATCTCCAGCGCCCGGTCGACTGCGGCGCGGCTTGCCTCGGACGGCCAGGTGATGGGCAGACGGACTTCGCCCGGCATGTCCGGACGCACGCGGCTCAAGGCATATTTGACGGGACCGGGAGAAGTGTCGCTGAACATCGCGTCATGGAGCGGGTAGAGCCTGTCCTGCAACTCCAGCGCACGCGCCCAGTCTCCACCGGCGCAAGCCGCCTCGAATTCGGCGCACAGGCGCGGCGCGACATTGGCGGTCACGGAAATGCAGCCCTTGCCGCCCATTGCCAGAAAACCCAATGCCGTTTCATCATTGCCGGACAGCTGGCAGAAGTCCGTGCCGCAGGCAAGGCGCTGTGCGGTGACACGCCCCAGATTGCCGGTCGCGTCCTTGACCCCGACGATGGTCGGATATTGCCGCAGGCGGCGCATCACATCGACGCTGATGTCGGTGATGGTGCGGGACGGCACATTGTATAGAAGGATCGGCAATGCGCTGTGCTCGGCCAGATAGGCGAAATGCTGAAATACGCCCTCCTGATTGGGCTTGTTGTAATAGGGCGCGACGACCAGGGCGGCGTCGGCCCCCGCCGCTTCGGCGGCCTTCATATGTTCAAGCGCGGTCATCGTGTCGTTGGAGCCGCAGCCGGCAATCACGGGCACGCGTCCGGCAGTCTGTTCGACGCAGATTTCGATGACGCGATTATGCTCCGTAATGGACATGGTCGCGCTTTCGCCGGTGGTGCCGCAGGGGACGAGAGCCGAACTATTCTCGGCAATTTGCCAATCGACCAGTTCCCGAAAGGCCGTCTCGTCCAGCTTTCCGTCGCGAAAGGGCGTCACCAGAGCCGGTATCGACCCAGAAAACATGAAATACTCCTTCAAACCCGAGTCCAATAGAGGCATAATGGCCCCACGAAGGACAATAGCGGCGTCCTATAGCGTGGCGTTCAGCGCCTGATAAGGATCGAATGGGCATTATGTCCAGCATGGTATCAAGAATCGCACTTTTGGCGGTGCTCGCGGGCAGCACATCCTTCACGATGGCAGCGTCCACCGAAGCGCCGCAGCAGGATTGGGAAAGGGTGCGCGATACCATCGCGGCGCCCGTGCCCCAGGATGTCCAGCTGAGTTCGGCGATCAGCCAGTGGCGGCGGCTGAACCAGAGCGACACGCTGTCCTTCATGGAATATGCGAACTTCCTGACCGCCAATCCCGGCTGGCCGGGCGAAGAGCGGATGCGCAAGACCGCCGAGCAGGCCATAAACCCGCTGAGCTATTCGCCGTCGCAGGTACTGGCCTATTTCGCCAAATATCCGCCGCTCAGCAATACAGGATGGGCGCGGTACGCCATTGCCCTGTCGGCAAGCGGGCGGCCCGGTGACGATCATACGGCGCAGGCGGCGGCGCGCACGGCCTGGCGCGGCGGCGCGCTCAATCCCGATGACGAAGCGCGGCTGCTCAATCTGTTCGGCCGGACCTTTGGGCAGGCCGACCATGACATGCGCATGGACGCTCTCTTGTGGGCCAATGCAACCAGCGGCGCGGTGCGGCAGATCGCCTATGTGTCGCCCGCTCGCCGACCGGTGTTCGAGGCGCGACTGGCGCTGAAGCAGAAGATGCCCGACACGGCGGCGAAGCTGCAGGCGGCGGAGGCGGCTGGCGCCAATGATGCGGGCTATCTGGCGGACAAGGCCATGTGGCTGCGGGACGCAGGCAATAGCTGGGCCGCGCGCGACCTGCTGGCGAAACGGGCGACGGTCGCTGTACCGCCCGCCAATGCCGAAAAATGGTATGAGGCCATGCTCACCAATGCGCGCGCGGCGGCGAATGACCGCCAGTGGTCGCTTGCCTATGCGATTGCGAGCCGGGTGGATGACGCCTACGCGCCGGGCACGGAAATCCGCGACCGGCCGATCGGCGAGCGGGACGATTATACCAGCCTTGTCTGGCTTGCCGGAACAACCGCTTATTATGAATTGAAGCGTCCGCAGGACGCGGCGGCGATGTTCCGCCGCTATGCCGAGGCGGCGCGTTCTCCGCAGACCATATCCAAAGGCTATTACTGGGCGGGACGGGCAGCACAGGACGCAGGCGACGCGACTCAGGCGAACCAGTTCCTGGAGCGCGCGGGCAATCATGCCGACCAGTTTTACGGGCAACTGGCGCTGGAGCGGCTGGGACGCGAGCTGCCGGTTCCCGCCGCCAGCATTCCCGTTCAGGTGACGGAGGCCGATCGCGCGGCCTTCCATAATCGCGGCGTCGTGAAGGCGGTTCGCACACTGGGACAGCAGGGCCAGTGGCAGGATCAGAGCAAATTCCTGCGCGCCATCGCCAGCAACGCCACAACGCCCGCCGACCAGATTCTGGCCGCCGAGCTTTCCAGGACGATCGGCCGCCCGGACCTAAGCGTCATGGTCGGCCGTCATGCCAGCGCGCAGGGGCAGCTTGGCTATAGCGAGGCGGGCTTCCCCCGCATCCCCATCCCCAGCGGCTATCAGGCCGACTGGACCATGATCCACGCCATCGCGCGGCAAGAAAGCCAGTTCGATCGGCAGGCGGTCAGCCATGCGGGCGCGCGCGGCCTGATGCAGTTGATGCCGGGCACGGCACGGGAAACGGCGGGCAAGATCGGCCTGTCCTACGACCCTTCCGCGCTGACCCAGGATCCCAATTACAATATTCAGTTGGGCAGCACCTATTTCCGGTCGATGCTGCGCTATTATGGCGGCAGCTATCCCCTGGCCGTGGCGGCCTATAATGCCGGGCCGGGCAATGTGAACAAGTGGATCGCCGCGAACGGAGACCCCCGCCTGCCCAGCGTCGATATGCTGCGCTGGATCGAAAACATCCCGATCTATGAGACGAAGAATTATGTTCATCGGGTGCTGGAGAACGCCGTGGTCTATGACCTGATGAATCCATCGCAGGCGCAGTTCAAGGGCAAGGCTCCGCTCAGCCGCTATCTGGGCAAGAACCAGCCCGGTTGAACCGCCGAATTCATCGGGGCAATCCATAGAGCATGAACCGCCACAACTATATCACGCCCGCCGGTTTTGCAGCCCTCCGCGCCGAATATGAGCGCCTGTTCGCTGTCGAGCGCCCGCAGATCGTGGAGATTGTGAGCTGGGCCGCCGGCAATGGCGACCGCAGCGAAAATGGCGATTATCTTTATGGCCGCAAGCGGATGCGAGAAATCGACGGCCAGCTCCGCCGCCTGTCGAAGAAAATGAAGGACGCCAAAATCATCGATCCGGCTCAACAGCCGGACAAGAGCCGCGTCTATTTCGGCGCCACGGTCACGATAGCCGATGAGGACGACAATCATCGCACGGTAACGCTGGTCGGCGATGACGAGCAGGATGCGTCCTCCGGCCGGATCGGGTGGAACGCCCCCATGGCGCGTGCATTGCGCGGGTCTGTCATCGGCGATCTGCGCAAGGTGACCCTGCCGACAGGGGAAAAGGAATATGAGGTGGTGGGGATAAGTTATCCGGAGTGACCATAGCTCCCCTCCCACATGCGGGAGGGGCTGGGGGAGGGCCTGTAGAGATAGGGCGGGTGACATGCCCTCCCCTAACCCCTCCCGCAAGTGGGAGGGGAATAGCGGCACATCACCCCTTATACCCGAACGCATCCTTCGCCAGCTTCACCACTTCGGGATCAGCCTCCGGCATCTCCATCGGCACAGCCGCTTCCAGCCTTTCCGCGACATAGGTAAGCGCCGCGATGCGGGCGGCTTTCTTGTTGTTGCCATCGATCACCTGCCAAGGCGCCCAGCGGGTGTCGGTCTGGCGGAACATGTCGTGCATGGCGGAAAGATAGTCGTCGCGGCGGGCGCGGTTGCGATAATCCTCAAGTCCCGTCTTCCATCGTTTCCAGGGGGTCGATAGCCGGTCCGCCAGCCTTTCGTCCTGTTCCTTCTGCGTCACATGCATGAACAGCTTTACCAGATGGGTGCCGCTGTCGATCTGCTGCGCCTCGAACTCATTGATCTCGTCATAGGCGCGCTTCCATTCCTGTTCCGCGCAAAAGCCCTCGACCCGCTCGACCAGCACGCGGCCGTACCAGCTGCGGTCAAAGACGTTGATGTCCTGGCAAGCCGGCAGCTTCTGCCAGAAGCGCCAGAGGAAATGGCGGTCCTTTTCCTCCTGCGTAGGGGCGGAAATCGGCCAGACCTCGAAATAGCGGGGGTCCCACTGCGCCACCATGCGGCGGATGACCCCGCCCTTGCCGGATGCGTCCCAGCCCTCGATCAGGATGATGCTGCGGCGGCGATGGACGATATGGGCGACCTGAATGCGGGCCAGGCGCTCCTGCAACGCCGCAAGGTCAGCGCTGTAATCGCCCTCATATTTCTTGCCGCGTTCAAAGTCGCGCAGGTTGATGGTCATGCAATGCCCTCAATAATCCGTTCGGGCTGAGCCTGTCGAAGCCCTTTTTCCTTTCCTGAAGAGCAGGAAGGCCCTTCGACAGGCTCAGGGCGAGCGGACTTGAGGATCAGCCTTTCTGCTGTTCTACGATACGAATATTAAGTTCGCGTAGCTGTTTTGCCGAAACCGCGCTGGGCGCGTTCATCATCAGGTCTTCGGCCTTCTGGTTCATCGGGAACAGCACGACTTCCCGAATGTTGGGTTCGTCGGCCAGCAGCATCACCATGCGGTCGACGCCCGGCGCAGAGCCGCCATGCGGGGGCGCGCCATATTTAAAGGCGTTGAGCATGCCGGAGAAATTGGCCTCGACCTCTTCCTTGCTGTAACCCGCGATCTCGAACGCCTTGTACATGATTTCCGGCTTGTGGTTCCGGATCGCGCCGGAGGACAGCTCCACGCCATTGCAGACGATGTCATACTGCCAGGCGAGAATGTCGAGCGGGTCCATCGTCTCCAGCGCCTCCATCTCGCCCTGCGGCATGGAGAAGGGATTGTGGGAAAAGTCGATTTTCTTGTTCTCTTCGTCATATTCGAACATCGGGAAGTCGACGATCCAGCAGAATTTGAACACGCCCTCTTCGATCATGCCCAGTTCCTCGCCGGTGCGGGTGCGCGCCGCGCCCGCGAGCTTGGCGGCCTGCAATTCCTTGCCCGCGGCGAAGAACACGCCGTCATTGGGGCCAAGGCCGAGCGCATCGATCAGCTTCGCGGTTGCCCCATCGCCATGGTTCTTGGCGATGGGGCCACCTGGAACGCCATCCTTGATGTTGATGTAGCCTAGACCCGCATGACCCTCGCTGCGTGCCCAATTATTCATGTCGTCGAAGAATTTGCGGCTCAGCGCCCCGGCGCCGGGCGCAGGAATGGCGCGGATGACCCCGCCGGATTCGACTATACCAGCGAAGATGCCGAAGCCACTGCCGACGAAATGCTCGGTGACGTCCTTGATCTCAATGGGATTGCGCAGGTCGGGCTTGTCGGTGCCATATTTGAGCATCGACTCGCGGAACGGGATGCGCGGGAACGGGGCGGGCGTCACCGCCTTGCCATTGGCAAATTCTTCAAAGACGCCGTGAAGAACAGGCTCAAGTGCTGCAAAAACATCGTCCTGCGTGACGAAGCTCATTTCCAGGTCGAGCTGATAGAATTCGCCGGGCGAGCGGTCGGCGCGGGCGTCCTCGTCGCGGAAGCAGGGGGCGATCTGGAAATAGCGATCGAAACCCGCGACCATCAGCAACTGCTTGAACATCTGCGGCGCTTGCGGAAGGGCGTAGAATTTCCCCGGGTGCACGCGGCTGGGCACCAGATAGTCGCGCGCGCCCTCTGGCGAACTCGCGGTCAGGATCGGCGTCTGGAACTCCGTAAAGCCCTGTTCCACCATGCGGCGGCGAAGCGAGGCGATGACCGCGCTGCGCAGCATGATGTTGGCATGCACCCGTTCGCGCCGCAGGTCGAGGAAGCGGTAGCGCAGACGGATATCCTCGGGATATTCCTGGTCTCCGGCGACCGGCATGGGAAGCTCTTGCGCGACCGATTGGACGACCGCCTCATCGACGCGGATTTCGATCTCGCCCGTTGGAATATTGGGGTTCACCACGTCCGCCGCACGCGCGACAACGCGGCCCGTCACCGTAACGACGCTTTCATTGCGCAGCGATTCGATCACCTTGAAGGCTGGGCCGTCCACCTCCGTCACGATCTGGACCAGGCCATAATGGTCCCGCAAATCGATGAAGACCAGGTCGCCATGATCCCGCTTTTTATGCACCCAGCCGGAGACGCGAACAGTCTCACCGACATGGCTAGCGCGGAGTTCTGCGCATTTGTGGGTCCGATAGGCGTGCATAAATTATTTCTTTCCCGCTAGGATCAGGGCTAAATCAAGAAAACGTCAACAGGGGGAGGTCCGGGCCTTTGTCAACCCGTACTGGCCTGTTAAGGGGCGGGATCATGTAAGTGAGCCTGCCCCTAGCCGGGCCAGCCAATAATAAGATCGTAGTCCATATGCAAATTCATCCGTTGATTACCGACACCGACACCCTTGCCAGCCTGTGCGACCGCCTTTCCCGATCCGAGTTCGTCGCGGTTGATACCGAATTCATGCGCGAAAACAGCTATTGGCCGGACCTGTGCCTGGTGCAGATCGCCGACGACAAGGAAGCCGCCGCCATCGACCCAAAGGCGCCCGGCCTGGACCTTTCCCCGTTGCTGAAGTTGCTGACGGACAATGACGAGGTGCTGAAGGTCTTTCATGCCGGCGGACAGGATATTGAGATTATTCATAACCTTACCGGCAAGACCCCCTATCCCATGTTCGACACGCAGATCGCGGCGATGGCGCTGGGTCAGGGGGAACAGATCGGCTATTCCAACCTGGTCGATGCCTATCTGTCGATCAGCCTCGACAAGGGCGCGCGGTTCACCGACTGGGCGCGGCGGCCGCTCGACAAGCGGCAGATCGACTACGCCATCGGCGATGTGACCCACCTGTCCAACATCTTTCCCCTTATGCTCGACGAACTGCGGAAAACCGGGCGCGGCAGCTGGCTCAATCAGGAAATGGAGCGGATTTGCGACCCCAGCAATTATGTGACCCTGCCCGAGGACGCGTGGAAGCGCGTGCGCATCGCCAGCCGCAAGCCCGACGTGTTGGGGCGCTTGAAGGCGCTGGCCGGATGGCGCGAGCGGGAAGCGCAGGACAAGAACCTGCCGCGCGGGCGGATCATCAAGGATGAGACGCTGGCGGACCTGGCCTCCCACGCGCCGCGCGCGCAGGAGGATCTGGGTAAGGTGCGCGGGCTTTCCGCGGCGTGGAAGGGCAATGACATCGGCGCGCGCCTGATGAATGCGCTGGCCGAGGCGACGCCCCTGCCCAAAGAGGAAATGCCCGAGCGCGATCCCCGGCGTCCCGGCCTTACCAAGGACAGCGCGCTGGTCGCGGACCTGCTGAAATTGCTGCTCAAGATCCGGGCCAAGGAAATCAACGTCGCCTCCCGCCTGCTCGCCCGGTCCGACGATCTGGAGATGCTGGCGGCGGGCGTGCGGGACGAACTGCCGATCCTGGAAGGCTGGCGATTTGAACAATTTGGCCGCGACGCCGTTGACCTGGTCGAAGGCCGCATGGCCTTTGCGGTCAAGGACGGAAAACTGCGGATGACGCGGACTTGAAACCTGAGACCCTCCCCTTCAGGGGAGGGGACGGGGGTGGGGGCCATTGAGAATCAATGGCTGGCGACAGCCATTTTGCTTGCCTTA
>Ga0307414_10001203_pt1 | contig 13336 bp, 7 predicted proteins | sample DK1Ometagenome_FD_203804 | JGI IMG/M metagenome (GOLD analysis project Ga0307414, IMG submission 203804) | Maize rhizosphere microbial communities from greenhouse at UC Davis, California, United States - DK15-O-3 | ecosystem: Host-associated > Plants > Roots > Rhizosphere > Soil | place: USA... | reverse complement strand
TCTTCACTGCCTCCCCAGTCGTCTATACAACAGGTAATAATTGCAATCTTTTTATAATCTTGGTTCTTCAACTTTTTTAATGAGGTTGATCTTTTAAATTTAAGCACAATTTCAATTTCACAGGGGAGATACTTTCCAAAATTTCTACAATAGTGTTATTGATATCAGACTGATAACCCGGAGAAAATGAAATAATTTCAGTTCTCCGGCAGAAGCCATAAATATCTTATTCTCCTAATCATTTAGCTGATTGAACGCATTTTGATGCTTGAACAACCAAATAGCCAGTTGAAATATGGAGATGAAAAAACACCGTTTAGATTTGTTAGTGAATGAGTAGCCCTTTGAACCTAACAAATCTAAAGAAAAAGAACTTAATTGTTCCAAAGTTTGAAGATTAACTTGGTGCTTAAACTGTTTTTCTCTAAAATGAAGCTGGAACGCGTTTCTCTGCTATTTATAGCGGTCTGAAATACGATCTTGCCATCCGGCTAAATTATTGGCCTAGTTTTAGATATTGGTGTTATATTAGTAACAAATATAATCTGGTATGAAAAGAACCCATATACTCCTCAGTAGTATAGTATTGATAGCGCTTACCTCTCTGGTTGGTTGTACACAGGATAAGAAAGAATATATCGAGGTCAAAGCCTTGAGAGATAAGAAGGTAAAGATTAAGGACATGTTCGGGATTAATGGTTTTGAGTGGGATTTTTATGATGCCCATTATAATTTTGATACCACTAAATTTAACCGGATTAAAACTTTTAGCGGATTTAGACATTTTCTTGACTGGGAGCGTATCGAGCCCGAAAAAGGAGTGTTCAGGTTCAATCATAAACCTGAAGGAGGATGGAGTTATGATGAGATTTATCAGAACTGTTTCCGCGATAGCATGACGGTTCTTGTGGATTTACAGGTGACGCCAAGCTGGATTGTAAATACCTATCCTGCAAGTAAGAGACAAAGAGACTTGATTCCTATAGCCCATGGCGCCAAAAGAGACCGTCCTGCTTCTTATATAGAGATTGCAAAGGCCGGATTCCAACTTGCTGCGAGGTATGGCAGAAACAGAAATATCAGCAAAAATTTGATACTAGTTCCTAAAGAGACGAATCCGGTGATTGGACTTGGTTATGTAAAATATATTGAAAGTAGCAACGAGCCGGATAAATGGTGGAGGGGGAAAGATGCGGAACAAAGCCCTGAAGAATATGCCGCCCAGTTATCTGCATTTTATGATGGACATAAAGGTTCACTTGGAAAAGGGGTCGGCGTAAAAACTGCTGATCCAACGATGGTTGTGGTGATGGGAGGAATTGCCAAGCCTAACGTAGAGTTCGTGAAAAGAATGGTAGAATGGTGCAAGATAAACAGAGGTGTTAAAAAGGATGGTAAGGTGGATTTGTGCTTTGATGTGATCAATTACCATATGTATTCAAATGATTATACAGGATGGTTTGCTAAATTCAGAAGTAAAAAGAGAGGTGTTGCACCGGAAACAAATGACATGACCGAGATTGCAAATAGCTTTACCTCCTATAGTGCTGAATTGGGAAATATCCCGGTTTGGTCAACAGAAACAGGGTATGACCTGGGCGAGCGCAGCGCTCAAAGAGCAATTCCTATTGGTTCAAAGTCGAATGAAATTACTCAGGCAGACTGGTTATTGAGGTTAGGATTGTTATATGCGAGACTTGGCATTGATAAAGTGTTTTATTACCAGTTGTATGATAATAATGATCCTGGAACAGATGCAGGAGATGCTTTTGGATTTTCAGGATTGGTAGATCGGGTTAAGCGAAGACCTGCTTCAGATTACATTCGTCAGGTGACGAAGCTGATGGGAGATTATAGTTATTTTAATACGATTAATCAGGATCCTGTAGTAGACATCTATCAGAACGGCAATAAAAGGATGTATATCCTGTTGGTGCCGGATGAGGTGGATAGAAAAGAAAAGTATACGCTCGATTTACAAAATGCGAAGTTCGCATTGATTTATACACTGACACCGGGATCTGATGCCATGTCTGTTAAAGAGGTAAAAACTGCTAACGGAGTAATTGAAATGGAAGTGACTGAAACGCCTGTGTTTGTAGAGGCTAAACCTTAAGTCATCCTTTGATAAAAGAGAATAATTCCCTGATCTTTATTCCGGATTTAAATCTGAGAATAAAGATCAGGGATTTTTTTTATGATAAAGGGAGAGTGCTTCCAGACAAAAGCCGGTCGTCATTTCTTCAGAACCATAGCACAATCGCTTTTTTGGTCCTCCATAATAAACAGCCCATCTGATCCATCCGCCGGAAGACTGTTGCTGGCTGATCAGGTATTGAACAGCTGGCTCGAGTACTGGGGAATAATAACCACAGTTAATCAGTGTAATGATACCTAAAGCGGTGTCGAACACACCATCTCCAAATGCACCATTGTCTTTTGCTGTTTTGAGCACTCTTTCTATCATTTTCTCTTTAGCGGGCTCCAGCTGCTGAATGCCAGCTTTGTAGTTCCTGGAAATGAAGTAATAAATGGTAAATGGGTTGCGATACCAAAGGTCACAATCTCCTTCTTTTTCTCTGTCAATAATATCCAGTAAATAGGGGACTATTGGGGCTGTTTTTTTATTCCAGCCGAGATAGAATAATACATTTGCATTTACTGCTGCATCAATATCATAGCGGCCTGCTTCTGTGTTTCTCCAGAAAAGTAGATAGCTGATCGGGCGTTTTAATGCCCTTAGGTTCAGCAGCCAGAAGTCTTTAATGGGAACGAGGCTCGGTCTAAACGTAAACCAGGTATAAAACAGGCCTGATTTGCTTCTGTTGGCCAGTAGTATTTCCTCATTTGGTTGATATCCTTTATTTAGCGCCTGGAGTACTTTAGAGGCACATGCAGTATTGTCTACATCTGGGGGACAGATCGGGAAAAGTGGATTTAATATCGTGAAATTGTTCCATACCCCGCCCCTCATAGACTGATACTGCAGGAAAGCTCCTGCCATTTCCAAAATCTGATTTACTTCAGGGAGGTGTCTTAAATGCATAATAGACTGGGAAATGAGGGAAGTAGGAAAAACATTACTGTGGGTAATGCACATTTTCATTTCGTCTTCATTACCGATATAGCAGCAAAACTCCCCGTTTGGGTATTGGTGATCATAAAGATATTTTACACCCTTCAGAATGCTTTGTTCAGTACCGGATTGCTCTTTCATCAAGGGTGATTTTTTTATACTTTATGTTGTGAAGCATTTTTATTGAACAGCTTATGATAATGTCCCGCCAGGGCAATAAGTTCTTCATGTGTTCCTGACTCTACGATTCTTCCATCGGAAAGCATATAAATATAGTCCGCATGTTTAACTGCCGATTGCCGATGGCTAATTATTAAAGCCGCACGGTTGCCTATTCTTTCGCGAAAAGAGTCGAATAATATTTTCTCTGCATTGGCATCGAGTGCACTCGTGGCCTCATCTAGAATGATAAACCGGGAATTGCTGTAAAATGCTCTTGCAATGGCCAGCTTTTGCCATTGGCCAATACTAACTTCATGGCCATCTTCGAAAATTCTGCCCATAACCGTTTGGTATCCTGCAGGAAATGTATCGATAAATAAATCTGCGCCTGAATTCTTTGCTGCTTCAACGATTTCATCTGGATGTCTGTTTCCATAAATGTCTCCGAATTTGATGTTATCAGCAGCAGTTACGTTATATTTTCCGAAATCCTGAAAAACTGCACAGATCTGTTTCCGATAGTCAGCACTTTCAAAATTTCTGATGTCTGTCCCGTTTAAAGTAATTTGTCCTGATGTAGGGTCATAGAGCCTGCACATCAATTTAATTAAGGTTGATTTTCCGGCCCCATTCATTCCGACTACAGCGATGATTTTACCTGCAGGCATTTTAATATTGATGTCAGATAATGTTGGGCGGTCGGCATGAGGGTAGCTAAAGCCGAGGTCTTTTAACTCCAGGTCTATCAGGGGATCATCGGGAATTGCCAGTGGTGAAGGGCTTTCCGGTAAACTGCTTTTCAGATCAAAGAGTTCAAAAATGCTTTTTACAAAGATATTATTTTGATAAAGGGTGGAGACACTGTTAGACAAGCCCTGTAAGACATTAAAAGATTGGGGAAAGGCAACGAGAAACAGGGTGATGTCTCCAACACTTGTTGTGCCATGGATACTGCCGATCGCTATATAAGCAATACAGGCAAAAAAGCCCATTGCCGCAATCGTGGAGGTCATCAACTCTTTATAAGTACGGTGTTTACTGATCCTAAGTTTTCCAGCCAACAGATCCAATCGGATACTGGTGTATATTTTTCTTAAATGGCTTCCAAGTCCGAAACTCCTGATTTCTTTTGCATGGACATCAGAGGTAAGTAAGGTACTCATATAGCCAGATTTTCTCTCCAGCGCAGTTTGCGCAATGCGAAGGGCATTTTGGCTGTTGGCGAAATTAATACGCACCCATAAAGTAGGAATTACAAATATTGCGAGGATTGGAAATAACCGCCAGTCAATGGAAACCAGCATTGAGCCAATGACGATCAGACTGATCGCATTCCTGGCGATATCGACGATCGTGAATACGATAAGATTAGGCCGGTCAATACTCATGTCCCTGGCCCGTTTCAGAATGTCGAAATAATCCGGGCTTTCATAAAAAGACAGGTCAAGACCGATGGCACTTTCATGGATTTTGCTATCAATATATTCTCCAACTTCTCCAGATTGTTTTTCTGTAATGTATCCTGAAATCGCTTTTGTTCCGGCATATAACGTGGCCGATAAGGCTGCAAGAACCAGGTACTTAATTACTTCCGACTCGTTTTGAAGATTATTTATGCCATGCTTTGAAATGGTATCAATTAAAACCTTTAACATGTATAGAGAAGAAAAGAACAAAGCGCTCTCTATAATAATGAAAATGACGGATACGGTAGTCCATGTTTTTGATGCTGACCAAATCAGTTTCAGGATCCTCAGGAGGTTCAGATTGGTGCTTAACTTATGGAGTTTACTGGTAAATGATTTAATCATCATCACAAAAATAATAGATATAATGTTGGATTGATTCTTTATTTTATGATTTCCCAAAAGGCACCTTCATACCTGAAACCATATTCTTTTCATTTAAGGTATTTTCGATTTCTCAGGATCGTGGAAATGGCAGGGACAGGAATCATTAGATTTTTATAGGGGTATCATAAGGCTCGTAGATATAATCTTTAGGGTCAAATGCGGTGGAAGCTAACACAAGTAAAATTGCATCTTCAGAGAAATCATGCATCACATGCCAATCTTCAGGCAATAAGAATATACATTTTTCAGGACTATCAAGATCGAATATTTCTGTCATTTTACCATTATTGTTGGTGATTTTGCAAGAACCTTTAATACAAATCGCAGCCTGATGAGTTTCGTGATGTCTATGACCTCCGCGGTCAGTATCATCAACAGCGTAGATATAAAATAGCCTTTTGATCTCAAATGGAACCACCTGGTCTAATACGGTAAGAATGCCTCTGCTATCCTTAAATGTTTGAATGTTAATTATGTGTGCCATATTGTAATAAGTTGTTGTCGATTAAATCTAAAATTTCAGGATGGTTGACCATGTCAAATTTCCTCGCAAACAACATTTCTGTTTTCTTTAAATGTTCAAAATCTGTTTCGTTTAGTACTTTAGAATTAGCTCTTCCGGCAGACCAGTCGATATACCTTCTACTTTGTTTACCATATACCAGGCTTGAGCGGATCATCCTGACCGCTTAAAAAATTAATAAAGCCATAGGTGATTCAGTGGACACATCGACATTTTTTTATTTCTCTGCACATATGGCCAATCCTATCAATATAAGCTATCAAATCAATAGAATTATTCCCCGGAAGTCAATTATTGAGGGTTCAATAAAAAACTGGTACAATTATAGCCTTTTTGATCGTCATATTGAGACAAAAATGATAAATCAAAGTATTACTTTTACAAAACATGAAAATGACCTCCATAATCTCTGTCAACTTTAACCAGCCTGAAGTAACCATTGCTTTTTTAAAGTCTGTTAAGGACCATGCCGGAGAGATCCCCCTTGAAGTAATTCTAGTTGATAATGGCAGCAGGATTGATCATGGCCCCGAATTTCTATCGGCTTTTCCCGGGCTTATATACCTCCGGTTGGCAGAAAATCTCGGATTTGCAGGTGGTAATAACATAGGTATTGAGCGGGCAACTGGGGATTTTCTTCTTTTGTTAAATAACGATACGGAAATTACGCCCAATCTGATACCGGTACTTACTGAGGAGTTGGAACTGAATCCTGAAATAGGTCTGATCTCGCCTTTACTGCTGTATTATGATCAGCCTGACCTGATTCAGTATGCGGGATTTACAGAGATGAACTACCTGACTTGCCGAAATAAAGGAATAGGTAATATGGAATCAAATGCCGGACAATATGATGAGTTAAGCAGGGAAACTGCTTTTTGTCATGGTGCGGCAATGATGTGCCGGAGGGCAGATCTGGAAAGGGTGGGACTGATGGAAGCACATTATTTCCTGTATTATGAAGAACTGGATTGGTGCGAAAAATTTAAAAGAGCAGGTAAGAAAATCTGGTTCAGCGGGCGGACAAAAGTATATCATAAAGAATCTGTAAGTGTAGGAAAGGAAAGTAATATCAAAACCTATTTCATGACCCGTAACAGGATGCTTTTTATCCGTCGCAATACGGGATGGTTCAATACCATGTTGTTCAGTTTGTTTTACATTTTCATCGCCTGTCCGAAACAAATGCTGTTATACCTGAAAAAAGGACGGAAAGATTTAATAAAGTGGGTGCTGAAAGGCTTAATTTGGAATTTCAGTCATTCGAATCAAAGTGCTGATTTAGGTTTTAAAATATAAATATTGATGATAATAGCTTTTTGGATCAGCATTTTTCTGATCGTATATACCTTTATTGGGTATGGTTTTGTATTGTATATCCTGGTAAAGGTTAAAAACTTGTTTTACACACCTTTTTCCTTTAAAAACGATGCGCTTTTACCGGGCATAACGGTGTTGGTTGCCGCTTATAATGAAGAAGATATTATTGAGGAAAAGATCAGCAATACACTGGCACTGAATTACCCCAAAGATAAGGTTCAGGTCATTTTTATTACCGATGGTTCTACAGATCGTACTGCCGAGAAGGTAAGCGCTTATCCCGGGGTTACCTTACTCCATACTGAGGCCAGAGCAGGAAAGATGGCGGCCATTAAAAGAGCCATTCCATTCCTGGAAAGAGAGATTGTCGTTTTCACAGATGCCAATACCTTTCTGAATAAAGATGCACTGCTGGAATTGGTAAAACACTATCAGAATCCTAAAGTAGGGGCTGTTGCAGGAGAAAAACGAATTCTTGTGGAGGAAAGCGCTGATGCCAGCTCTGCAGGAGAAGGGTTTTACTGGAAATATGAGTCTCTTTTGAAAAAGTGGGACTATGCCTTATACTCTGGTGTAGGTGCTGCGGGTGAATTGTTCAGTATCCGTAAGGCATTATATCAGCCTGTAGAATCTGATACGATTATCGATGACCACATGATTGCCATGCGAATTGCAGAAAACGGACACATCATTGCCTATGAACCCAATGCCTATGCCATGGAAACAGCTTCGGCAGATGTAAAGGAAGAGTTAAAACGTAAAATAAGAATTGCTGCGGGTGGGATTCAATCTATATTGCGGTTAAAAAAGGCCGCAAATCCCTTCCATTATCCCATTTTTACGTTTCAATACATTAGCCATAGGGTGTTGCGATGGACCATCACTCCCTTTTTACTGATTCTGGCCTTGATCCTGAATGCATGGATTGCCTATGATACCGGATCTTTGTTCTATCAGGTTTTATTTAGTTTTCAGGTTTTTTTCTATCTGCTCAGCCTCATCGGTCTTTATTTCGAAAACAGGAATATCCGGATAAAGGCCTTGTTTATCCCTTATTATTTTTGTGTCATGAACTATGCGGTTATTGCAGGGATTTTCAGGTATTACCAAAAGAATCAAAGCGCCGCGTGGGAGAAATCTAAAAGAAAATAAGTGGATCTGTTAAATCCCGGTATCTGATCTGTTTAGGCAGATCAGATACCGGGATACCAAGGAGAAATTCTTTCTCCATTAAATGTTGTCTAAGGTGTCTTGCAGAATCCTTGCAAACTCCGCATCGTTAGGTGGATATAGAAAGGTTTCATGATCTCCGGGAACATCATGAGTTTCTACTCCCTGCTTCGCAAATTTATTCCAACCGAGATAAACCAGGTCATCCAGGTAATAGAGTCTCTTTTTTACCCTGAAAAGACTGATCTTAATATCCGAAGGTTCCATTCTGTAGTGATCATGGGCCTTGTCGTAATGACTGTAAATCTCTTTTTCGTAAGGGCTGAAATGAATGGTGTAATCTTTTGCCTCATTGTTTAAAATCCGGTCCAGTCTTAACCTCAGTCTATGGATTTGATATTCGATGGCTTCACTTGGATTTCTGAAAAATGAGCCAACAAAAAAAGGAATCTTATAGAACTGACGTCTGATCTTCTTCATTAATTTAACCGATGTCTGCGTAGAACCGCCGGCATCTCCGGCATAAGTATCCAGGATCCCTAAAAATTTCACGACTTTCCCCATTTCCTTCAGTTGTTTTGCCATTTCATAAACAATAAAGCCTCCCAGAGAATATCCACACAGACAATAAGGCCCATTTGGATTTACTTTAATGATTTCTGAAACATAGACTGCCGCAATCTCTTCGATGCTGGTATAGAGTTGGGTTTCCTGGTTTAATCCCAGGGCCTGAAGACCATAAATAGGTTGGTCCTCGCTTAGATAGGTGCTGATTGATTTAAACACCAGAACATTTAAGCCTCCTCCATGCACCATAAATAAAGGATCTTTTTTGCCGGTTGTCTTAATGGGAACCAGTGATTCCCAGACTTCATCAGCTTCGTCTGCACTGAGTTGTGCAGACAGCTTTTGAATGGTGGAATTATTAAACAGCGTTGCTAAAGGAAGTCTCTTCCCTGTCTCTTTTTCTATCGCAATCATCACCTTTACGGCCAGCAGGGAATGCCCGCCAAGCTCAAAGAAATCATCGGTAAGGCTGAGGTGTTCCAATCCCAGCGCAGCTGACCAGATATCTGTGACCAGTTGCTCGTTTTTAGTGAGGACTAAGTCCTTCTGCTGATGGTTACCATCATCCGTTCTTTTGGCATAAGGTTTCGGAAAGGCATTTCTATCGATTTTTGCATTGGCCGTTAAAGGAAAGCTTTTGAGCGCGACAAAGTCTTCAGGCACCATATAGGCAGGAAGGGCTTTATAGAGCTTGTCTTTCCATTCTCCAATGAGCTCTTTGGAGATGACAATTTCATTCTTCGAGAAAGGCAGCCTGGCATAATCGTATAGGTTTGGTTTTAAAGATCCGGCAGCAGAAAAATAAGGGAGTGTTGCTTTCCTCGAGAAAGGAATAAAAACCACATCAAACAGACCATCTGTTCCATCGCTGGTCCACCTGACATGTGCATTGAAATTTAAACGCGCGCCTAGCGCCCAGAAAAAGTCAGGAGCAGAACCCTCGTTTACCCCTGCTACTTCAGTTTTGATCTCTTTTAAAAGGCTATTGGGATCTCCACTCTGCATGAGCTGTAATAAGCGGTAATCTTTGGCCGTACGTTCGTTTACAATGTTTTTTAATTCCAGCACCTTTAATGGATTGGCAGAAAGCAATTGCTCAACTTCAACTAAAGAATCTTCATTCTTCCAGATGATCTGGGTATCAGGAATTGCCGTTTCAGATGGAACTGCAACATATAACCAGATGTCATAATGATATTTTGTGGTTTCATTTAACGACTGGCCTTTCCGAAGTTGAACATCTACTCCGGTAATTTCAGGGATGATCCCCGGCAAGCTGTAGAAAAAGCCTGGATCTGCAACAAGTTCATCCTCTATGCGGACCCTGTTGAGCACAGCCTCATTAAAGGAAGATAAGGTATTTGAATCTGCAGCGTGGGGGAGGTGGTCCATTGCATGGCACATTTTCAGGGAATTCTTACCCTGCATGTCTCCAATGAAAATACAACCGCCTGAGCTCAGTGACTTAACAGATTCTCTAATCACTTTAATCAGGTAATCTGCATTGGCAAAATATTGGGCCACGCTATGAATCAGGACCAGATCAAAAGAAGTATCTACGATGTCTGTAAAATCATCTGCCGCAGCCGTTTTCGCTTTTACATGGCTCCATTGGTCAGGAGCCGCGGCCAACTTCTCGTTTAAATTGTGAATGGCCGTTTGCGCATAATCTGTCGCCATGTAATATTCGGTTCCCGGAGCAAGTTCAAACAGGAGCTGTCCGGCACCACTTCCGATTTCAAAGATTTTTTTTGAACCGAGCAACTTAATCCTATCTGCGGAGGACTGAAGCCATTCGGCAGCCTGCAAAGCTAAATCAGCACTATTTTCATAATGTTCCAGCAGGCTGTCGTCCAGATTTTGCTCGGAAAGGGCCAGGTCCTGTTTGGACGCTGCCCCCATATCGTAGAGGGCATCCCAGCGATCTTTCCAGGAAAGATTGTCCTGATCTGCTTTATCATCAAGAAGGACATAAGCAATCAACCGTTTATCCGAAGGCGCATCTTCTCTTGCCAGCACAACGGCTTGCTTAATTCCTTCCTGAGCAGCAATGATGGTTTCAATTTCTCCCAATTCGATCCGGTGTCCACGAATTTTCACCTGTTGATCAATCCTTCCCAGGCAGAGGTATTCGCCGTTTTCTAATAATTTACCGAGATCCCCGGTTTTATATAATATCTGATCGGGCTCATCCCCCTGTATAAACTTCTCACTGGTCAGCTCCGGCCTGTTTAAATAGCCATCTGCTACACCATCTCCTCCAATATATATTTCTCCGGGCATACCGGAAGGCAAGGGCCTTCCCAATTCATCCATGATGTAGAGGTCTGTCTGGTTAATCGGATGGCCGATGCTGAGTTGCTGATCCCCGGGGCTTACTTTTTTGATAGTCGACCAAATGGTAGTTTCCGTTGGGCCATACATATTCCATAGGGCGGTGCATCGTTTGAGCAATTGATCTGCCAGTTCTTTTTTTAAGGCTTCTCCTCCCGAAAGTATTTTTATCGCATATGCTTTTTGCCAATCAGAGTCGATCATCATTTGCCATGTTGAAGGCGTTGCTTGCATCATGCTGATTGCTCTTTCCTCGATTATGCCGAGTAACAGTCTCCCGTCTTTTGTTTCCTCTGTGTCTGCAATGATCAGCTCTGCGGCAGAAATGAGCGGTAGATAAAGTTCGAGCCCGGCAATGTCAAAAGAAATCGTAGTAATGGCAAGCAAGCGGTCATCGGCAGTAATACCAGGCGCAACCTGCATGCTCAATAAAAAGTTAGAGAGATTTTTATGGGTAATTTTTACCCCTTTGGGTTTTCCTGTGGAGCCTGAAGTATAGAGTATATAAGCGAGATCATTCGGGCCTGATTGTATTTGAGGCTGATGATCCGGATAATTACCAAGATCCTGCCAGATTTCCTCAATTACAATTTCCAGCGCATTGCTATGAAATCTGCCCTTGTTTTGTCGCGAGGTGAGTAATGTTTTCGCTGCAGAATCCGTTAACATAAATTCTATCCGCTCATGAGGATACTCCGGATCCAGGGGAATATAAACCGCCCCAGCCTTTAAAATGGCCAGCAGAGAGATCAGCATTTCCATGGATCGTTCTGTTGACAACCCAATGATGTCGCCGGCGCGAACTCCTTTTTTAATTAAGTAAAAAGCCAGTTGATTGGATTTCTCCATCAGTTGCTTATAGCTCATTTGTTCTTTCCTGAAGGAAACGGCAGTCTTATCCGGATAATGACCGGCAACCTCATTGATCAGCTCTATGGTATTCTTAAAAGCATGCCCGGCAGACTTCATCGCTTCAGATGGTCCTTTTTTATCTGTTTTAACGCAGTCACTTAACTGAAGTTCAGGTCGCTGTGCCAGTTTTTCAAGAAGAATTTCGAACTCCCTGGTCATGCGCTCTATGGTAGCCGCTTTGAAAAGCTGGGTATTGTAGGTCCATTCCAATATAAAACTATCTTTTGATCCGGTTAAATTCAGAAAGATCTCGAAAGTTTCATAGGCTCTCGGATTTGAAACCAAATGGTGTTGAAGGGTATCGAAAAATACGGCACTATCCATGCCCATATCCATATTAAAAACTACAGGAACCAAGGGGATTCGCGAGGTATCTCTTTTTACGTTTAGTTTCTTTACCAGCTGGCCAAAACTAAACTGCTGGTGTTCGTAAGCATCGAAAAAAGCTGATTTTCTAAGTTTCAGGTATTGCAGGAAGGAAAGTTCCGGATCAATAATACTTCTTAAAGGCAGGAGGTTCACACAATGTCCAACCAGTTCAAAGTTTTCTGTGGCAGATTGCCCCGCTGTAGGCAGGCCGACAACAATATCACTTTGTCTGGTTTGCTGGTATAGAAAAACCTCAAAGGCAGTCAGCATCGTGTTGACAAGGCTGCATCCGGCTTTTGCTCCCATTGCTTTCAGCTGACTGATCAGCGAAACAGAAAGGGGATGGTCGATCCGATGGGCTTTATAAGTACGTGTCGCTGGCCTTACATAATCTGTCGGCAGGTCTAATACAGGGATATTACCTTTATATAGATCCAGCCAATAGTTTTCTACTTTCCTGAAATCTTCGCTTTGAAGAAAGTGGTGCTGTTCTAAAGCATAAGTGCTGATTTGAGGACCCTTCTCCAGAACTGCAGGCAAACCCTTTAAATGAGCATTGTAAAGTTTACTCAGGTTTTCTAAGATGATGCCTATAGACCATCCATCCCCAATAAGATGATGGATGACCAATGTGAAATAATGGTGGTTTTCTTCCAGTTTATGAAGGTGTACACGGAATAAGGGACCATTCTGTAAGTCGAATCTCAGGTTCATCTGATCAGTTACAAATTCCCTGAGCCGCTGCTGCTGTTCGATGGTGTCATAGCTGCTCAGGTCTTCCATTTCGAAATGGAAGGGGAAGTCTTTGTAAATGATGAAATGCTCTCCGTTGGCACTAACTGAAGATCTTAGTGCTTCGTGGCGTTTTACAATGATCTCCAGGGATTTTTGGAAGGCATTGAACTGAAAAGGGCCTGTAAAGTCCAATGAAACAGATTCATTATAGGCAAGGCTGGCTTCATCACCGCCTATAATACAGGATAACCAGATTTCACGTTGTGATTCGTTAATGGCTACAATTTTTTCAATATCCTTCTGGTCTTCAAATGG
>Ga0307414_10001202_pt1 | contig 13337 bp, 19 predicted proteins | sample DK1Ometagenome_FD_203804 | JGI IMG/M metagenome (GOLD analysis project Ga0307414, IMG submission 203804) | Maize rhizosphere microbial communities from greenhouse at UC Davis, California, United States - DK15-O-3 | ecosystem: Host-associated > Plants > Roots > Rhizosphere > Soil | place: USA... | reverse complement strand
CGAACGCGTGGTGAGCACCAGCTCCGGGGAGAAGCCGCGCTCCTCCGCCAGCTCCAGTGCCTTCTTCGCGTTCTCGCGGCTCCGACCAGGGAGGTTGTCGTACTGCATGATGTCGTCTCCTTACGGGACCGTGACGGTCCACGTCTCCAGGTAGTTGCAGTCCACGAGGATCGCGAAGACCTGCTCCGCGATGGCGAACTCACGGTTGAGTTCCCACTGCTGAGTGATCGCGGTGGTGACGGCACCCTCAAGCACCGTGATGCCACCGACGCTGGCGATCTTCCCGGCGGGGACAGCGGCGCTTGCAAGGACCGGGGTCCCGTTCGGCGTCCACAGCATGCCGGTTCCGTCGTTGTCCAGCGCACGATCCGCGTGGGCGCGCACAGCGTCACCGCGGTTCATGACGAGGACCGGGAGGCCCACGTAGTGCTGGTCCGCCCAGTCGTCCGACGCCGCGACAGCCTCAGCGAAGCTGTCGGGAACCGTCAGGCTCGGGGTGTCGGTGTTGATCCAGTTGACGAGAGCGACCTCGACGGCACGGTCTGCACCGTCCGCGAGGAGACGACGAGCGTCCGCCTCGAAATCGGAGCCACCGAGCCAGCACTCAACCCCGGCGTACACGCCGAAGATCGGCCCGATACCTTCCAGGGTCGAGATGTCCGACCGGGCCTTCTCCGCCTGCGGGTCAGCAGGCGACGGGTAGCAGAGTTCGACCTGGCCGACGGCGAGGCCGCAACCAGGGGACGTGTACTCGACGACGCCGCCAAGACCGAAACGGTTCTCGGCGGCGCGGAACTCGGCGACAGACCGGATTCCGCCACGGCGAGGGGAACGGCGAGGGGCTTCGACGAAGTGTGTTGCATCAGCCATGATTGCCCTCCTCCTCTCAGGAGATGGTCCTCCGGGGCCACTGGGCTAGCGGCCCCGGAGGTTGTCATCAGGGAGTCGGAGCGACGTTCGTCAGGTCACCGACGGCGGGGTAGCCGGTGGCACCCTCGGTGTTCAGGGCGACGGACACCTTGACGCCGGAGCCGCAGGTGTTGGCGACGGCGATGCCCTCCTCGAAGAACGCCGCGGTGTACACGTTGGTGCTGAGGCCGACGGAGTCGTAGATCGTGTTGAGGTCGATCACGTCCTTCGCGAGCTTCGTGTACGCACCAGCCGGGTACATCATGAACTCCAGCGTGGTCGGCCATGCCGTCCAGGTGCCGGTGTTCGTGGTGGCGAGAGGCTGGTAGTCGTACACCCACTGCGGAGCGATGCCGCGCACGGAGAACCATGCGGAGATCGCCGCGTCGGAGACGTTCAGCGGGTTCTCGATGTTGAGACGACGTCCCACATCTGCGCGGATTGCGCCCTTCGCCCAGACGGGGAAGATCGCCTCGATGGTCGTGCCCGGAGCCATCGAGTAGGTGTAGCGCAGACGCTCGGCCTGGAGTTCAGCCGCGTCGAGAACGTCGGAGGTGGAGCCACCGACCTCGGCCCAGTTGATCGCCGCACCGATGTACGTCGAGATGCGGGAGATGATCGACGCGTTCACCTTGTGGGCGTGCGCGACGGTACCGATCTGGAGGACGCGGTTGATGAGTTCCGGGAACGCCGCGTTGGTCAGGACCGGAGCCGTGACGCAGAAGCCGATGGCGTCGAGACGCACCTCGGTCCAGTCGGGGCAGTCGATCTCGTAGCAGACCTTCTCGGTGCCAGCCTCAGCCTGCGCCTCGGTCTGGAGGAAGCCCCAGGTCGCGGCGAGGGTCGCGTAGTCCGGACCCTTGGTGAACGAGATGCCACCACGGCGGGCCTGGACCTCGGGGATGGAGAGCAGGCCGCTCACCGTCTCCAGCTCGCAGAAGCCGTAGATCTGCTCGGACGGGGCGCACCAGCCACCGGCAGCGACCAGGTTGCCACCGGGGAGGCGAGCCTCCTTGGCCGCGGCCATGACCACGTCGTACTGGTCCTGAGCGTCCATGCGCTCGGTGAGCGTGAACTCGTTCTCCGGCTTGCGGATCTGCGCGACGCCGAAGACCTGGTGGCGGTCGGACAGGCCGTAGACGCCAGGGTTCAGGAGGTTCGGCTTGTCACCGCGGGGCGCGGAGGTGAAGCCCTTCGAGCGTGCCTGGAACGCGTTGGCGACTCCGAGCATGTCGGCGAACTCGGTGTCCGCGGCGATGCCGGGGACGTTCGCGGATGCGACAAGCGTCACGCCGGGAGCCTCGTCCTCAACCTCCGGCTCGGGGGCCTTCGGTGCGGGTGCTGCCTTCGCGGCGCGAGCAACGGTGCGGGTCGGGGCGGAAGCCACGACGACCTCCTTCTCCGACTTGGCCTCAGCCTCGTCCTCGTCTTCCTCGGCGTCGGGGTCTTCCTCGTCGCCTCCCTCTTCGGGCTTGTCGTCGCCGCCGTTTTCCGGCTCAGCGAAGCGGTTACGGATCGCGTCGAGACGGTCCGTGCGCTCAGCCTCAGCGGCATCGCGGACGGCGATCTCGGCTTCGATCTCAACCGACGCGCCCATCAGGGCCTCAGCCGTTGCCAGCTCGTCGTCGGTCAGGTCTGCGCCCTTGGAGGCGAGTTCGCGGCCCTCGGCCAGCGCCTCATCGTTGAGCTTCCGCAGGTCCTCGGTGGAGAGTCCCTCGAAGCTTTCCGGCTTCTTGAATGCCATGGTGTCACTCCTGTGCTCGTGTATGGCGGATTGTGGGGTGGAAATCAGTAGGTGAGAACTACGCTTCACGACCCACGCCTACGGCGGAGTGCTATCAGGAAGATTTCTACCATGCATTCGGCGCATGGAGCAACACGAAGGCCCCGACACGCCGTGTGTCGGGGCCTTCGATGTGCGGATCAGGCGGGACGCCAGGTGCCGCCGGGGATGCGCTTCGCCGCGGCGATGGCCTCCACCTCCGTGCGATACGCCTTGGTCTTCTTCGTCGCCGGGTCCGTCACGACGTACGATCTCGGGGCGGACGTCTTGTTCCCGCCGCAGTTGCAACCCATCTCATGCCTCCTGGAAGTAGCTCTGTACGCGGGACAGCGAGTGCGCCCGTGCCTTCTCGATGAACGGGGCGACCGCCGCGTAGCGCGCCACCCGCTCCTGCTCCGCAACCTCCGCCGCGCGGTACTCCTCGACGGCGGCACGGACGATGCCCGCGATCTCCTCCGAGCTGGGGTACAGCGAAGCGGTGACAGCGGACTTGCGCTCCACGGGGCTGAGTCCGTAGACCGCGTCGATGTCTTCCTCGGTGACCGTGACCTCGTCGAGGCGCTGGCCCTCGTCGCCCTCTGCGACAGCGGAAGCCGCAAGAGCAGTGCGAGGAATCGGGAAGCCGGGGACGTTGACCGCGAGCGCCGCGACCAGCTCCAGGCCGGACGCCGTGCGCCGCCAGTCACCGGAGAGAGCCGATGCCGCGAGCTGCGCCACCTGCTCATCCGTCAGGTTCGGACGGAGGACTCCCGCGACCCAGATGCCGAAGGAGTCCTCCCCGGCCACGACGTCAGCCACGACCGACCCGGTGTTGTCGTAGTGAGCAATCGCGGCCTTGGCATTGGCCTTGATGGAGGCATGTCCCGTGCTCATCGTAATCTGACCGACGGGGATGCGGCCCTCGTCCGTCTCGACGACACCCGTCCGGTAGTAGCCGTACGCCGCCTTCGAGTGCGGGGCGGTGACGCAGGTGTCCTGGATGCCGATGTGGCAGACGCCCCACGTCGCGAGGTGACCGAAGATGCGGTCGCCCTCGATGGTGACAGGCGTCGGCCCGTCCAGGTGAGGATCGCGGAACGCCTCAGCGGGGCGAGCCGCGATGGCGGCGGCGGTGATGGTGTTCATGGCGGTCCCTCCCGAGTGACGGCCACGACCGCCACCTTCCTGCCCCGGCCAGATGCCGATGGCCTCCTTGTGCATGTTGGCGCACGCTCCCGCGAGCCACTCCGGGTTCGCGATGTACTTCGCGAGCTGGCGGCGGCAGCGGTTGAAGTCTCCAGGCTGGCCCCAGCGGATCTTCGCGGCACCCTTCCCGCGGACCCAGTACCGGCGGATGCGTCCCGTGGGAATCGGGTGCGTGATCCAGCCGGGTCCGTCCTTGGTGCCGGGAGCGAATGCCGACGCGAGGATCAGCGTGCGCGACTCCTCGAAAGCTTCCTTTTCCTCCGGGGACATCGCCTCGTACGCGGCGACTTCCTCTTCGGTCAGGTCGGTGAGGTCGATGACCTTCCAGACCTCTTCGTCCGCGTTCTTCTCGGCGCACTCGGCGCACGCGGCGAGCGCTTCCTCAGACAGCTCCTCGGCGAACTCGTGGCCCAGGTTGGCCCAGCCCTCCTGGAACGCGCCCGTCGGGACCATGTCGAAGCGGCGGATGCGCGCGGCGGAGTACACGTTCGGCATCATCTGGCCGTCGCCGAGGGCGAGAGCTTCCGCTTCGGTGGCGTCAATGTCGAGGGTGACGGTGTCGACGATGACCGACAGGCCGGTGTACGAACCGTCGAGGATTCCCTCCAGAGCCTGCGCGGCGTACGGCTTGGCGGGCATGATCGCGCCGCGCCAGCGTGCTTCCACGGTGCCGTCGTCCAGCTCCACCTTGAAGAACTCGTCGATGCGTCCGACGATGGCGACGCGGGAGTTGTCCGACCCGTGGCCGGACTCGAACTCGAAGCCGAGCGGCTGAGGGGTGGGCGCGAACGACAGCGACCCGAGGGCGAACTTCCGGTTGTCGCCAGTGAGCTTTCCCTCGACGGCGGCGACGCCGTGGACGGGGATCTCGGTGATCTCCTCCTCGTCGTCTTCCAGTTCGTCGGTGGGAAGCTCCTCGTCTTCCAGATCACCTTCGGGCATGGAGTCGACCATGTCGTTGTCGACTGCGGCGATGACAGCGCTCACGGTCAGCGCTCCTTCCACTCGTGCCGGGGCGAGGACGCACCGGCAGTTGATCCAGATTTCCGGCGGGCCGACCGGCTCACCGGGGTAGTGGAGTTCAAAGCCTCCGATGTCAAAGGTGCCATCCGAGTCAGCGATCTGTCCATTGGCAGACCGGTGAGTCCCCCGCACGGCGTCGTCGTTCATGGTGACCCAGCGCATGCCCTTGCCGCCGTGCGCCCCGTTGCCGAGGTAGGTGGCGTTGTTGATCGTCGCCGCCGACAGCCAGCGGAGCACGCGGTTCACCTCAGCCTCGGTGGGCGGGTTCGACGGTTCCGTGGTGTGGGACAGCGCCTCGCCGAGCATGTCCCGGAACCGACCGATGAACAGGTCCGGGTCGGCGACGGGAGCCTCAGCCTCGAACGTCTCCAGCCACAGCACGGACGCGTCGTCCATGAGTTCCTGGTACCACTCGGTGCCGGTGCTCCACTGCGAGAGCGCGTCGATGACCGACTGCCGAAGCTCGTCGTCGGCAGTCGTCATGCGTTCGCGGCGCGCGGCGGCGAAAGCCATCACAGGGTTCACTTGAACTTCTCCATCCACCGACGGAAGTGCTGCGGGCTGAACGGCTCGTTGGACGCGAACAGCCAGCGGGCGTACGAGTCAAGGTCGACAGGGGAGACGGTGATCCCGAGGGTGTCCACGCAGTCCCACGCGTTCACCAGGAGGTCGTCCTCCATCTCATCCTCGATGCGCGCGTACCGGTAGACGACTTCGTTCGGGACGCGGTCGCCGCCGGGTACAAGAGCGTTCTTGTACTTCGACTTGAGCCGGGCACCAGAGCGCTCCAGCGCGCGGAACACCACGGCGGCGGCGGCAGCGATACCGTCCTCCTCCTCCGGGATGTCGCGGGTCGGGTGCTCCAGCAGGGACGGGTCGGACGGGGCTTCCGTCGGAGCGGCCTCCACCATCGCGGACTCGGGCACGTCCACGCCCATGAGGCGGAGCGCCCACGCGACCAGCTCGGGAGTCGTCGAACCGGATGCGACCTTCTTCGTCAGCCACAGCTTCCGCTCGGTGTCGTCCATCGCGTCCGCCGGGTCGAAGCCGTTCTCGCGGAGCATCGCCGCCGCGGACAGTTCGCCGTGCTCGTACAGCTCGATGGCTTCCTTCGACCGGTTCGGGCGGAGGCGGATCTTCGAGGTGTCGGCGTGGAACGAGAAGCGACGTGCGTCCTCCTTCGACATGCCCGTGTCTTCGAGGTACGGGCGGAGGTAGGAGGACGACAGGGACGTGGTGATGATCTGGAGCAACGGCTCGGTGTGCGCCTTGATGGACGCCTCTTCCACCTGCCAGGAGTTCCAGTGGTTCATGTCGCCGGTACCGGTGAGGATCTCCGGGGGCATGTCCATGCCGAGCGCGAGACGACGGATCGCTTCGTCACGAAGCTCCTTCGCCTTCTCGTCCAGCTCGGACCAGAACGTGATGTGCTGGATCTTGTCCAGGAACTCGCCGGGACCCTGGAGGATGATCGGCACGCGGGCCGACGCTTCCTCGGGGTCGGCGGTCGCGGCGGACACCACCTCGATGAACTCCAGCAGGAACGCGTCCACGCCAGACGCCGAAGCGCTGTTCTCAGTGGAGCCGTCGCTGTTCTGTACCAGGTTGCGCACAGAGCCGAAGGTGATTTCGGACGGGATCGCGAGGACACCGGCACCCGTGAGGCGCGACGAGATCTGGGCGGTGACGTACTTCGTCAGGCCCTCGATCTCCGCGAGGATAGGGAGGACGGCGCGCGACGGGGAGTCGGCGTCCTCCTGCTTCTGCGGGTGCGGACGCCAGAGGCGGATTACCAGCGGGTCGGAGAGTTCCTTGCCGCCGACCTTCCATGTGCCGGGGTCGTTTTCGGTCTGCCCGATGACAGTGATCCTGTTGGCCGCGATGACGGACCACTTGTCCGGCTCCTCGCCCATGTCCTCGCCGACGATGTAGCTGTCACCGGGGACGGAGAGGTGAGTGCCGAGCTGGCGGAGCATCTCCCGCTGGCCCTCCTCGCCGCCGAAGAGAGCGTTGAGGGCGTCGAGCGCATCCTGGTTCTTGGTGAGTTCGCCGTCCTCCCACACCTCCAGCTTGGCGCGGGACAGGAGGTTCCCCACCCAGGTCACGGCGTAGCGGTACTCGCCGATGGTGTCGTAGAACTCCCATGCTCGGGCGTACCAGGACGGGGACCGCTTGGGCTTCCGGAAGGACTTGCCGGAGCCGCGCCCCGTGAGGCGTACAGCCGCGGCGACGACTGCGTTGGGGGAGGTCGACGCCGCGACTTCGGGCTTGGGTGCTCGGGGCATGGTGGCCTACTCCTCCGGTTCATCCCTGACGATGACCATGGTAGCGACGTAAGAGGCCGCGAGTGCTCCCCAAAACACCCACCAGGTCCACATGATCCACTCGACGTACCAGCCGCCGATCATCCATCCGATGCATGCGAGGGTGACCCAGAACGAGAGACACCATGGACAGTGCATGATCTTGTTCCACTGTCCGAGCTTCCCCGGCTTGTCCGTGAGGTTGTCCCACTTGATCCTCAGCCAGATCATCGGGGGGAAGTCGTCGTAGAAGATCACGCGCACCAGCCGCCCCGATCCGAGGATGATCGTGAGCACGGCGAGAATCGCCACGAGCCAGTCGGGCAAGGTGATGGGCACTGCTACCTCCGGAGGGAGCTGAGGTCGGGCACGCCCCGAAGACCGGGGATCGAGCTGGTACGGGTGGACATGCCGCGAGCGGAGAGGACTTGTCCGGGAGGGGTCGGGGCGAGGAGATCGGTGATCGCCCACACCAGCGCGTCCACGCGGTTCGGGCTGTCGCCGTGACCAGGCACCCAGGTCAGCATCTCATCTTCCAGGTCCGCGAGGTTGGAGCCGATGCGGTGGAACACGCGCGTCTGCTCGTAGAGCGCGACGACAGGTTCGGCGCGGACGGCCTTGCCGCGGGTGGCGCGCGCCTTGATGATGCGCGGCGGGATCGCACCCGTGGGCACGTTGCGGGAGATGATCTCCTCCACCATGTCGGCACCGAAGTTCACCTCGGCGACGATGGCATCCGCCTTGTACATGTCGTACAGCGAGTGCGCCTTGCGCGCCCACCCCATCGGGCTGTACTTCCCCGACGCGTCGTGGAGGACGTAGGCGTTCTTCCCGAGGATGCCCGCGACGACGATGCCCGTCTCGTCAGAGCGACGGTTCGCGGTACCGGCGGGGTCGATGGCGACGACGATGCGGTCCAGGTCTTCGGGGTTGATCGACTCACGGGTGAGGATCTGCGTGTTCCACAGAGCGCCCGCGACGTCGTCGAGCAAGCGTCCTTCCAACTCCTGGAGTCCCGTACGCGTCCCCTCGTACTGGGAGACGACGGTGTCGAAGAAGATCGGGGACAGGTTGTCGCGGTTGCTGTGCGTGGACACTCGGACGGTCCGCGTCTTCGGGTCCTTCTGCGTGCGCTTGACCCACTTCGTCGGGATCGGCGTGGACGTGAGCACGATGTGGGGGCGCTCGCCGAGACGAAGACCGAACTGGAGGTTGGACATCACGTCCTCGATGAGCGGCATGTGCGCCGGTTCGTCGAGCCACGCGAACCCGTGCTGCGGACCACGCAGACGGGCAGGCTCCTCGCCGGAGAACGTGGTCGCGATGGCACCGTTCGGGAACGTGACGCGACGCTTCGATGGCTCGTAGTGGATCTTCTGCCCGGCGAGAGCGGCCACGAACTTGAGGCCAGAGATTCCCTCGATCATGGTGTCACGGACGTCGGCACCGGTCGGGGCGATGAGTGCCATGCGGCTGACCTTGTCGGCCATCTTCCGGGTGTACTCGGCACCGGTCCGGGTCTTGCCGGAACCACGGCCACCGGAGAGGAACCACATGAACCAGTCGGCACCGGGCGGGGGCCACTGGTCGCCGCGGGCGTGAGGGTACGGGTAGCCGAGGTGCTCCTTGCCGTCGCACTTCCGCCCGTGCGTGCAGTACCAGGCCCGGCGCTCGCCGCGTTCGATGGCACCGAGAGCTTCCGCGGCGCGCTCCTGGTCGTCAGGTGCCCAGTCCTGCACCATGGCGAGGATCTCTGCGTCCTTCACTCGCTCATCCCTTCGATGTTCCACGGCCCGAAGCCCCTGCCGCGGAGTCTACGCTTCGGCAAGCTGCGACGCCGGAGGTCCGACAGCGGCGGCTCCTTCTCGGTGGCCTGCTCCCAGGTGATGTCGTCCGTGTCGTGGACAGCTACCGCCAGGGCGGCGCGACCGATGAAGTCCTCCGTCGTCATGCGCCTGTTGTACGCGGCGACGCGGATGATCTCCAGCGCCGTCGTGTACGTGTGCCCCTTGATGTTGACAGGGCCATCCGGCAGGTCGTTGAGGATGTTGTCCCGCCAGTCACCTTTCAGCTTCGGGGTCTTCATCCTCCACCACCTCAGCGTCCATGTACTCCTCGTCGAAGATGTCCGCCTCCACGGGGATCGGCATGCCCATCCCTCGCGCGGCCAGCTCCACCAGGCGGTTGAACTTCTCGTCGTCGACCACGTTCACGTCGTGCTGGATCGGCGCGTCGAGTCCGTTCAGGCGCGCGTACCGTTCCACTACCGTGAGCGCGGTGCGCACGGCGGGGAGCTGTTCCGGGTTCTGGGTGTCGATGGCCTTCGGCATGACAGCGCGGAGCAGGCGGTCGAGCGTGAGCGACATGCGGCGGCGGAGCTTCGTCCGGTCCTGCGTGTCGTCGACACTCTCCGACAGCGCCCTTTCGATTGCCATCCCGGCGACGGCGGGAGAGCGGAGCCGGAACTGCGCGGCGATGTCCGCGTAGGTGGCACCGGCTGTCCACAGCGCGAGAGCCGACCGGACCGTCTCGTTGTTCATCGAGTTGACGGTGGCGAGATCCTTCTCGGAGCCGTTGCGGTCGTTGAAGTCTGCCATCTCTCCGTCGTTCTCCGGGTCCCCACCGAACTTCGCGATACCGCTGCTCACTCCCAGTCCTCGATCCCGAGCTGGGCCGCGGCACCGCGGGGCATCTTCGAGAGGCCGACGCCGAGGCGGATGTGGTTGTAGTCGTCCACGCTGAGCGGCTCACCGTCGACACGGTTCACCATCACGCCGATGCAGACGCCGCCCGCACCCTGGAGGGCTTCCACCTGGTAGGCGCTGTCGTCGACCGGGTGCGTGGGTGCGCCGTCCGGTTCCATGGCGAAGTCCGGGTCAAACTTGTCGGCCTGGTCGATTAGGGTCTGCAACTCGGCGTGCGTGTACCCGGTACCCATGAGGCCCAGGTCAGACTCGCCGAGGTCTTCGAGCAGGGACGTGAGCAGGGCGGTGTCGTCGTGGCCGAGGCGCGTGGTGCGGTTGTCGGCGACCATGATGCGCTTCGCCTCTTCGTCGTCCACGTCGAGGTAGACGACGGGCACCTGCTCATAGCCGAGGGAGTTCGCCGCCTTGAAGCGGTGGTTGCCCGCGATGATGTAGCCGGTGCTGGCCTGGACGATGATCGGCGCGTAGAAGCCGTTGACGCGGATCGATTCGGCGATGGCTTCCACGTTCCCGACGTTCGCGTTGTCGGGGTGGGGTTCGATCTCGTCGACGAGCGCGTAGTGGACCTTGACGTCCCCGAGCTTGGACTCCATCACTTCTCCTCGGGCTTCGTGTGTCCGAGTACGGGGTGAAAGCGCGGCTTGACCTCCGCCGCGGGTGCCGGGGGCTTCGGCTCGCCGGTCGCGAGGTGGAAACCGCCCATCAGATCTTCACTCCCCGCTCAGCCAGAGCCTCGTCGAGCTTCTTCATGGCATCGGGAGAGATCAGGTCGACGAGAGTGATGGTGATCGCCGCGCCTCCGGAAGCGGTGCGGGTGATCTGGAGGTCCTCACCGATCTTGTGGAACTGGTCGAGCTTGAACCAGTCCATGAGGAGAGGGATCACGATGTCGCGAGCCTCCTCGGTCTGGATGTGGCTCTCGGTCTGTACGTTGAATGCCATCACTGCCCTCTCTCGTGCGCGATCCGCTTGGTGTCCTGGCTGATGAGCCACCGGATGTACGTGGACCGGCTCATCCCGCCTCGGAAAGCACGCTGTTCGTCGAGATCGGACTGCATGTGCGCGGTCAACCGCACCTGAACGATGCGGTCCCTCGCCGTGATGCCATCCGGTGTGCGTGCCATGACGGAATCGTACTACGGAATGGGCGAAACCCCCGGTGGCTGGGGAGCACCGGGGGTTTCTGGGGTGAACCTGCCCTGGCGGACCGAGCGGGGGGCGGGTCTTTGGATACCAGGGGATTCGTGTACCAGTGTACGCGATCTTTCCGCGATTTTGTAGTACGGAATCAGTACACGGTGTGGGCGCGGACGGCTTCCTGGTCGTTGTGGACGACGATGCGGTGGTAGCGGAGCGCGTTCTGGGCGTTCTCGCCGGGATTCGCCTTGCGCGACCAGCCGCAGGGGCATTCGATGGTGGCGGTGGGGGTGGGCTTGCGGTCCGAGGGCTTCATGGCAGCATCCTATGGCTGGTACGGGTGGCGGGTGACGTGAACATACGGGTCGATGAAGGGAGGCGGCGGGTACTTCATGCGCTGGAGCACCTCGGGACGCTCCTCGGTGAGTGACTGGAGCATGTCCGGCTCCATCGCGATCCACTCTTCGGGATTCTTGGTGTGGTCGTAGTCCACGTCGGGGAACTCGGGGAGGCGCTGCCAGATGGCGAGAGCCGCCCACGCGGTGCCGAGGCCGAGCAGGAACCCGATGATGACCTTCATGCCGCGTCCAGCTGTGCCATCGACGGCCAGAAGTACGACGCCGCGCGACCTACCAGCACCCAGCCCCACACGAATCCGTCCTCGCCGACGAGTTCCTCCTCCGTCCAACCCTCGAACTCGGTGCGGATGAGCGGCTCGTCCGTGTTCGCGGCGGCACGAGACGACACCTCGTGGCAGAGTTCCTCCTCCATCGCTGCCTTCACCCCGTCGGAGGCGGCGGCGTTCAGCCGGACGAACTGCTGGAGCACCTCGACGCGCTGTTCCAGGGTCGTGCCGTCGGGCATATCCCAGATCCTGTGTCTCGGACCACTCTCGCGGATGGTCGGTGCGTTCATGCCGCATCCCTCGCTTCGACGAAGTTGTGGTCGGTGATGTCCAGCTCCGGGAACGGTCCGAAAACGTCCTGATCCTGGTGTTCGTCCCGGCGTACGCGGCACACGGCGCACGGCCATGCCCGGTACGCCTGGTCCTCGCTCATCTCGTACACCAGCCGGGGGTCGTTGTTGTCCATGACAGCTTCCTTTCAGTGGGTGACCCACCCGTGAGACGGGCAGGGTTCGAGGACATCGCCCTCGCGGAGGAGTTCGAGGCAGATGCACGCCTTGCGGAGCTGCATCAGGAGCGTTTCGGCGGACATCATCTCGGCGTACGCCTTCGTGACGAACTCGAACGGGCGGGTCGGCACCGGAGGGCACGGCCAGAAGCGCTCGTTGCGGAGCCACGCCAGGTTCACGTCCGCGGCGCGGAACGGGACGAACTTCGCGAGAGGCATCAGACGCCCATCTCCTGGAGGAGGAGAGCCTTGGTGATCGCCGTCCACTCCTCCTGCTCGAACGCGTCCCACTGGTGGTCGTGTCCCGCGTCATCAGCACGCTTCGTGCAACGCACCTCCGGGCAGAACCTCCCGTCGATCTCCGGCGTCCAGGTGTATGTACACCGCGCCGGGTTGAAGTCCCTCACTTGCGCCACTGGGGTTCCCTCTCCGACGCGGAGTTGATCTCCCACTCCTGGGTGGACCCGCGGTACATGATGTTCGCGTTGACGCGATGCACACCAGGCCGCAGGGTGAACACGATGTGCCGGTCCCGCAGGGTCTTCATGGTCCGTCCAATGTTCGCGGGACGGATGAGCAGGTTGTCGGCGATCTCCTGCTGGCTGATCGCGGCCTCGTTCGTCTCCGGGTTCACGGCACGCATGATCTGATGCAGGGTGTCCCACTCGCGGCCAGTGAGTTCGAGCCGCACGAGGGATAGCAGGTCCACGAGAGCGAACGCACGCCTCTTGCCCTTGCGCCGTCGCCCTCTAAGCTGGGGTCCATCGATGTCGATGACCTCCCCTGTCTCGGGAATCACCGCGCGGTATCGGGCGGTAGGTGTCTCCACCTCAGTCTCAGTCGTCATACCTAGACCATACCACCAGTGTTGTGTGATTGATAGAGCCATATGTAGGGCTCCGTAACAGTGGTGAGCAACCTCTCAGGGGTAGGAAACCCCAGGTCAGACCCCAATTCCACCCCCCTCTCACCCCAGTCTTTCCTATCTATCCCATCCCCCCATCTCATCAACCCCACACCGTCTCGTACTACAGAATCATGGTGCATGCCACACACCGCATATCTGTACTACGGAATATGCCGGAACCGGATATGGATGCTATGACGGACAGCGTTCCGTGGACGCCGCCTAGGACGAAATCGCGATGCCGGGGGGGTC